>Ga0272446_1002601_pt1 | contig 24241 bp, 16 predicted proteins | sample YNPCB0061_FD_194587 | JGI IMG/M metagenome (GOLD analysis project Ga0272446, IMG submission 194587) | Hot spring microbial mat communities from Yellowstone National Park, WY, United States - YNP-CB-006-1 | ecosystem: Environmental > Aquatic > Thermal springs > Hot (42-90C) > Sediment | place...
ATTCCGAGTACGGTCAGCGCAACGATTTTTTTCATGGGTGTTCCTCCACCTCATAAGGTTTGCAAACCTATTTATTTAGAAATAATATCTTATTCGATGCGAATGGTCAAGAAATGTCATCATTGGTGTTCTATGGCTGTCTCTTGGAAGATCAGGCTCGGCTTGTTCAGCGAGCATAGGGTTCCGGGTATGGGAGCGGTACAATTATGGATGAAGGCTTTTTGCATGCTGGTCTTCATCTTCTTTTTGTATCTGTTGACTGGGTGCAAGAGTGAATCGACGCCTGCTCACGTGGATTTTTCCGTGACAATTCCCTTTGAGCAGAGCAGCGAGACAGGTCCAGCGCGTGGTGGGGACTTGAGAGTCGCAGTAGGCGCCATGGTGTCTCCAAAGGAGACTTTCGCAGCGTATCAAGACCTCCTCACTTATCTCGGAGAGCAGGTGGGCGAGAGAGCGACGTTGGTTCAGCGGAAAACATACGCGGAAGTCAACCAGGGGCTGGCGTCAGGTCTCATTGATGTGGCCTTCATTTGCTCGGGGCCTTATGTCATGGCTCGCAAGACGCATGGTTTTAGGCTGCTTGCTGTGCCTCAAGTGCGCGGCAAGACGACCTATCAGGCGTACCTCATAGTCAATGCAAACAGTTCCTTCCGGAACCTCCAGGAGCTGCGTGGGAAGACTTTTGCGTTCACCGACCCCGACTCGAACACCGGGCGGCTTGTTCCTCTCGCTTGGTTGTCGCAGATGGGGGAAAAACCGGAAACATTTTTTGAAAAGACCGTGTACACATACGGCCACGACAATTCAATACTGGCCGTTTCCAGGAATCTCGTCGATGGCGCCTCGGTCGATGGACTTGTGTGGGAATATCTCCATGAGAAGTCGCCCGAGGCGGTGGGCAAGACTCGAGTGATTAGGATATCTGAGCCGTACGGCATTCCCCCCGTCGTCTGTTCGTCGCATCTCGAGACGCAGAAACAGGAACGTCTTCAGAGAGTTTTATTGACCATGCATGACGATCATCGCGGCCGAGAGATTTTGCGTCAACTCATGATCGATCGGTTCGTGATACCGGAAAACGGCTTATATGATTCCGTGGCGACCCTGGTGGATGCCAGTCGCTAATTCGCAGGAAACTCTATGCTCCCGTTGACCCTCAAGCAGAGACTGTTCATCGGTGTATCTTGCCTGGTAATTGCCAGCGGTCTGTTGATCTGCATATTGGTGACGCATTGGTATGGCCAGAGTCTTCGAGAATCTCTGCACCTGCAGGCTGCGTATTTGGGAAAGGCCGTGGCATTGGAAGCCGCGGATAAGATACTTGTACAAGATCTCGTTGCGCTCCAGAAGCTGCTTGATCACCACAAGCGCAGCAATCCCTCCGTGGGGTATCTCTTCGTAGAGAGGGGAGGTCGCGTCTTGGCGCACACGTTTGAACACGGCATTCCGGCTCAACTAATGGGGTGGCCTCACGCGTCGGCTGATGATTCCGCGGCCTTTCGCGACATCGTATCTCAGGACGGCGTGCAGTATCTGGAGGTCGCGTGGCCGATTTTCGGCGGCCACGCGGGCGCACTACATCTGGGTTTTTCTCATGAGCTTTTGGATAAACGCGTGCGTCGATTGTGGTTGGAGATCTCAGTCCTCACCGCGTTCGTACTCGCCTTGGCTTTGGCGGGAAGTTTGTATTTTTTGCGACGGATTACGCAACCCCTTGCCCAGCTCGCCGATGCCGCGCAAAAAATGGACGAGTCTATAACTGGGAACAGGGGGCATCATGAAAGAGGAGCCGATGAAGTTGCAACATTGACAAACGCTTTCACCAGTATGTTGGAGAGAATCAAAGCGCACACGGTAAAACTGGAAAACCAAGCAAGAGAGTTGGAAAAGACCCACAATCAAACAAAACAGTTCTGCGAAATCGTAAAGGAAACTGGTTCGTTGGAAGCACTTGCCGATATGGCAAGCGTGCTCACCGAAAAGCTCCGGGGCATCATTCCGTGTTCCGACGCCTTTTTGTGCGTCATAACCGATAGTTTGGACGCTGCCTATTTTGCAGGCGCCGGCCTGTTGCGCAGGGTTGCAGACCTTCAGGACGTGTTGAATATTTCGGGCTTTCTCGCCGCGCTCCAGGGCCCTTCTGTGTGTTCCAAGACGAGCAGCATCAGCCAATACCTTCCCGCGGACCGTGGTGGAAACCGAGATCACCTCGTGTTCCCTATTCTTCTCGAGTCCCACGTGATCGGCGGCATGTTCGTCGCCTGCCGAGGCGATTGCTCATGCACCGCTGACCAAAAAGAATTGGTTGCGCTCATTTTATCCCAGGTCAGCGGCGTCCTCAGGCGAGCGCTCACACACGAAGAGAGTCGCGTCAAGTCACGGACGGACGAGAAGGGGGTTGCATGTTTCGACGGCATATACGGCAAGGACCCTCAGATGAAGGTGGTATTTCGACTCATAGAGGATGCCGCTCCTACTGAAGCAAGCGTGCTCGTGCTCGGGGAAAGTGGAACAGGGAAAGAACTTGTGGCCCGGTCCATTCACTTCCGCAGCGGACGGGCCGAGAGACCATTTGTCGTGATCAATTGCGCTGCATACCCAGACACACTTTTAGAAAGTGAACTCTTTGGACACGAAAAGGGAGCTTTCACCGGCGCGCTCAAGCAGAGAATCGGCAGATTTGAAGAGGCCAACGGAGGCACAGTCTTTCTCGACGAAGTAGGCGATATCTCGCCCCAGGCCCAAATCAAACTCCTCAGAGTACTACAGACACAGACCTTTGAGCGACTTGGTGGACAGAAACCAGTGCGAGTCGATGTAAGAGTTGTGGCCGCGACGAACCGAGACCTGGAACAGTTGATCAAGGAAGGGCGATTCAGAGAAGATCTCTATTATAGGCTCAATGTGATCCCTATCTTGATGCCGCCGTTGCGCGCGCGTCGGAACGACATTCCGCTCCTCGCCAAGCATTTTTTGGAGGTATTCGCTCGCGAGCAGGCAAAGGACTTGACTGGCATTTCACACGAGGCAATGAGACTTTTGCTCGAGTATCACTGGCCAGGAAACGTCAGAGAACTCGAAAATGCAATTGAGCATGCAGTAGTCGTGTGCAAGGGGCCAGAAATAGAAGCCAAAGACCTTCCCTCGACCGTCTCAGACCCCCTCGCTAAATCCACTCATGGAAAAAGGTCGGTCACCATACGCGATAACGAGAAAATCATCCTGGAGCAAACGCTCATGGAATGCTCGTGGAACAAGAAAGAAGCTGCCCGGAGGCTCGGGATCGGCCGCACGACTCTTTACGCCAAGATTCGTCGGTACCGACTTGAAAAACCCACCATCCAGTAGGGAGCTGACGATCTTCGGTTCTCCCTGCATCTTATCGCAATTCTCGAAAATGAAGCGAATAGAATGAGGGCTTGCGTAATAGATCAATTTTGAAATGATTGCCATGTCGCGTTCGACGCCTCGCAATAACGAGAGTCCTTTGCGTGTCTTTCCGAGCGAAGCGCAGCAATCTGGTGATGAATTTTGCGAATGACCATGGGAGAGGGATTGGCCTGTGTGCGTATGGACAGGCATGCATGTTCGCAATCAGGACACGTTTTATCCTCAATTCTAGCCGCTTTTGCGTCTTGGGAGTAGCATCATGTTCCCAAATGGAACAACCCTGCCTCGTTTCCACGAAACGCAACCCGCTGCCAGCAAGGCCGTATTGCCGTAAAAATGGCCGTCCGAAATGATAAAACCTGTTCGACCCTCGACCACGCAGTTTTGGCATGAACTTTGATAGCTGCATGTCCGGGCGCCAGGGAACCCCAAGTCCCCTTTTTGGATAGCACCTATGAACGGTTTTTTAGTCATGTTTGATTGGGATTGCAAAAGATATTCTGCGCTGAGGGGCGAACTCCGAAGAATCGGTTATCCGTGCCAGTGTGTGAAGGACTTGTGTGCGCTTCGCAGGGGCTGCCCTGGGGAGGAGCCCGGTCTCATCCTTGTGGACTTTGACTATCTCTCCAATGCGACAGACGTACTCGCCTGTCTTCGCAGGCGCCTCCCGCTGGTAAAGGTCATAGGGATATCTTCGAAGCACTTTCATCCAGAGCTCAGAGACGCGTTCAGAGACCAAATATTTGCGTGTGTACAGAAGCCTTTGAATTTTCAGGAAGTTGAATTTTTGGTGAGGAGTTTCTTCCAGGACATGCTGGAAAGAGAAACACATCAACAAACCCAGGCATGAGGACTGAGGCAACGATTGGAGTCAGGAGAGGAGGCGCAAATGGATCGAGGAAAAAGCCCCATGAACAGGAGGGAATTTCTGTTGGCCGGGGGGCTGGTGGGATTAGGAACGGCGGCAGCAGTGAGCGTCATTGTGAAGGACCGACTGCCGGCCCCGCCCATAGACGTCACAGGCGAGGCGACTGTCCGCAAGCTATCTGTCCTCCAGAATGTGGCGCAAACAGAAACGGAGGACCCGCACGTCCGGATGCAGCGCGAGCTGGTTCGGGCCATGAGTAAACCGGTGGAGCAGCGTCATTGGATCATGATCATCGATACCAGGAAATGCGTTGGCTGTCAGGCGTGCACTATTGGTTGCATCGCTGAGAACAAACTGCCGCCCGGCGTGGTGTATCGTCCTGTGGTGACAGAAGAGTCAGGCGTATATCCCAACGTTCAGCTTCACTTTCTTCCCAGGCCGTGCATGCACTGCGACAATCCATCATGCACGCCCGTTTGCCCAGTAAAAGCAACGTGGAAGCGGCCTGACGGAATAGTAGTTGTTGACTATGAGCGGTGCATCGGCTGCCGATACTGCCTCAATGCGTGTCCCTATGGGGCGCGAACTAGCGATTTCGGGAGGTTTTACACGAGCGGAGCGGCCCAAGGCGCGCCAGTCACGGGCGACCGGGCCGTGTATGGACCCGTGGGGCCATGGGAAAAAGAGCCGAGCAATGAATACTTGAAGCATTGGACGAGGGAACATCATGACTCCCCCGTGGGAAATGCCCGCAAGTGCCATTTTTGTCTCCATCGGCTTGAGGTAGGTCAGTTGCCTGTCTGCGTCACTACGTGCATTGGCCGAGCAACCTATTTCGGAGACAGCAACGACCCCGACAGTCTGGTCGTAGAACTCAAGACCAAACACAACTGTCAGACATTGATCCCTCATTGGGGCAACAAACCCCAATGCTTTTATATTCTATGAAAAGGAGGAGGTGTGATGACCGTGATGCAATCGACATCTCGAGGCCCATGGATAAGCTCCGCAAGAGGCCTGAGCGCGCCTGGGGCAATCGTGTGGGTTTTGTGGCTTATCTTAACAGGGCTCGGTCTGTATGGTCTTTACTTGAGGCTGCAGTACGGACACATCCTCGCCGGCTACGGGTCGTACGTGCCTTGGGGACTTTGGATAGGTCTGTATTTTCTCGGGGTTGGCATATCCGGAGGCGCGTTCCTGTTAGGAGGATTGGGGTTTATCTTGGGTCTCCCAGGCTTTTCCACCCGCTCAGAACTGCGGATCGCGATAAGTCTAAGCGTCGCCGCCCTTATCCCGTCTTTTCTGGGGGTAGCGCTAGACCTGGGCCGCACCGAACGTCTTTTGAATATCCTTGCATTCCCATCATTTACCAGCATGATGGCATTCAACGCCTGGATGTACAACATCTTTCTCGTCGTGGCCGGTTTGGCATGGCTCATCAGTTTCAAAGACCACTCGACTTGGTTGAAGCCTCTTCTGGTGGCTGGTTGTTTTTTTAGCATACTGTTTCCCAGCCAAAGCGGCGTATTTTTCGAGGCTGTACGTACAAATGCATTCTGGCATAGCCCGATTTTGTCCGTTCTTTTCCTCGCGTCGGCCGTCGCCCTGGGATCGGTTGGCCTGCTTTTCACGCGTTATATGACGAATCTTTCTGGGAAAACGGGCGCATCGCAGGGCCAAGACGCTGATCAGGCAGTAGGACGGCTGCGGGTGGTGGCCATTTTCGCCATAGGGACCTACCTGGTCTTCGAATTCGCTGAGTTCTCAGTCGCATTTTGGAATCCAGGAGCGCATTCAAAAAGCATGATCTTCCTCCTTTTCGGTGATTACTGGCCGGTATTCTGGCTCCTGCACATCGGCTTGGGCGCGTTGATTCCCATGGCCCTTTTTTTGAGTCGGGCGCGAGCATTGTGGCCTATTGCCTCGGCGCTTGCGGCTATTGGTTTTGCAGCTGCCAGGATGAGCGTTTTGGTGCCCGGCCAGATAGCCGGCCAGATTCCTGGCCTGCAGGAAGCGTTTCAGGATCCACGGCTCGTGTATAGCTATCACCCGACTCTGATGGAATATTTGGTGGGCTGTCTTATGCTGGCAGTCGGCATCGCGACGTTCGTCGTCATCCAGCGTCTGAGCGACACAATCGGCCAGTGGACAAAACAAACTGCGTGAGGTGCTCATGAAGAAGATTTCGAAATCCACTAGTACGTCTCGAAGAAGTTTTTTGGGTTCCAGCGCGCTGTTGGGCGCCGGCATACTCTTGTCGAGGACTGTGGAGACTGCTTCGGCGGCTCATCCTGCGATCCAGGGGGTGATGCGTGGACCCAGACCAGATATGCCCTATGAACAAGTAAAACCCGAAAATCGCATTTATTCGGCCTGTCTCCAGTGTAATACCGGTTGCGGAATATCCTGCAAACAACAGGATGGGGTCATCACAAAGATAGACGGGAACCCGTACAATCCTTGGAATCTCCTTCCGCACCTGCCTTATGCGACCACGGCGGACGATGCTGCGCCGGTGGATGGATCAATTTGTCCGAAGGGTCAGGCGGGTCTGCAAACAGCTTATGATCCATATCGGATTAGGAAGGTACTCAAACGCGCCGGCAAGAGGGGTGAGAACAAATGGATGACCATCTCCTTTGAAAAAGCTGTCGAAGAAATTTGCGAAGGAGGCAATTTGTTTTCGCATGTGCCTGGCGAGGAGACCCGAAAGATCACTGGGCTCAGAGAACTGGCAGCGTGGAAAGAGCCGCAGACTGCCAAGGAGATGGCGTCTGATGTAAAGGCGATCCTTGGAGAAAAAGATAGGAGTCGCAAGCAGGCCATGGCGGCAGAGTTCAAAGTCAAGTATGCAGGACATCTCGACAAATTGATTGATCCAGACCATCCTGACCTTGGCCCCATAAACAATCAGATTGTCCTGGCGTGGGGACGTATGAAGGGCGGCAGAACCGACTTGTACAAACGCTTTGCCGACGCCTTGGGAACGGTCAACGCCCATGGGCATACCACGGTTTGTCAGGGGTCGCTTTATTTCACGAGTAAAGCTATCAGCGAGCAATACGTGGACGGCAAATTTTCAGATGGGAAAAAATTTTATTGGCAGGCTGATACTGAAAACAGTCGGTTCGTTTTCTTCGTGGGGGCAAATCTATTTGAAGCCAACTATGGGCCGCCAAATCGTTCGATTCGCCTTACCGCAAATCTCGCGAATGGATACACCAAAATAGCCGTCGCGGATCCCCGTTTCTCGAAGCTGGCGTCCAAGGCATGGAAATGGCTGCCGGTAAAACCAGGCGCTGATGCGGCGCTGGCCCTCGGTATGATCAGATGGATCATCGAACACAAACGGTACGACGCGTCATTTCTGTCATGCGCGAACAAAGCGGCGGCAGTCCGAGCGGGCGAAACCAGTTGGTGCAACGCGACATGGCTTGTTGCAATAAAAGACGGCGTTCCAGGGAGCTTCGTGCGGGCGGCAGACGTTGGTTTGATTCAACCCGAAACCAGAAAAGCCAAGTCTGGAGGGACATACCAAGAAAGATTTCTGGTGGTTATGTCCAATGGGAAGCCGGTCGCTTTTGATCCCAACGACGCGGAGAATCCGGTCGCCGGAGACCTATTGGTCAGTGCGACGCTTGATAACGGCCTGGAGGTGAAAAGCTCCCTTCAGATCCTATTTGAGGCCTCGCAAGAGAGAAGCATAAAGGAATGGGCCGAATTGGCCGGCGTCAAGGAATCTGATCTCGTCGCCGTCGCCCGGGAGCTCACGAGCCACGGCAAACAAGCGGCTGTTGATATTCATCGTGGGGTCTCTCAGCACACAAATGGTTTTTACAATGTGTTGGCGTGGATGAGCGTGAACATGCTCATCGGGAACTTCGACGCCAAGGGAGGCATGATCAAGGCATCCACTTACGATTACATGGGCAAGGGAAAGCTTTATAACCTCGCTGCTCACCCTGGCAAACCGGTTTCTTTTGGGATAAGTTGTATTCGCCACGGCGTCGATTACGAGAAGACCACCCTTTTCAAGGGGTATCCTGCTCGACGGAACTGGTATCCCCTTAGCAGCGACGTGTATGAAGAGATCATTCCATCCATCGGCGACGCATACCCATATCCTGTGAAGGTCCTCTTCATGTATATGGGGGCTCCGACTTACTCGCTGCCTGCCGGCCACACAAACATTGAAATACTTTGCGACACGGAGAAGGCCCCTTTGATTGTGGCGTGCGACATTTTGGTGGGCGCCACATCGATGTATGCAGACTACATCTTTCCGGACATTTCTTATCTCGAGCGCTGGGAATTCCAGGGGAGCCATCCGAGCATGCCGTGCAAGGTGCAGCCCGTGCGCCAACCAGCCATGGCCCCAATCACGGAAAGCTGCAAGGTCTTTGGTCAAGAGATGCCGCTGTGTTTCGAAAGCATGATCCTCGGGATAGCGGAACGGCTGCAGCTCAGCGGCTTTGGCCCCAACGCCTTTGGCCAAGGATTGGATCTAAAACATCCTGACGATTTCTACATCAGGGCAGTCGCCAATCTCGCATGGGGCGAGAAGCCTGACGGCGCAGACGCGGCGCCCGACGCCACTGAACGAGAGCTGGAAATTTTTTCCAAAGCGCGCAGACATCTGCCTCCGAGCGTGTTTTCTTTGAAGCGATGGAGTCAGACAGCCGGTCCAAAGGTGTGGCCAAAAGTGGTCTATGTTTTGAATCGCGGCGGGCGATTCGAGGACCACGACAAAGCCTACAAGGGCAAAAGGGTGGCCCATCCGTATGCAGCCCTCCTCAATCTTTATCAGGAAAAGACGGCATCTACAATTCATTCGGGAACGGGAAAGCGAAACCGTGGGCATGCCCAGTACATCCCCATTGCCGACTTTCACGGCCAAGAGCCGGCTAAGCTGCGAGAGGGCTATGAGCTGGCGCTCATAACGCACCGATCCATCGTCCACACCAAGAGCCGAACCATTGTTGATCCGTGGCTGTCGCCGTTGCTCCCCTCAAACGGCATTTTGATCAATCCTGTGGACGCCAAGCGGTTGGGATTGACAGATGGTCAGATGGTGAAAATGGTGAGCGCAACGAATCCGTCGGGAGAGTGGGAGCTTGGAGCCGGAAATAAGAAGGCCATGATCGGACGCGTGACGCTCACGCAAACCATGCGACCTGGCGTGACAAGCTTTGTACTTGGATTTGGTCACTGGGCAACCGGCGCCGCGGATATGCTGATCGATGGCGTGGTGATTCGGGGCGATGCTCGTCGTGCAACCGGCATTCATTCCAATGCGGCAATGTGGGTGGATCCTGCCCTCAAGAACACGTGCATGATTGATCCAGTGGGAGGCAGCGTGAGCTTTTATGACACGTACGTCCGCTTGATTCCAGTGTCAGCCTAGCGACGTGTAGGAGGGGCCCCTCAGTTGATCACGAGATTGCTTCGCTTCGCTCGGAATGACGCTCCAAATAGCCTCTTTTGACATTGCGAGGCAACGCAGAGGAGAAGCAATCTCGGCTCACGTCGCTCGAGGAACGAGCCCTCCTGTCAATTGGCGATTTACTTCAAGATCCGCAGTATCATTCGAGGCAGAGGCTCTCCGTATTCATCTCTTTTGAGAGTCCTGCCTCGCTGACACCTTCAGCGTATAGTCCCCAACTTCATCGACCAGGCCTTCGAATTTCATGACTGGATCCGGGCCGTGGTCACTGATGGGCCTGAACAACAGACGTTTGTCAGCTCTGATAAGCATGATTCGGTCCCAGTCCGGTCCGTTGGCTGGAACCACAAAGGCCTCATCGGCTGGCGAAGCCTCAGCGAGAAGGTCTCGGCCTTGAGAGTGCTGCACCGGCACATGACGGCCAGCCAGCGCGTGGAGCAGAGTAGGCAGCAGATCGAAGTGGGTCGTCGTGGTGTTGATGACACGCTGTTGAATGCCCGGGCCGACCATCGCAAAAGGCACGCGCATCTGAATTTCGGACATGCGGCTCCCATGAGTGAAAACCCCATCCTCTCCCATTGATTCTCCATGGTCGCCAGTGATGATAATGATGTTCCGGTTGGCGTCGATATTTCTTGTCAACTCGAGCACCTCACGCTCCAGAAACAGACATGAATTGGCGTAACGATTGAGATGATTTCGCACTTGCGTCGTCGGGTTCAAGACGTTCCAAAAATGCGAAGCCTCGGGGTACAAAGCAAATTCAGGAGGAAAGGCGTACCTGTAGTGTGAAGAGATGAGATAGAAAAAGACAAATTGGGGGCGATCTGAGGCATTGTTCACGATGTCTTTTACCCTGGCGAGTTTTCGTCGATCTGAGTCGGGCCAGTCATCCATGCAATGCACCGAGAATTGGCTGTCAGCCGCAAAATGATCACAGGTCTTGTTGTTGAGAAACTCTTCGATTCGCCGAAAGCCCTTGGTTTCTCCCGCCGTGAGAAACGTAATTTCGTATCCGGATCTTCTCAAGGATTCGAGCATTTGAGGAGGAATCTTTCGATCGAGCGTCTTGTGGTACCCCAGGGGAATCCTAGAATAAAAGAGGGAAAAGAGCCCCAGGTGAGAGCAATTCGATCCTGCATAATGCCTTTGCAGACGCAAGCCCTTTTGAGACCAAGCATCGAGGTCCGTCATCAACTCGGGACCGAGCGCAGAATATCGAAAGCTTTCAAAAATGATCAGGATCACATTGGGGAGCCTGTCTTTCTTGACGAAGGCGGAAGAGTCTATGGGAGGCGGATTGAGGGCATTGTGCAGAACCTCGGTGGCATTCTGTTCGTCATCGCTCCTGAGGGAGAGGGCTGCCTCCGCCAATGGATTCTGGGGGAGCGCTAGGGGGCGCTCGAGACCATTTGCTTCCACCGCGCCGTCGGCGCGCAGCTTGCGCTCTTCGACGGCGTTTGATTTACGTGGGAAAAAGCGGTTGACCGAGGTCGCAGCGGCGGCGCCAAGATGCATGAAGTCTGACCGGACCACCGGCGTTTCGTGCAATCCGAGATACGCTGCAACGTGATTGGAGGCGCAGCCTAATATGCTTCTCAAGTTGTCGCTCACCGGCAAGGCCCTCAACACCCTCTCGGGCAGGCTTCCGCCTATGGTAACCGGCGCTATGGCAAACAACGCGAAGCACAATGTCACGCCAGTCACTGATGGCGCGGATGAAATCCCCGGAACGCGTTTGGGAAGCTGTGCAACGACCAACGTTGCCCCGTAAAACAACAACGGACCACAAACGGCCACAAAAACGAATATTGAAAATGCTTGAGCAGTGAGTTGGCCGCCTGCCCATTGCCAGACCTGCACATCAGGGTGTCTTAGAAAGTCTTCCACATTGGGCAGGTAATCCCACAGGTGATAACCGGCAAAGCTTACAGAAACGAGGTCCAAGGCCATGAAATAAAACATGACAACCCAAAAGAAATTCAACGTGAACACGGCAACGCGCCAGCGGCGCAGTATTATAAGGAGCGCCCACAATGGCAGGAATGGAAGAAACCAGTACAGGGATTTGGCCATGAGGACCCACAGCAAGAGCGCGCGGCCGGCAATTGTCATCTCCTGAACCTTGGGACCGCCGACCGCCTCATAGCGCTGCCATTCAAACAAGCATGCAAAAACAAGAGAGGACGCCCACAGAAAGACAAGCACAGAAAGCCACTGGAAAGATCGTGGGCTTTCATCCCAGAAAGATTTTCCGGGAGAGTTCAAGGAACCACTGCAGCAATGCGCCGACGACTGCTGATCCAATATGGTTTCCCCGTTGCAAGCGCGGTTTGCCTTACGCCGTCCCATGAGCGAATAGAGGCCGCGGCTCATTGCTCCAGACGATAACCGCTGGTGGATTCCATTTGTTGCTTCGGAAATCCCGCGGCAGCCAACTCCGGAAATACAATTTCGAGGACTTCGTCCATGTGATCAACGGTGATGATGTTAAGTCCCTTCCGGACGTTCTTGGATACTTCTCTGAGGTCCTTTTCGTTTTCAGCGGGGATGAGCACCCTTGAGATAAGACCCCGCTTCGCCGCCAGGAGTTTCTCTTTCAGCCCGCCAATGGGGAGAATTCTGCCCCTGAGCGTTATTTCTCCGGTCATTGCCAAATCATTGGGAAATGGTTTCTTCGCTAGCACCGATATGAGCGCGCAGGTTATGGTGACGCCAGCGGACGGCCCGTCTTTTGGCGTGGCCCCTTCGGGCACATGAATGTGGATGTCCACGGTGTTGAAGAAGTTGTCGCCAAGAGCGATGCCTAGATTTCTGGCGCGCACGTAGCTCAGGGCTGCCTGTGCAGATTCTTGCATGACTTCACCGAGCTTGCCCGTGACGATAAGTTTGCCGCTGCCTGGCATGACTGCCGTCTCGACAATGAGCAGCTCGCCTCCGGTCTCAGTCCACGCCAACCCCGTTGCAATTCCGACCCGTTGGCTGCTTTCCTTGACGCCATAACGATACTTCGGCACCCCGAGAAATTCAGAAACGTTAGGCGCGTCAATGGACACAGGATGCTCCCCGGACCCGCTCACGATTTTCCGAGCCACCTTTCGGCATACTTTTGCGATTTGCCGCTCGAGGTCCCTCACTCCAGCCTCTCGGGTGTAGCGCCTCATAATGCGAATGATCGCTTTGCGACTAAATTGTATAAGTGACGGGTCGAGGCCGTTGGCCTTTATCTGTTTGGGAATCAAGAAACGCTCTGCTATCCGCAGTTTTTCAGGTTCGAGGTACCCGGGGATACGGATCATTTCCATACGATCTTGGAGCGGCAGAGGTATCCCATGCAAGGTATTGGCAGTCGTGATAAACAGAACCTTCGATAAATCATAATCCACATCCAGGTAATGGTCGTTGAAGCAGTGGTTTTGCTCCGGGTCCAAGACTTCCAGGAGGGCTGCGGCGGGGTCGCCTCGGAAGTCAGCGCTCATCTTATCCACTTCGTCGAGCAGCATCACAGGGTTTATTGTTTCCACCTTTTTCATACTTTGGATGATTTTACCGGGGAGCGCCCCGATATAGGTACGCCGGTGTCCCCTTATCTCTGCTTCATCCCTGACGCCGCCCAACGATATCCGTACGAACTCTCTCCCCGTCGCCCTCGCCACTGACTTGGCAAGCGAGGTTTTACCGACGCCCGGCGGCCCCACAAGGCACAGGATAGGCCCACGAGTTTCGTTGGCAAGAGTTTGCACCGCGAGGTATTCGAGAATTCGCTCCTTGACCTCCTTGAGGCCGTAATGGTCTTCATCCAAAATGGTTTGAGCCTCTTCAATAGAGGGGACGGTATCTGCAACTTTATGCCAAGGAAGCGCCAAGAACCAGTCAATGTAGTTTCTGACAACCGTCGCCTCAGCCGACATGGGGGCCATATATTTGAGCTTGCGGACTTCTTTCCTGGCCTTCTTTTCGGCTTCCGGGGGCATATGTTTCTTTGCGAGCTGTTCTTCCAGTTCCGCTATTTCGCTGCGTACATCGTCCTTTTCCCCCATCTCCCTCTGGATTGCACGCATTTGCTCATTGAGATAGTATTCCTTTTGGGTCTTTTCCATCTGCTTCTTGACCCGTTCTTTTATCCGGTTCTCGATCTCGGCTATCTCGATTTCGCTCTGCATGAGCTCCATAAGCCTCTCCAGCCGTTTATTCACTGCGAGGCATTCGATGAGGAACTGTTTGTCCGAGATGCTGAAGGTCAACTGAGCGGCGAGCATGTCCGAGAGGCGAGCAGGGTCGTTCATTGAAGCAACCGACGCCACAAATTCCTGCGGTATTTTTTTCTCAGGGGTCACGTAGGCGTGAAAGGTGCTTTTGACGCCCCTCACCAATGCTTGCATCTCCGTGTCGGAGGTTTCCATAGCATCCTGCAGCGGGTCTAACTCCACCTCATAAAACGTCTCAGATTCGAGAAACTGTATGATTCGAGCTCGCTGTCGCCCCTCAACGAATACTTTGATGGTGCCGTCAGGCAGTTTGAGCATCTGGATGATGGTTCCCACGGACCCGACGTGGAAGATATCTTCGGGCTGAGGGTTGGTCTGCTGGGCGTCTTTCTGCGAGACGAGGAATATCAATTTGTCTCCCTTCATGGCGGCTTCCAGCGCCTTCACTGAACGCTCTCTCCCGACGAACAGCGGAACGACCATTCCGGGGAACACGACAACATCTCTCAGGGGGAGCAGCGGGAGTATCCAGGGACTAGGAGATAGGGGGTCTTCCTTCTTCGTAAAGAACATCTTTATTTCCTCATGGAGCAATGTGGGGAGGGAAGATCGCACAGGACAGCATGCCCGCGGGTCTTCGCCCCGTTGGTTTTGACGCAGGAAAAAGTTTGCAGATTATTGAAGCCCTTTAGAAAAAAAAGGGCCGCGCTTCATTACGAAGCAGTCTCTACTTCTTTCTCGAATACGAGGATGCACCTCTCCTTTGAAAAGATGACATCTTCATTGACAATAACTTCTTGAAGGTTTTGGTATTCAGGCAGCTCATACATGATGTCCAGCATGGCGCTCTCCAGAATAGACCTCAAGCCACGCGCCCCTGTTTTTTTGGTAAGCGCGGCCCGAGCAACGGCCCTGAGCGCTTCATCGGTAAATCTCAGCTTCACATGCTCAAACCCGAACAGTTTCTTGAATTGTTTTACTAGGGCGTTCTTTGGTTCCAGGAGGATCCTCACCAGGGCATTCTCGTCCAGCTCATGCAGGGTTGCCACAACCGGTAGTCTCCCCACAAACTCGGGGATAAGCCCGTAGTGGATAAGGTCTTCTGGCTGCGTTTGCTCTAACAGGTTGGGAGCTGGCTCGCTCTTTGCGGGGCCGAGTTCCGCGTTAAATCCCATGGACTTGAGGTTGAGTCGCTGCTGAATGACCTTGTCCAACCCTACAAATGCTCCGCCGCAAATAAAGAGTATGTTGGTGGTATCCACCTGCAGGAATTCTTGCTGGGGATGTTTTCGGCCGCCTTTTGGCGGGACGTTCGCCATGGTGCCTTCCACGATCTTGAGCAGCGCCTGCTGCACTCCTTCCCCAGACACGTCTCTGGTTATGCTGGGGTTTTCAGTCTTTCTCGATATTTTGTCTATTTCATCGATATAGACAATTCCTCTGCTCGCTCGAGAGATGTCATAGTCGGCGTTTTGGAGAAGCGTCAGGATGATGTTTTCCACGTCTTCGCCAACGTAGCCGGCTTCTGTGAGCGTGGTGGCGTCGGCAATGGCAAAGGGGACTCGGAGAATACGCGCCAACGTCTGCGCGAGGAGCGTCTTGCCTGAACCGGTCGGACCAATAAGCAAGATGTTGCTCTTTTGCAACTCGACGCCGTCAAGGTCCGGCTTCGACTCTATCCTCTTGTAGTGATTGTGGACCGCGACCGAAAGAATCTTTTTTGCCTGTTCTTGACCGATCACGTAGTCGTCCAAGGCCTTTTTTATTTCCGATGGCTTGGGAACTTTGGAACGTTCCCTGCCCATTTCTTCCTTTTCATACTCTTCGGCGATGATCTCGTTGCAAAGCTCGATGCATTCGTCGCAAATGTACACGGTGGGTCCCGCTATCAATTTTCTGACTTCGTCTTGGCTTTTCCCACAAAATGAGCAGTACAAAGACGAAAAATTTCCTTTTCTGCCGGCCATGAATTCCTCCGTTTGTCCCTGAACAGCGACGGTCGAGGCTCAACCTCGCTGACGCGCCGAGTGTTCAGGGCAGCGTACTGTGGAGAAGCTATGCTTCTGACCCTTCTCTGCGAAAGATAACGCTATCCACTATCCCGTACTGAACAGCTTCCTCGCCGCTCATGAAATAGTCTCTGTCCGTATCAGCCTCAATTCGCTCAAGGGGCTGTCCAGTGTGTTCATGCAGTATCCTGTTCAGCTCGGTTCGCATGCGCAAAATTTCTTTTGCGTGTATCTCTATATCTGCGGCCTGCCCCTGGAATCCTCCCATGGGCTGATGGATCAGTATCCTTGAATGAGGAAGCGCAAACCGCTTCCCTTTGGCGCCTGCGGCCAAGAGCAAGGCAGCCATGCTCGCAGCTTGGCCTATGCAGATCGTCTGAACGCTCGGCTTGATGTACTGCATGGTATCATAAATGGCCAACCCCGAACTCACGATGCCGCCGGGAGAATTGATATAAAAATTGATATCTTTGTCCGGTTCCTCGCTCTCGAGGAAGAGAAGCTGCGCGATCACCAAATTAGCGACCATATCGTCAATGGCGGTGCCGAGGAAAATGATTCTTTCCTTCAAAAGCCTCGAATAGATATCATAAGATCGTTCGCCTCTACTGGTCTGTTCTACGACTATGGGTACAAGCATGTTTTTTATCCTTGGTTATTTCTCTACGTGGTGAGCTACGGCCCAGCAGCAACCCTTTAGGCTGACTCCGTCTCAGGCTGGGGACCTTTTTTATCCGAAGCTTCTTCTTCGTCCATAAACACAGCATTTTCTTCCAGAAAACGATATGTCTTATTCTCAATCACTATCCGGCGCACAGCCTCCACACCGGGCCGCGCTTCCAATAATGCCGTCCTTTTGTCCGGCTCTATTTCCAAACGATCAGCCATCCTCTCATATTCTGCATCGAGTTCTTCTTCTGAGGCTTGTATGGCTTCACGGTCGGCGATAGCCTGAATGATAAGGGAAATTTTCGCTTCTTTTTCCGCTTCGACTCGCATTTGATCGCGAGGGATGGCGCCGGATTCAGCTAATCTCTTAGGATCTATGCCTTGCTCAGCGTAATACCCCAGAAAGCCGCGGATCATTTCCTCCAATCGTTCTTGCACCAGGGAAAGGGGAACCTCAAAATCGTAGTTTTCCAGAAGCTGTTGTTTTATCTGGGTTCTTATTTTTCCCTCTGCCTCACTTTTGAGGTCCTGTTCTAACTCGCCCCGTACGCGATTTTTGAGTTCTTCCAGACTTGAGTAATCTCCAAAATCCTTGGCAAACTCATCGTCTAAGTCAGGCAGGACGCGCTCCTTGATCTCTTTGCAGGACGCATGGAACACTCCCTTTTTCCCGGCAAGCGACTTGTTTGGGAAATCTGCGGGGAAATCTATCGTGAATTCCTTCTCTTCATCAATTTTTGCGCCTTCCAGGTACACGTCGAATCCCGGAAGATAAAAGTCTCGCCCCATTTCCAAGTGATAATCATCTACCGTGAGGCTCGCAATGGGTTCTCCATCGACTTCAGCTTTGATGTCAACGATGAGATGGTCTCCCATCCGAGCCCCACGATCTTCTGGTATCGAGACCAAGCGTGCATTGAGGTTTCTTAATTGCTGAAGGTAATCTTCGAGCATTTTATCGGAGACGTTCACCGCCGGTCTCTTGAGCTTCATGCCTTTGTAGTTGACAGGGGTAATCTCCGGCGCGACTTCCACTACAGCGGAAAACCGAAATGGCTTGCCGGTTTCCAGAGTCTCCGGATCGATGCTCAGAACCGTTAATGGTTTGATCTCCTTTTCTACCAGCCCTGGCTCGAGTGTATCCTCGATGACTTTTTTCAGAGCGTCTCCTTCGACTTTTCCTCGAAAATAGCCCTTTATGATCTGAAGAGGCGCCTTACCCTTCCGAAACCCTTTAATTTGCACGGTTTTCTTGAGATCCATGTATTGTGATTCGATGGCATTTCGAACCGTTTCTTCCGGCACCTCGAAAGTGACCCTTTTCTTGATGGGGCTCACGTCTTCAACAACGATAGTGGCCATGTTCCCTCTTTCATGTCACAAACTGGTCAGAGAGACCCGGGCAAGAGCCCTCTCTCCGCATAAAATGACGGCATTTCAAGCGATCTCGCCATCTGTAGGTATTATATGACAAGGCCTTTGAAAATGGAAGTACGAGGCTTGGGGCGGCGCGCGTTGCGGTCATTTTTCTTGAACCTCGCTTTTGGTTGGTATAGGGTGTGAATGATTGAGATTCGCGGCTATGGAAGGCAATCTTGGACCAACGCGTCGGAGAGAACAATTTTACCATCAGCGTCGTTGCCCCTCTGTACAATGAGGAGAAAAACGTTGCGCCTTTTCTCGAGAGGCTCAAACAGGTATTTGAAGAAATCGGTTGCGACTGGGAGGTCGTTTTTGCCCTAGACCCGAGCCCGGACCGAACGGAAGATGTCGTGAGGGAGTTTATTCAGAAAGGTTTTCCGATTCGCCTCATAAAATTTTCTCGAAGGATCGGCAAGCCGTTGTCTCTGATGGCAGGCCTCAAAGAAAGCGACGGAGACGCCACGGTCATTATTGACGTGGACCTCCAAGACCCGCCGGAATTGATTTCGGACATGGTTCGCAAATGGCGAGAGGGTTACCGAGTGGTGCTCGCCCAGCGGAGCTCTCGGAGCGGCGAGAACGTTTGCTACCTCTTGGCAGCGCGGCTTTTCTATTGGTTGGCGTCCAAACTCGGAGAATACCCGATACCAAAAAATACGGGGGATTTTCGTCTATTAGATAGACGAGTGGTGCAGGCGCTCCGAGAATGCAACGAGCGGCATGCGTTCCTGAGAGGTTTAACCGCTGCGGTGGGTTTCGATGCTGCAGTCATACCTTTTTGCCGAGACAAGAGGCATTCGGGTCGTACCAATATCTCCGTGAGGGGCGCACTCAACATAGCGCTGGATGGCTTAATTCCTTTTTCGCGTGCGCCAGTTCGGATGCTTTTTCTCATCGGCGCGTCGCTGTGCATGTTGGGATTGATTGGCATGGCGGCATGGTTGGGCGGCAGCTATTGGCGGGGACTGTCCGGTCATTGGCCCCTGATAGTAATGCTTTTTTTGCACTTGATCATCGGCGGCATTGCCATCGCAGGCCTAGGTGTTTTGGGTGAATATATTGTTCGGACGTACGAGGAAGTGCGAAGACGACCGTTGTATGTGGTGGACAGCCGTGTTGAATCTACAGTCCTTGTACAGAGGCGTCAGCAGAGGGTCTCGTCCTGACCAGATCAAATGCGTGTTGCGAACGCTTCGCGGCGTGGGTGTATAGAGGAGGGATATGAGGGTTCTCGTTACCGGTGGAGCCGGTTTTATAGGGAGTCACCTGGTGGACGAGCTGGCGCGACGCGGCTCCACGGTGGTGGTGTATGACAACTTTTCCACGGGGTTTCGACAGCACCTGGCGGCTGCTGCAAGGACAGGGGACGTACATATCATTGAAGGCGACATCCTGGACGCTGGCAAGCTTGCCCGCGCCATGCAGGACGTTGCGCTGGTGTTTCATCTGGCAGCCAACGCCGATGTGCGCGGTGGTATGCACAACACCAGCATCGATGTGCAGCAGAACATCTTGGGGACCCACTCGGTTCTCGAGGCAATGCGCCTCTCAGGTTGCAAGCGCATTGTCTTCACGAGCTCCGCGACGGTGTATGGCGAGCCAACTGTGTTTCCGACGCCCGAGACCTATTCCGCGCTGCAGACGTCGCTTTATGGGGCGTCTAAACTAGCCGCGGAGGCCCTGGTTCAGGCGTATGGCGAGTATTTTGGAATTCGCAGTCAAATCTTTCGGTTTGTTTCCTGGGTAGGCGAAAGATACTCGCACGGGGTGATATTTGATTTTGTGCGGAAGCTTAAGTCTCATCCCCACTTCCTAGACATATTGGGAGATGGGAGGCAACGCAAATCGTATTTGGACGTGGAAGACGGCGTGCGGGGAATTTTTATTGCGATCGAGAAAGAAACGGCATTCAAGAGCGTCTTGAATCTCGGACATGTGGAATACATGGATGTGGTGACCCTTGCCAACGTTGTCTGCGATGAAATGGGCCTTCGCGACGTGGAATTTCGCTTTTCAGGGGGCGTACGAGGCTGGCTTGGGGACAGTCCGTTTGTGCATCTCGACATCACGAAGATGCAAGGCCTAGGGTTTCAGCCTGCCGTGAGCATAGAGGAAGGCGTCCGCAAGACCGTGAGGTATCTATTGACGAACGAATGGCTGCTGCACGCCCGTTCTGGGAGCCAGCGTTGACCGCCGGAGGCAAATGAGCGACCATAGGCGATGAGAACGGCGGCGCGACAGAGCGTTCAGCCTTGGTGGCAGCGTGCAACGTGAAGATAATAGAGAGATATATCATCGTCGAATTCCTCAAAGTCTTTGCCATTTGTCTCAGCGGCTTTGTGATGATGCTTCTCCTTATCGACGTCACAGATAAGATAAAATATTACTTTCAGTACAACCCGCCGGGGAGTCTCATGCTCAAATATTTCCTGGTAAAGCTCCCGGGCTATCTTTTTTTCGGCATTCCATTGGGAATTTTGTTGGCAGGAATGCTTTCCCTGCTCATGATGGCGCGTCATTCTGAACTGATTGCCATGCAGGCCAATGGCATCGATGCGCTTCACATCGCAAAGCCTGTACTCATGGTAGGCGTCGCCGCGTCGCTGATCATGTTTCTAGCCAATGAAACGGTCATACCGTGGTCTAACAGGTATAGCGAATATATTCAAAACGTTGAGATCGCCGGCAAGGCGGATACCACCTACTTCAAGAAAGACCAAATCTGGATACGCACCTCGGATAGCATCATACATGTCGAGAATTTCCACAAGAGCGATCAGTCGTTGGAGAAGGTCACCGTCATTCACTGGAATCCGCGCTACGAATTCACGGAAAGGCTGTATGCGGACAAAGCCAAGTGGTGGCAAGACCACTGGATGCTCTATGGCGTGAACCGAACGGTGCGATCGCCGGACGGCAAAGTGCTGGTTGAGACGCTGCCAACCCTGGAGTTGGCGTTGGCCAAGACGCCGGAGGATTTTCAACGGGTAGAAGTTGCTACCCGTGAGATGAACATCTCGCAACTCGCTCAATACATCGATAAACTGATGCAAGAGGGCCAGTCGCCCCAGCGCTATCTCGTGGATTGGCACGCGAAGATTGCATTCCCCATCGTATGCTTGATCATGGCAGCGTTGAGCGTTCCGTTTGCCATCAAGGCAAATCCGCGAGGCGGCGGATTGGGAATCGGGTTGGGAATTTCCCTTGTCATCGCTTTTGGTTACTGGGTGGTGCACACGATGTTCATCTCTTTGGGGCACGCGGGGTTTATTCCGCCGCTGGCTGCCGCATGGGGCGCGAACATCATTTTTGGTTTGGCAGCTGGGATAATGCTCTTACAGGCAGGCACGTAAGGCAATGAGAAGCCAAAGGCGAACGGTTCAGCGCACTCGCCTGAATTGAGCGAACAGTCCAGGATCCGGAGTGTCTTCAAAAACTTCGAGAGACGTGTATTGGTTCGGGCCGTCGAAGCGTATGTACATCACTTCTTCCCGCTGAGCGCCTGCTCTTCGATGCCGCAGCTCGTGGCCCGCCAGCACCCATGTGCCCTGCTGCACCGTCTCGTTGTCCCCTACTCTGCTGATCCTCCGGAATGTCCCATCCTTTCGATACTCGAGAATCAGCGTAAAGGCGTTGGCTCCTTTTGAGACGAACGGGCGACCTCTGTAACCCTCGGCATAGGGTTTACCTGGTTCTTTGGTCCGGACGATCTCCCACGTGCCCACGAGTTCGCTGGCGACGTCAGGGGCGCCTGTCTTGACGTCTTTTTTCTCCTCTAACGCATAGAGAGGGGGCCAAACCACACTCAGCACAAAACTCGCAAAGACCAAACACACCCATGTCTTGATGTTCACGCCGTTATCCTTTCCTCCCAAGCCCGGATGGCCGTTGGAGGGGCGACCCGCCGGTCGCCCCTACTTTCCACGCCTGGATGGCAAATGGACGCACATATTCCTCTTCGTCCACCGCCCACTGTTCAAATAACGTATTTTTTGAGTATTATGCTAGCATTCGAGAGCCCCTTTTTCAACGAAAACTATTTTCGTCTCATGGAGTAGAGAACGGAAAGCCATGACCGACGCCGTGTCGAATTGTAAACCCACGCAACTGCGTTTGCCGCTCTGGCGAGACGAAAACGTCCTCGTGAGCTTCTTGTATGTGGTCACCGGATGCATCGTCGCAGCAATGGGGGCTCAGCGGATGTGGCAATTCTGGTTGCAATTGCAGCCGTATTTACCTTTTTCTCTGCCGCCGGACCTTCCAGACCGTATCGCTGGGCACTTGCCGCATGCTCTCACCGTGCTTGTGAACTTCGTGACATCCCTCGCAGGCGTAGTTCTTGGGGTGTCGTGGTGTTTGTCCGGTCTTGCGGAGCTGCTCGCATCGCGTCGTCGTGGAGTCGCTCCTGGGCCTCTTGTCGAGCCTGAACGCGTCATGGAATCAATGCTGGGGGCTGCGAAGAGCAACGCCGAAAAAGCCGCTGAACTCTTTTTTGTCCGGCAGTCGCGTTCCGGCGCCTTGCCTCGACTCAGCGACGCGTCCAGGGACATCCTTTACAGACTTTGTTGGAACATCTTCAAACTGCTGGTGATTCTCGTGGTGGTAAAAGGGTTATTCATGCTCGCCGACCATCTCCCTGGATTCGTCTGGCAGACTACCCAGATGACATCGGCGGTCCGAGTACCATCTGCTACCCCGCTCTATTCGATCATCGCAATCTTCATCAGCGTTGACGTATTGATGGCTATCGCCTTGTTTATGGACAAGAAGATTCCTCTACGTCCCGAGGTCCGTGTCATTCAGGCGCGTGGAACAGGGCATCCGCTCTTTTTGGCGTCGCTATTTGAGGAGTCAGCAGCCGTCAGCACCTCGCGTCGGGCGGCGGCGCAGACAAAATGGCGCCTCATCAAAGAGGGCAACCCGCCGTATTATGGCAGCCTCATCGAAAGCGTTCGTGGGATAGACACGCCCAGGGCCAGAGCTGCAGCATATCCTGCAATGATCCTGTCCGCGTGTACTACGGCCTTAGGGTTTTATGGTCTCATGACGATGGAGTTCGGAGGAACGTTTGATTCAGTGGGACAGTTCGCAGCACAGGCTGGGCTGGAATGTGTCACGAGGGTGCTTTTTCTCGTCGGGGTAGTGATGCTGGGCGGGCATTTGGCTCGGTGGGCAGAGGCGTTTCTGCGTTTGACTTCGTGGGTATCTACGTTGTGTCTCGTGGTCGTTTGGGAAGAACAGGCACAAGAAAAAGAAGGCCAGCCATTCTCCTCGTCTCACGAGGGCAAGGACGGCTCATGTTGGGCCCTGCTTGCTCTTCCTCGTTGTGATGGAGAACTTCTCTCGGCAGCTCCCCAGGCATCAAGACAATTCGGAGTAGCTGTTTTGTTGGCATCGGCGTACTCGGAGTCCTCCGCTCCCGCATCGCGACGGATTCTTGTGGGTTCAAGCCTCCACAAGGATTTGGACGAGGCCATCGATCCCATTATCGAAGCCCCCTTTTCGGCTCATTTCGAGAAATGTTCGCCTGACTCCGACAATTTTCTGGGAAAACCGTAGCGCTTCCAGCATGTTCATGGCTCGGTAGGGCGCTACAGGACCGCTGCGACCAAAACCTTCAACGTCACGAATAAGATGTATGCAATGCTGCGAAGGCTTGAACTGAGCACTTGATGGCGCTGGCAGCCGCGGGAAATGGTATTTCCACGCCGAAGGTTGCGTTTAGACACTCAACCATGGCGTGCAGTTGTTCATCGCCATTTGCGCTCTGAAAGTCAGCTCTGGGATGGCAGTGATACCGACTGACTCTGCGTTGAGAATCTTGCGCCAACGGCCACTCATTTTTCCAGCTCAGCATTTTGATCAGAATGTCTCGAGCGCGGCTGATTTTGAGGACCGCTGGGTCAAGCGGCGCATTTATGGCTGATTCGAGGAGTCCGAACAGGGACGACACATAGTCCACGTCCGTCGCGACCAATCCCCACAGGTGCCAGTCATCGATGAGGTCAGCCAGCATGACCTGATGCCGCTCGGGAATTGCGCGCCACGCGTCGCAGAAGAAGGTCTTGCAGGCGAGGCTGCCGTAGTAACACAATCCTCGCAGGTCCACGCCGTGATTCCCGAGGGCTGAGGGATGGAGCAGACATCCGACGGTCCGGCACAAGGGGTCCAGAAAGCCGACAAAACGGCACACGTGAATATCTGCGTCGAGGCTTTCCGTTCCTTCGCGAGC
>Ga0272446_1002602_pt1 | contig 24227 bp, 17 predicted proteins | sample YNPCB0061_FD_194587 | JGI IMG/M metagenome (GOLD analysis project Ga0272446, IMG submission 194587) | Hot spring microbial mat communities from Yellowstone National Park, WY, United States - YNP-CB-006-1 | ecosystem: Environmental > Aquatic > Thermal springs > Hot (42-90C) > Sediment | place...
TGAGATCATCCATGTCGAAGTCGTTCGTTGTCCTTGTTGGCCGGCCCAATGTCGGCAAGAGCACGCTGTTCAACCGGCTGGCCGGCGAGCGACTGTCCGTGATCGACGACCGCCCCGGCACCACGCGGGATCGCGTCCACGCGCCGTGCGTCTGGCGCGGCGTCGAGTTCACGGTGGTGGACACCGGCGGCATCGAGCCGCTGGAGCCTCTGCGCAGTCAGCGCGCGCTGGCCGAGGGATCAGCGGACTTCGTGCGCGAGATTCGCGAACAGGCGGAAATCGCCATCCGCGACGCGGACGTGGTGATCTTCATGGTCGATGCGCAGGTGGGCTTGTCGGCGGCAGACGAAGCCGTGGCCGACATCCTGCGCAAGCTGATCGGTCAGCGACAGAAGGAAGGCAAGTCCACCCCGCCCGTCATCGTGGCCGCCAACAAGAGTGAGGCCGATTCGGCTCGCAATGCAAGCGTGGAGTTTTACAGCCTCGGCTTGGGCGATGTGTATCCGGTGAGCAGCCTGCACGGCGTGGGCACGGGTGATTTGATGGACGCCGTGGTGGCTGCGCTGCCGCCTCAGACGCCGGCGCCGCCGGATGACACAGTGAAGATCGCGTTGATTGGCCGGCCCAACGTGGGCAAGTCGTCGCTGTACAACCGGCTGATCGGCGAAGATCGCGTGATCGTCAGCGATGTGCCGGGAACCACCCGCGACGCCATCGACACCCTGATCGAGTTCGAGGAGCAGGTCAGGGTCGAGATCGATGGAGACGACGACGCCGAATCCACGATCCAGACGCGCAAATCCAAAATCACCCTGATCGACACCGCCGGCATCCGCAAGCGCGGCGCGATCGAGCCGGGGGTGGAGAAGTTCAGCGTGCTGCGCGCCTTCCGCGCCATCGAGCGGGCTGATGTGGCGCTGCTGTTGCTCGACGCAGCCGAGGGCATCACTGCTCAGGACGAGCACATTGCCGGCTATATCCTGGATGAGAGCAAAGGCGTGGTGCTGGTCGTGAACAAGTGGGATCTGATCGAAGGCGAGGAGAAAGTCGCGCGCGCCGCCAAACCGATTCCCGGCCTGGGGTTGTTGACCGAGAAGATGCAGGACTTCTTGCGCGCAGCGCAGGAGCGGTTCAACTTCATGGCTTACGCGCCGCCGCTCTTTGTGTCGGCCAAAACCGGGTTCCGCTGCGATCAGGTTCTGCCCACCGCGCTGCGCGTGCACGAATCCCGCTCCATGCGCATCAGCACTTCGGATGTCAACCGCATTCTGCGCGAGGCGGCTGAGCAGCACGCCCCGCCCACGCGCGGCAGCAAGCGGCTGAAGATTTACTACGGCGCGCAGGTGGCCGTCAACCCGCCCACGTTTGTGTTCCACGTAAACGACACGGAGCTGGTGCACTTCACCTATCGGCGTTTCCTCGAAAACCGCATCCGCGAGGCGTTCGGCTTTCTCGGCACACCCATCCGGCTGTCATTCCGGGGGCGCAAGCAGAAAGAGCAGTGAAAGTCTGGGCCAGGTGTCGGACTCCTTTGAGGAGTCCGACACCTGGGCGAGGCGCCTGAGCGATCAAAAGCCGGCGGCGCCTAGCGCGCGCAATGCGACCACGGCCAGCGGCCCCACGATCAGCGCCGGCAGAAAGTTCGCCACGCGCACTCGCTTGATCTCCAGCAGCGACAGGCCGATGCCAATGATGAGCAGCGCGCCGATCGCCGAGAGCACCGCCAGCACAGGATCGGCGGGGCCGGTGAAAGCGTTTTGCAGCAGGCCGGCGGCGAGCGAGATGCCCCCCTGGAAGAGCAAAACGGTGATCGCGCTGAAGCCGACACCGATGCCCAGTGACGCGGCAAACGCCAGCGCAGCGAAGCCGTCGAGCGCGCTCTTGATCGACAACAACGCGAAATCGCCCCGCAAGCCATCGCTGATGGAGCCGAGAATCGTCATCGGGCCGACGCAGAACACCAGGCTGGCCGCCACGTAGCCGCGCACGAAACGCGCCGCGCCGGCTGCGTCCTCGCTGCGCGCAAACGTGCGCTCCAGCCACCCGCCAAACCGGCTGAGCGCCGCGTCGATGTTGACCCACTCGCCGACGATGCCGCCGGCCAGCACCGACAACAGCACAACGATGAACTTGGCCGGCGCGTTGTCCTGCTGCGACATGGCATCGACCAGGCTCAGGATGGCGTAGGCAATGGTAGACAGCCCGAGGCCGTCCAACACCGTTTCTCGAATGCGCTCGGGCAGCCGATTTCCCAAGAGCACGCCGATCGCTGTGCCGATGAGCACGGTGACGACGTTGATGAGCGTTCCAGTCATGGGATGTCTTGCGTACTGCGTATTGCGTGCAACGCCCTGTTGTCTGTAATCTGACTACTGACTACTGACTACTGACTACTGACTACTCTCTACCGCCCTGATCTTCAGCTCCGCCTGATCGAGTTGCGCAGCGCACAGGGCGGCCAACTGCTGACCGCGCGCATGGAGCGCGAGCGATTGTTCGAGGGGCAGATCGCCGCGTTCGAGTTGCTCGACGATCTGCTCCAGCTCACGATAGGCTTGCTCGAAAGTCAGGTTCTGGTCGCCGGCCTGGTCCGGCGCGGTGGGGGATTGCGTTGTCTGCTTCCTGGACATGGGCGACATTGTAGCGCGCCGACCCAGCGCGCCGACGCCCTGATCTCACGATCAGTATTCAAACACCACGGCCTGATGGCCGATCACTTCCGGCACGGTGACTGCCCCGCCGTTCAGCGGCAGCTCGACCTTTGCTGGCGCCAGGTATGCGCGGGTGATCGGCTCCGGCGCGTTGAGGCGCACCGGCACGTCGTACAACGTGGGGATGTCCTCGATCACCAGACAACGCCCGCGTTGCAGCGGCGGCGCATACATGAGATGAACGACGTAGCGCCGGCGATCCGGTTGATGCGTGAGCGCAACCCGGCCCGCGCTCGGCAGCCGGGTTTCCACGACCTGCTGCGTGTAGACCAGCCGCAGCGCGTTGAGGAAAAGCTGCCGGTGCAGTTTCGCGCCGTGGCGATAGTACATCTCGCCAAGCCGGTGCGGCAGATAGACCAGAGCGCCCTTGCGCCACGCGCCGGGGTGCGCCGCGTTCTCAACGCGATAGGGTGTGTTCTGGTGCGAGCAGTACTGCCCGTAGGTGCGGTTGAAATAGGGCTCGCGGATCGCCGCCAGCGCCACGCCATCGGTCAGGGTTGCCTTGAGCGCGGCGGTGTAGTTGAGGAAAGGCGACGCCGGCAGACCGGTTGCCAGATCAGGTCCGGCAATCAGATAGTCGAGTTCATACGCAGCCGGCCCGGCATACACAGCCCCCACATCCAGCGCGAAACGCGAGCGGGCGCGATCCAACCCGCTCTCGCCCAACACGAGCACGCCGCCGCCGGCGCGGGCAAAGGCGTCGATGCGGGCCGCCGTCGCGTCATCGAGGAACGCCGCGCCGGGCAACACCACTGCCGCAAAACGGCTCAGGTCTGCGCCGGGCATGACCGCCTCGAAATCGATCTGGTTTTCCATCAGCATGTTGGCCGCGCCCTGGTCATCAGGTTCACTGCCGCTGAGGAACACGCCCAGGTTCGCGCACGGCTTGCCGTCCAGACCGTATTCCTCAATCTGCTCGACATAGGCGTAGGCATGGCCGATGTTCTCGTAAGTCGGCATGTCCATGACGCCGTTGGGGTGCAACTGGTCGCCGAAGGAGCAGCGCGCGCCATAGGCGATCATGCAGGCTGCTTCATAGCGGATCGCCTCAGGATTCTTGAAGCCGCCAAACTCGCCCCACATGGTGTGGAACTTCCCGCTCATGGCGAGATATTGTTTGCCCGTGTTGGCGAAGTAGCGTGAGCGGATGGGGAACTTGTCGTAGCCGCCCCAGGTGGTGGGCAGATCCTCCAGCTCGAAGTGGGTGTCACCCACATGCCATTCCGGGTGATACTGGCTGGCGCCGCCGTTGTAGAAGATGGTGGCCTCTGGCCATCTGGCGTGAATGATGGCGTTGCAGTCGGCCATGAAGCGCTGCCACTTCAGCGTGTTATAGCAGGCTGCGTCGTCGTCGTTGGCCGGGTCAAGCCCCTCAGCTTTCATGCCGGCCACGCAGTTGGGGCAATAGCACGGCTCGCGGAAACAAATGTCGTAGAAGAAGCCGTCCACTTCGAACTGCTCGCAAATCTCGCGCGTCTGAGCCAGAATCAGATCCTTGTAAGCGCCGCTGGGGCACAGGTTCTTCCACGAGACGATCGGTTTGGGGTCGGTCGGCGCGGCATTCACGTCATAGTTGAAGTGCGAGATGGCGCCATCCTTGCGCCGCGCCACCCATTCCGGGTGCTGCTCGGCGTCGGTGGCCGACCAGCCGACGGTGTAGTAGATGGGCGCGCGCACGCCGATCTCATGCGACGCCTCGATCTGCGCTTTGAGCAGATTGCGCCGCAGGTTCGGGTGTGGCTGGCCGACGCGGGTGGGGTAATAGCTCCAACTGTGGTGGCACTTGGCAAAGACGGTGATGGAGTTGATATGGCCGGCGCGCAGGGCAGCCTGCCATTGCGCCTTGTCGAAGTCTTTGCCCACGTTGGGAATCAGTTCGGACGTGTGAAAATCCAGGTGAACCTGGCGGGAAGGAAGTTGGATCATGGTTGCTCCTGCTGATGAGGCGGCCAGCCGGCCCGCCGTTCTTGGGGCCATAGTCTATCAGCAACTGGAGCGGCTGAGATTGTTTTGAAGTGGACCGGACAAGCCCGGCGGCTTGTCCTACAGCGTCTGACGTTCGGCGGCTGAGCTTGTCGAAGCCGTCGAAGCCGCTGATTCCCCATGCCGTTGCCTGAGCTTGTCGAAGGCACGGCGTGGGGACTGAGCATGTCGGAGCCACACGTTCAGGCAACGGCAGCGGTGGCTGGTCGACGGGACAAGCCTGGCGGCTTGTCCTACAGCACCCGAGCTGCGGCGGGTACAATGGCTACCCGTGGTGCATCCGATATGAGCGCATTCAGCTTGTGTGTGATCCCCGGCGATGGCGTTGGCCGTGAGGTCGTGCCGTGCGCCGTTGAAGTCCTGCAGCGAGTGTTGCCCGGCGTGACCCTGGTCGACGCAGACGCCGGCTGGGACTGCTTCACCCGCACTGGCCAGGCATTGCCCCCGGCCACCATCGAGAAGATTGAAGCGTGCGGCGCTGCGCTGTTCGGGGCTGTGTCCTCGCCCTCTCGCAAAGTGGAGGGGTATCGCAGCCCCATCGTCCACATGCGCCAGCGCTTCGACCTGTACGCCAACCTGCGCCCCACGCGCGCGCTCGACGAGGCCTGGGCGCAGGGTGATCTCTTCGCGCTCCAACATCCAAAATCCAAAATCGACCTGTTGATCGTGCGCGAGAACACGCAGGGGCTATACGCCGGGCGCGAGTATATGCGCGGCGAGGAAGCCATCGCCGAGCGCGTGATCACGCGCGCCGCTTCAGCCCGCATCGGGCGCATCGCCTTCGAGCTGGCCAGCCAACGCGCGCGCAAGCAGGTCACTATCGTGCACAAAGCCAACATTCTGTCGATCACCGACGGCCTGTTTCGAGACGCAGTGCGCCAAGCCGGCGCAGACTACCCCGGCGTCACCGTCAACGAAGTGCTCGTTGACACGGCGGCCATGCTGCTGGCGTCCAAGCCCGAGCAGTTCGATGTGATCGTCACCACCAACTTGTTTGGCGACATCCTGTCCGACATCGCCAGTGTGTGGGGTGGCGGCATGGGCGTCGCCCCGGCGCTCAACCTGGGCGCGTCGGTGGCTGTGGCCGAGCCGGTGCACGGCAGCGCGCCAGACATCGCCGGCAAAGGCGTTGCCAACCCCGCCGGCGCGATGCTGAGCGTCAGCCTGCTGTTGCGCTATCACTGGGGCCGGTCCGCAGAGGCCGATCGCATCGAGCGCGCCGTGTATGGCGCCATCGCAGCCGGCTGTCGCACGCCCGACCTGGGCGGCCGCGCCACCACCCGTGAGATGACCAGCGCCGTCCTGGAAGTGCTGAGTGGAGAATGCTGAGTGATGAGTGGCGAGTGCTAATCGTCAATCGTCAATCCAAAATCTAAAATCCAAAATCGGAAATCGCCACGGTGTTGTCCGAATCTTTTCTCCGGTCGTTGCACGGGTTGCGGCTGGCGTCGCCAAAACGCCGGCCCGGCAATCTGATGGGCGAGCGCCGTAGTATGCGGCGCGGCCGCTCCATCGAATTCGCCGACTACCGCAACTACACCCCCGGCGACGATCCGCGCCGCGTGGACTGGAACATCTACGCCCGGCTGGAAAAGCCCTTCATCAAGCTCTACGAGGACGAACAGGATCTCACAGTGCACATCCTGCTCGACGCCAGCCCGTCCATGCGCTGGCGAGACGAGACGACCGACGGCAGCGCCGGCGCTTCGGGCAAGTGGACGCGCGCCGCGCAACTGGCCATCGCCATCGGCCACATTGCGTTGACTTCCGGTGACCGTCTGCTGCTGGAGCTAAGCACCCGTGAACGTTTCGGCCCCAAACGCGGCGCGCCCGCCACGGCGGAGTTGATTGCCTTCATCGAAAGCAAATCCGCCGAAATGGATCTGCGCGAGTCGCGCATCGCGCCGGGTCTGCTTGCGCCCGCCTCCGGCCTGAACGCGTGGTGGAAGCGCTACGCCCTCGACGCGCGACCCGGCATCTGCGTCATCATTTCTGATCTGCTCGACGCCGAAGGCTGCACCGAGGGCCTGAACGCGCTGGGGGCCAGCCGGCTCGACACCCGGCTGTTGCACACGCTATGCCCGGCCGAGCTGGAACCCGAATTCGCCGGCGATGTCCGGCTGAAGGACATCGAAACCGCAGTCACGCAGGATGTCAGCCTCGACGACGCGACGCTCCGCCAGTACCGCGACCGCCTGCGCGCCTGGACCGGCGATCTGCGCGATCTGTGCCGCAAACGTGGCGCCCGCTATCATCTGACGAACACGGCAACGCCGATCGAGCAGATCATGTTGCGCGATTTGCGCCGTGAAGGCTGGCTGGTGTGAAGCGCGACACGGACAGCGGAAGATGAATCTGTTGAACGCCCCGGCCCTGTTGTTCGCGCTCATCGCAATTCCGATTGTGCTGCTGTACCTGCTGCGGTTGCGCCGGCGCGAACAGATCGTCTCCAGCACGCTGTTGTGGCGGCAGGCGCTGCTCGACCGCGAGGCCAACACCCTGTGGCAGCGCCTGCGTCGCAATCTGCTGTTGCTGCTCCAGCTCATCACCCTGGCCTTTCTGGTATTTGCGCTGAGCCGGCCCTACGTCGAGGCGCCCGGCGGCATCAGCGGGCGTCACATTGTGCTGCTCGACGCATCGGCCTCTATGATGGCCACGGATGCGCCGCCGTCGCGCTTCGAGGCCGCCAAAGCCAAAGCGCGTGAGATGATCGACCAACTCGGCCCTGGTGACGCCCTGTCGATCATCCTGGTCGATCACGCGCCGCGCGCATTGACCGCCGCAACAGACAACAAAGCCGAATTGCTGAACGCGCTGGACGCCGCGCAACCGTCTTTGCACGCGGCCAACTGGAGCGCGGCGATCGCGCTGGCGCAGGCCACGGCCGGCAGCGAATCCCCGATCATCACGGTGATCAGCGACGGCGCCGGCGGTGGACGCGGCGCCGGCCCGGCCAACGGGTTGCCGGCGTCTCCCTTGAGCCTGCTGCCAGACACAGCCCGCTTTGTTCCCATCGGAACTTCGGGCGACAATCTGGCCATCACTAATCTGTCGCTGCGGCGCACCCTGCAAGGGCTGGCCGCCCTGGTGCGCGTCGAGAACATGGGCAGCCAGCCGCGCGAGGCGCTGGTGTCGTTGCGCGTGGATGGCGCGCTGGCCGATGCCCGCACGCTGATCGTGCCGGCCCGGCAATCGGTCGCATGGACGGTGAACGGACTCGACCTGCGCGCGTCTGCGATCCAGGCCACACTCCAGGCCGGGGCAGGAAATGCGCTTGCCATCGACGACACCGCCTATGCTGTCAACACGGTTCGCGAAATGCGCCGCGCCCTGTTGCTCAGCCGGGGCAATCTATTCCTCGAACAGGCGTTGCTCGCCCTGCCCGAACTGGAAGTCACGCGGGCGATGACGCCGCCGGTGCTGCCGGATGCCGGCCTGCTTGTGGCCGCTGGTCGGGATTTCGGCTTCGATCTGTTCATCCTTGATAGCCTGAGCATGACGCTGCCGCCGGAAGCGAACGCGCTGTACGTCGGCGCGGCGGCGCCCTTCACCGTCACCGGCCAGTTCAGCAACACGGACTATGTGCGCGCCGAAGCGCATCCGATCATGGATGCGGTGGATTGGCGCGGCGTGAATATCCAGAGCGCCGCATTGCTCGATGCGCCGGCCTGGCTCAAGCCGGTGGTTCAGACGCAGGGCGGGCCGGCGCTGTACGCAGGACAACGCAACGAATCACCCTCGGCAGGACCCCTGGCAGCCGGGCGCATTGTGGTCATTCCATTCGATCTGCGGCGCAGCGACCTGCCGTTGCAGATTGCCTTTCCGGTGCTCATCGCCAACACTGTTGAGTGGCTTGCGCCGGCGCAGGGCGCCAGCATCCCCGCATCGATCAGGCCGGGCGAAGCTGTGGCGCTGCCGCCCAACAGCAGGGTGCAACTGCCCGATGGATCGGTGGTGACCGTGGGCGAGCGCGGCTTTGCAGACACCGACCAGCCCGGCATCTATCAGGCTCTGGTGAGCGGCGCGCGCGCCCCCATACGCAGCGACTTCGCCGTCAACTTCATCAATCCGGCAGAGTCGAACATTGCGCCGAATCTGCAGGCGCTGGCCGGCAGAACTGAATCCGCGCCTGCCACCGCCCCAGAGACAGCGACCACCCAGCGCGAGATCTGGCCGTGGCTGGCGGCGCTGGCGCTGGTCGTGCTGCTCGCGGAATGGTGGATCTATCAGCGCGGGCTGCCGGCGTTGAACCTCAAGCGCGCCACTCGCCCGCCCAATACGTAATGCCCAACACGCAACACGCAATACGCAATACGCAACACTGAGGAGGCCCAGTGAAACGCTCGTCGTCTAAAACAGATCGAACACCCAAACCCAGGAAGACCTCCGCATCCGGCCAGAGCGCGAAGCGCGGCATCAGCCAGGCGCAGATCATCGCGCTGATCGCCGGCCTGCTGCTGGTGGGCTTTCTCGCGCTGAGCGGCCAGCTTTTCCCGCCGGCGCAGCCGGCCCCGACCCCGCCGCTCACGCCCACCAGCGCGGCGGCATTGCCCGGCGCCACCGGCATCGAGTTGCACGTCTACCCCGAAGACGACGAGCAGGCTCTCCTCGATCTCATCGGACAGGCCACACAGCGCGTGTACATGAAGGTTTACCTGCTCACCGACGAGCAGGTGATCGACGCCATGAAGCGCGCGATGAAAAACGGCGCGCAGGCGCGCGCGATGCTGGAAGAGAAACCGTTTGGCGGCGCCGGCACGACGAAGCAGATGTTCGAGAAGCTCAAAGAGGCCGGCGTCGATGTCAAGTACGCGAACCCCGCCTTCCGCTTCACGCACGAGAAAAGTTTCGTGATCGACGACCAGGCCGTCATCATGACGGCGAACATGACCAGAGCCGCTTTCACCCGCAACCGCGAACTGCTGGTCATCACCCGCGACCCGGCTGATGTCGCGGAAATCGCCGCCGCGTTCGAGGCGGACTGGAACCGCACCGATTTCACGCCGCAGCGCCCGCACCTGGTGTGGAGTCCGGTCAATTCGCGCGAGCGGATCAACAGCGTGATCAACGCCGCCACCCGCACGCTGGACGTGTACGCCGAAGTGGCCGAAGACACGCGCCAGATTGCGCTGATGACTGAGGCAGTGCAGCGCGGGGTGGTGGTGCGCCTCATCACATCGCCATCGACCACCGGCGAGAGCAAGGGGCTGGACGCGCTGCAGGCCGGCGGGGTCAAGGTGCGCTACGTGCGAAGCCCGTATATCCACGCCAAGATGTTTGTGGCCGATGGCGCATACGCCTACACCGGTTCGGAGAACATCACGGCCACCTCGCTCGACTTCAACCGCGAGCTGGGCATTCTGCTCTCCGACGGGCCGGCCATTCAAAGCATGTTGCAGGCGTTCGAGAAGGACTGGAACAAGGGGGTCGATCGATGACGCCGTTTGCCATTCAACCCGATGCCATGACGGCCGCGTTCGAGGCAGCCGGCTTCGATGTGAACTACTCGGATGTGGCCGTCGCCCGCCGCGACGATGACAAAGCCTGGGAGATTGTCATCGACCAGAGCGGCCGGCTAAAAGGCAGTGTGTCCTTTGCGTCGAGCGCGCCGCTCGAATCGTCTGTGCCCGTGCGCGGTCGCGACGCGGCCGTGCTGATCGAGCACAGCACGGTGATTACCCTTGTTTTCGCCCTGCAAGACGCCTCCGAACTGCCCGACGCGCTCACAGCACTTGAAGCTGTCGTCGCCGAATACGGGGCCGAACGCGGCGCCGGCTGGTCTGCCGATCACGATCACGACTGGATGCGCGACGAATAACCCTCAACCCTGAACCCCGCACCGTTCCACCCATCGCTCGACCTGGCCGCGCCAGGCATCTGTGTCTTCACGGCCCGTCACCAGGCCGGTGAGCACTTCGGTCATAGCCGCATTGACCGGCGTGGCAATTCCCAGTTGCCGCCCCAGCTCCGCCACCGCGCCGTTGAGCCATGCCACCTCACAGCGCGCGCCGGCGGATGGACGCGCCGCCTGACTCCCATCCGCGCGCGGGACATCGTAGTAGAACGAGGGCATCTTGTCTCCCCGCCCGCGCGCGATCGAGCGCCGCAGCAATGGTTGCAAGACCGGATCGGGCAGGGCGCGCGCCAGGCGGGCCAGCCATGCCGCCGGCGCGCCGGGCAGATTTACCATGTGAATGCCGGCTGCGCGCGTGACGGCCAGCGTCTCGCGCAACATACGCATCTCCAATCGAAACAGGCGCGGATCGGCGTAAATCTCAGCCGGCGTCATGCCCAGAATGGCGCTGCTGGCGTTGCTCACACTGTTCAGCAGCAGCTTCGACCATTTCATTGCCCGATAGTCTGCATAGGTCTCGACGCGCAACGATGACTTGCGCAGCGCATCGGCCAGCAGGCTCAAGCGATGAGTGATGAGTGTTGAGTGCTGAGTGCTGAGTGCTGAGTGACGAGTGCTGAGTGACGAGTGCTGAGTGCTGAGGGGGGCAAGGCCAACGCCGCCGCCGGCCCGCGCCAGCCGCACCACCCCCGGCGCCACAAGCGACACCGGGCTGGTTAGCGTGCCGGCGATCACCCGCTCTACTCCAAACGCAGCGGCCAGTTGCTCCTCGCTGCCCACGCCATTTTGAAACGCCACAACAGATGTGGCGCTTCCAGCGGCATCGGCGCGACGCCATGCCGACTCCGCCGCGCGCAACGTCTCAACCACCGCTGCTACATCATAGGCTTTGACGCACACCAGGGCGGCGTCATACGGCGGCGCGTGGAAACTGCCCTGCGCCTGCATCGCTTCATCCATCGTTTCCACAGCGCGCAGGTTGCGCGTCACCCAGCTTTGGCCGGAGGGAAGCTCAACCTTAAAACCGCGCTCGCGCACGGCCTGGACAAACGGAGCGCGCCCCACCAGCATGACGCTGTGGCCGCCGTGAGCGAGATGGCCGCCAATCCACCCGCCGACCGCGCCGGCGCCAATCAACAACACATTCATGGCAGCGCCTCAATCGGAACTTGCACCGGAATTTCCAGTCCATCGCTCGCGCGGCCATCGGCAAGCGTCAGCGGCACATTCTCAAGTTGGGGATACGTGTAGCTGCCGACGCGCAAACGGATGTCCTCGCGGCCGGCGTCCAGCCCGGCCGGCAATGCAATCTCAAACCAGTGCCACAGCACATCCCCCACACGCCAGTTGGCCGGATGAATGCCGCCGCCGTCAGCCTGGGCTATTTTCTCACCGCCGGCCAATACGTGATTGAACCAGTGAAAATCAGCGCCCGCCGGCGGCGCAGCCTCCACACGCAGATAAAGATCGATGCGCATCGCCTTGCGATCTTCTGTCCAGGCGACGCGGTGATGGAGCAAGGTTGCCCCATGCTCCCAACGCGCGCGCGGCGTCGATAAGGACCATGAGTAATCAGGCCGGCAGGCGTCATCCACGCGCGCCGCCGTCATCGTCGATGCTGAGCCGGGCCGAACCGAAATCGTGATCCACTCAACCCGGGCCGACGCATCAGCCAGCCAATGGCGCAATCGCTGAAGCGCGGCCTCGCTGCCCGGGGCAAACACATACTGCGCCGGCTGACAGGGCAGGATCAGGCCGGCCTTGCCATCGGCAAAGCGATGCGGCGTCCCGGCCAGCAACACATCCCAAATCGCCGCCTGCTCGTTCACGGTTGGATCTGCGCCGGGCGCCACCACGATCACCTCGCGCGGGCCGGCGCAGCGCTCGTCTGCGCACAGACGGTCTTGCGCAAGCCGGGCCAGCGCCAGCGCATGGCGGGCCGGCGGTCCGTATCCGCCATCGCTCGTGTCATGCATGGCAATGAACGCCATCAACTGCGCGTACATCCAGACCTGACCGAGCAGGATGATCGCCACGGCAGCCGGCAGGCCGGCGCGGACCAGCCGGGCGCCCCAGCCCCGGCGACCTGCCGCCCATGTCAGCGCCGCATCGATCCCGCAGGCCAGGATGACGAACGGCGCCGGATAAATCGGCAGCAGGTAATGCATTTGCACCGGCTGGCTGTGCCGCAGTTGCAGCGCAACCGGCAACAGGACGAACAAGAGCAGCGCCAGCCCCGATCCGTCGCGGCCGGCTGACGCAAGCGGATTGGACGATTGACATGAAGGCGCCCGGCGCACTGTCTGAACGATCAACAAGCCTGCGCCGGCAAGGATAAAGGCCGCCTGCGCCCACCCAAAGGCGTCCAGGTCGGCCGGCATCGTGGCGCGCCATACGCCATACGCCGGGCCGGTCAGGTCGCTCAGATGCAAACCGGTGCTGAGCCACAACGCGCGCCATAGCGCGTCCAGGCCAACCGTCGCGCTGCCAGAGGCGGCGCTAAGCAAACTGCGCACGTTCGCAAAACCGCCCGGCGCATCCTGCCAGAGATACCCGCCGGCAAGTAGCAGGCCGGGCCACAGCCCGACCAGCACTGGCAACGGGCGCAATGTTCGATGACACCAGACCGCAGTCACCAGAACGACCGGCGCGAGATACAATGCGGACCAGTGCGATCCCACCGCCAGCGCCAACCCCCAGCCGGCGATCGTCCAGCTCCATGGGTTGCGCCGGCGTGTCACCTCCAGCAGGCCGAACAACAGCAGGACCGAGAAGATCGGCATCGGCTGTGTGAACAGCTTGCGCGCAAACAGCACTGCCCAGGGCGCCGTTGCAAAGCACAGCATCGCCACAATCGCCACGCGCCGGTTGAAGTGACGCGCGCACATCCAGCCGCACAGTGCCAGCGCCAGGACGTCGATCAGCGCGCGATACGCGGCCACGGCCAGGAAGTCGCGCGTGAACAGATAAGGAACTGTCATGAGATAGGCATACACCGGCGGGTGGTTTGCCACTGAACCCGTGTTCGGCAAAGCGGCAAACCATTCGCCGCGCGCCACCTGCCAGCCGAAGCGCGCGCCAGAGGCTTCGTCATAGCGCAGGTCGGTCAGATCGAGGGCATACAGGCGGAGCGCGGCGCCCAGCACAAACGTCAGCGCGAAAGCAATCCACCAGCCAGCAGCCTGGGCCTTGCGTTGGCGGGACGATGGCGCAGGTTCAGCCGGCGCGACAGGGATCGATGAAGACGACATTTATTCGAGCACCTGAATCTCAACCGGCAGGCTATCCACATGCGCGCCGTCGGTCAGATACGCGCGCGCAAACAGCGTATGCCTGCCCGGCTCCAATGTCCAGAAAGCGCGATAGGGGAACGCCGGCATCGAGGCAATCACGCGCGGTCCCGCTGCGCCATCGAGGATCACCTCGACGCGCGCGACGCCGGACAGACGGATTCGATCCGTATCGACCCGCGCCTCCAACGGAACGCGCTGCACGCTGCGCGGCAACTGGCGCGAGATGCGAAAAATGGCCCCCTGGTCCGGCTGCGCCAGCGTCAGCGGGGGGCATGGCGCGGACTTGCTGCCGCACGGCGCGCCGGCTGCCTGGGCATCCGCTATCGGGCCAGGCTGACCAGTGGATGAACGCGACTCAGCCGAGGCCGGTTCGATCGCCAGCGGCCAGCCTTGCTCGCGCGCCCAGTTGCGCGCCTCGACCGGCAAGCGAAACGCAAGCCGTGTCACGACACGATCGGGCGGCGTGGTCTCATCGGCAGGCTGGCCGGTGGCCTGGTCGATGCGTTCACGCGCGTGCCAGGTGTCCGTCTCGGTGGGTTGCGTGCCTTCCAGGAACCATTCCCAGCGCGTATGGGGGCAATCGGGCGAGGGCAACATGCCGGATAAAGCGCACACCTCGACGCGGATCAACCCGGCGGGCCGCTGGAACCAGCGCGCCGGCTGACCGCGATGGGCGACCTCCATAACATCGGCCCAGATCGGGCCGGCCCCCGTCACGCCACTCACGCGCGCCATCGGCTCGCCGCTGGCGTTGCCCACCCACACGCCTGTCACCAGGTCGGGGGTGTAGCCCACCGTCCAGTTGTCGCGCCAGTCGGTGGTGGTGCCGGTTTTGACGGCGGCAGGCCGGCTGAGCTTCAGCACGCTGTTCTGGCCGAAAGCAGGCGCGCGCGCGGCGTTGTCGGCCAGGATATCCGTCACCAGCCACGCGACGCGGGGATCGATCACAGACGGTTGATCCGATTGCGCCGGGTTGGGGGCAACCGGACGCTGATACAGCAACGCGCCGCTGGCATCAGCGACCTGAAGAACCGCAAAAGGATCGACACGGGCGCCCTGGTTCGCGAAGGCGGCATAGGCGGCTGTCAGCTCCAGCAAGCGCACTTCGCCGCCGCCCAGCGTCAGCGACAGGCCATACGCATCAGGAGAGCGGAAGGAGTGAATGCCCAGCGCATTCGCCACTGCCAGCATGTTCTCCAGGCCGACCTGCTGCAACACGCGCACGGCAGCCACATTGTTGGAGGTCGCCAGCGCATCGCGGGCGCTGATCGGGCCATGAAAGCGGCGATCGTAGTTCTCCGGCAGATAGGGCGCGCCCTCGCGCGTGGGAAAGGCGGTGCGCACGTCGAGGATCGGCGTGGCGGCCGTGAAGCCGCGCAAGCGTTGAAAGGCGGCGGCATACGTGACCGGCTTGATGGCGCTCCCCGGCTGGCGCAGCGCGATCGTAGCATTGACCGCGCCACTGATGCCGGCGTCGAAATAGTCCGGGCTGCCCACCATCGCGCGAATCGCGCCGGTCTGCGGGTCCAGCGCGACCACGGCGGCGTTGCGCGCATTGTGAGAGGGCAGGCCCGCGCCCGGCTCCTGAAGCTGTTTGAGGCGCGCCCGCACAATCGCGGTGGCCGCGTCGTTCAGCGCCAGGTCGAGCGTGGTGGTGACGACCAGGCCGCCGCGCGCGAGCATCTCCGGCCCGAAGCGCTCTTCCAGCCACAGCCGGGCATACGACACGAAGTGCGGCGCGCGAATGGCAAAGGCGGATGGGGCGTAGGACAGCCGGGCCTGGCGGGCTTCATCGGCCTCGGCGGCGCTCAGATACCCCTGTTTGATCATCAGGTCGAGCACCACGCTCTGGCGCGCTCTGGCGCGCTCTGGCGCGTTGAAGGGATCGTAGGCCGCCGGCGCCTGAACCAGCCCGGCCAGCAACGCGCACTCGGCCAGGTCGAGCGCGCTGGCCGGCTTGCCGAAGTAGGCGCGCGCGGCGGCCTCGACGCCATAGGCCAGATTGCCGTAGTACGACTGGTTGAGGTACAGCGCCAGCACCTCGTCTTTGGAGTAGCGTTGCGCGATCTGCCAGGCCAGCAGCGATTCGCGCAATTTGCGCAACAGGGTGCGTTGAGTGCGCTCCTCGGGTTCAAGCAGGATCATGCGCGCGAGTTGCTGGGTGATGGTGCTGCCGCCGGCCAGCACCTCGCCGCCCTGTAGATTGATCCACAGCGCGCGCAGGATGCCGCTCAGATCGACGCCGGGATTGGTGTAGAAGTTGGCGTCTTCGACGGCGATCGTGGCCTGGCGCAACCGCAGCGGGATTTGATCGAGCGGCAGGGGGGTGTGATGGCCGGCGCGCGGGTCGATGATCTCATAGAGCAGCCGGCCGTGGCGGTCGAGCAGGCGCGTGCTGGGCGCCTGGGCGCGGCGATACAGATCGTCCACCGAGGGCAGCGTGACCCACAACGCTGCCAGCGCGAGGGCCGGGACGCCGATGAGCAGCGCCAGGAGCGCCGCCAGGAGACGCCGCCGGGACAGATGTGCAAGAGTCATAGAGATGCGCCGCGCAGGCCGGCGATTGGATTATAGAGGGCGGCTCGACGGGAGAATGGGCGGCCCGGCATCACAATAGCCCGGCCAGCGCCAGGGCGATGATGACGACGCCGGCGCCCAGCCGGTACCACGCAAACGGCCGCAGGGTGTGGCGCGACACAAACCCCAGGAACCAGTGCACCACGAGCAGGGCGACGATGAACGAGACGACCAGCCCCACGCCAAACGCCGCAATCTGGTCGGTTTGGATGCTCGACAGGTTCTTCAGCAGCGCGTACAGCGTAGCAATGACCATGGTGGGGATGGAGAGATAGAACGAGAAGCGCAGGGCGGTGGGGCGATCCAGGCCGGCCAGCAGGCCGCCCACAATTGTCGCCGCCGAGCGCGACATGCCGGGGAACAACGACGCAACTTGCGCAATTCCCACCAGCAGCGCCTGGCCCGGCGTCACCTGTTCGAGCGTGTGGGTCACAGGCGCGCGCGATCGGCGCTCGACCAGCAGGATGATGATGGCGCCGGCCACCAGCGCGATGCCGACGGTGAGAGGCCGGAACAGCCAGGCGTCGATCAGATCATTGAACAGAAAGCCGATGACGCCAGCCGGCACGAATGCAACCATCACGCCCAGCACAAGGCGTTGCGCCCGACGCGTCGCGCCGCTGTCTTCCGCACTGCCCGGCCATGCCTGGCGCAACAGACCAAGCAGATCGCGCGCAAAATACACCATGACGGCCAGGATTGCGCCAAGCTGGATGAAGATCGCAAACGTCGATTCAATGTTGGCCGGGAATTGCAGCGCGCGGCTGGCGACGATCAGATGGCCGGTGGAGGAAATGGGCAGGAACTCGGTAATCCCCTCGACAATGCCCATCACTACGGCTTTGAACAGAAGCAGCACATCCATTGCCGGCGATGGTACGGTGATACAGGGGAAACGTCAAACGCGCCGCCCTGCGCACACTGCACAGGGAATCCGGTATAGTCACGTGCAGACACACAATCCGGCAGGAGTGGAGGAATCATGGCAAAAGTTCGAATGACCCGAGGCAAGTTCAACGGCATCGCTGCGCTGGCCAACCCGAACGGCATCATTGCGGCTGCGGCGATGGATCAGCGCGGCTCGCTGAAAAAGTCAATTGCGAAGGCGCGCGGCAGCGACGCGACCGGCGACGATCTCGTCGCGTTCAAGCGCGCGGTCACCAAAGTGCTCACCCGGCACGCCAGCGCCATTCTGCTGGACCCGGAGTATGGCCTGCCGGCGATTCAGGAGCGCGCGCCCAACACCGGCGTATTGCTGGCCTATGAGAAGACCGGCTACGACGCAACCGTGAAGGGCCGCCTGCCCGATCTGCTGACGCACTGGAGCGTGCGCCGGCTGGTCGGCGCCGGCGCTGACGCGATCAAGGTGCTGCTCTATTACAGCCCGGCCGACGGCCCGGAGATCAATGACGGCAAACAGGCGTTCGTCGAGCGCATTGGCGCAGAGTGCAAGGCTTACGATGCGCCCTTCTTTTTGGAGTGCGTCACCTACGACGACACCATTTCGGACCCGCTCGAATTCGCCCGCCGCAAGCCGGCCTATGTCACCGACTACATGGCCGAGTTCTCAAAGCCGCAGTACGGCGTGGATGTGCTGAAGGTTGAGGCGCCGGTCGATATGAGCTTTGTCGAAGGCGCGCGCGCGTTCAAGGGCACAGCGGCCTATACACGCCAGGAGGCCATGCACCTGTTCCGCGAGTCTGCTGCGGCAGCCGGCCGGCCCTTCATCTATCTCAGCGCCGGCGTGTCCGACGACGTGTTCCGCGAGACGCTGGAGCTGGCCGCCGAGGCCGGCGCCAATTTCTCCGGCGTGCTGTGCGGACGCGCGACCTGGCAGGATGGCATCCCGGTCTTCGCGCGAGAGGGCCTTCAGGCGCTGGAAGCCTGGCTCGAAGATCGCGGCGTGAAGAATATCCAGGCGCTGAATGCGGTGCTGGCCGCCGGCGCCAAACCGTGGTGGACGATCTACGGCGGCCCGGACAATATCGAGGTGGTCTGACAGCTCGCCCTCTCGCAGGCTCACATTTACCACGCGCGGGAGGGCGGGCTGAGTCGTTGGGATTTTGGATTCGCTGCGCAGGAGGTGGGGTGTGCCGAGGGTGAACTATCCGCTGGATCGCTTTGGCTTTCAGTTTTCAAACCGCTTTCGCAACGTGATCGCCGAATTGCCTGGCGGGCGCAAGATCGAATTGAACGGGCGCTGTGGGGGCATGACCTTTGCGTCGCTCGATCACTTCTTTGCCGGCCGGCTTGCGCCGTCTGTTCGGCCTGCCGATCTGCCCGCCGACACCGGCGTGCCGCCGGATGGCAGCCCGCTGGCCGATTACATCATGCGCCGGCACTACCACAGCCTGGCCATCCCGGCCATGCTGAACGTGTTTCTGTGGACAGTGCTGCCCGATCGTTCGACCTTCTTTGCCAGGGGCGTGCATGAGCGAACGGTCTACGAAGAGTTGCCCAGGTTGCGTCAGGCGATCGACCAGGGCCGGCCGGTCCCGCTGGTCTTGATTCACGCCCGCGACCTGGCGAACATCGGCCTCAATCATCAGGTGGTGGCCTATGGCTATGACGTGGAGGCCGGCGGCATGAAGGTCTATCTGTACGACTGCAACCACCCCGGCGAAGAGTCCACCCTCGTTTCAGATGGCGTGACGCCGGGGTTTACTCAGACGTGCCCCAGCCGGCAGTGCAGCGAGCAGTGGCGCGGCTTCTTCGTGCACCCGGCCTACACGCCGGCCCTGCCGCCCGACAACCTGAGCCACCTGTTGCCCGTTCGAGCAAAAGCACTGGCCGGCGCGGCGGAAACTGCTGTTGCAAAATCTTTCGATTTGCACGGGCCGGCGCCGAAGTCGCGCACGCGCGGACGCGCCGTGCCGCTGACGGTCACCTTCGAGCGCGTGACGTTCGACAACCCGCTCAACCCGGCCGCGAGCGAGGAGGTGGCGCTGGCGCTGGCGGTGAATGGCGAGACCTTGCGCTGGCCGCGGACCGGCGCGCGGGTGGCCGCGCATGGCCGGCGCTATGCGTTGAAGCGCAGCATCCCAGTGACGGTCGATCAGGATGGTGTGCTGGATATTTCGGTGGCGCTGGCCGGCGACGCCTACGCATCGCTGGCCGAGGAAGGCGAGCCGGTGGGCCGTGTGACCGCGCTGTACGGCAAGGCGGACCGATGGGGCCGGGGCAGGCATGTCGTCCACAGCGAGGGGCTGGCCGGCGGGTTCACCGTCGAGTACACCATCGCCGGCGCGATCACCGGCAAAGACACCGCCAGAACGCGGCGCGCGCGCAAGGCGCCGGCAAAGGAGACGCATGGCTGACATCACTGCCATCAGAGTCGCGGCCGCGCAGATGGCCGTCACAACCGATGTGAACGCCAACCTTAAAACCATTCTGCGCGCCATCGACTATGCCGCCGATCAGAAGGCGGACATCCTGCTCACGCCGGAAGGCGCGCTCAGTGGATACACGCCGCGCTTCGATCAGAGAGATGTGGAGCAGGCGCTGGCCGAGGCGACCGGCCGGGCGCGCGCGCGCGGCGTGGGGCTGGCGCTGGGCACGTGCTTCGTCGAGCCGGAGGACGGACTGTGCTACAACGAACTGCGCTTCTATGACCAGGCCGGCGGCTACCTGGGCTGCCACACCAAAATCCTGCGCTGCGGCACGATGACTGAGCCGAGCGAGGGCGAGATCAACGATTACGCCGCCCGCCCCTTGCGCGTGTTTCAGTTCAAGGGCGTCACGGTGGGCGGCCTCATCTGCAACGATCTGTGGGCCAATCCCGGCTGCACGCCCATGCCCGATCCGCACCTGACCCAGCAGTTGGCGCGCATGGGCGCGCGGGTGATCTTCCATGCCATCAATGGCGGGCGCGATGGCAGCGAGCTGTCGCGCGTGGCCTGGCAGTTCCACGAGGCCAACGTGCGCATGCGCGCGCTGGCCGGCAAGCTGTGGATCGTGACGGTGGACAACTGCGAGCCGGCCTCGCTCCCCTGTTCGGAGCAGAGCGGCGTGGTGGCGCCGGATGGCAACTGGGTGTTCCGTTCGCGCCCGCAGGGCGAGCATTTCTTCGCTCATACGATTGAACTGTAGGGGAGTAGGCGTATGACCACGAAACCGTTGAGCATTGTGAGCGTCGGCGCGCATCAGGACGACATCGAACTGAACTGCCTGGGCACGCTGATCCGGTATCGCAACCAGGGCAATTGCCGCATCACCAATGTGGTGATCTCGAACGGCGACAAGGGCGCGCAGTACGATCCTCGCACGCCCTATGAGGAGATCGCGCGCATCCGCGCGCGAGAAGCGACCGCTGTGGCCGAGGGTCTGGGCGGTCGCTACATGTGCATGGGCCAGTCTGACGAGTACATCCGCGACACCGACGAGGCGCGCAACTGGCTGATTGACGCGCTGCGCGAAGCGAAAGCGGATGTGGTGTTCGCCCCGCCGCCGGTGGACTACAACACCGATCACATGGTGACCAGCCAGATCGCGTTTCATGCCGTGATGCTGGCGGCGGTCAAGACTATTTTCACCAGCCACGATCCTCTGCCGCATTGTCCCGTCTTGTACTACATGGACGCCATCACCGGCCTGGAGTGGCAACCGACGCACTACGTGGACATCACCGATGTGTTCGAGCGCAAATGCGAACTCATCCGCTTGCACAAGAGCCAGATGGCCAACATGCAGACCTCAGGCGGCTGGGATCTGGTGAAGTACTCGCAGATCGTCGGCGCGTTCCGGGGCATTCAGTGCGGCGTCGAATACGCCGAGGGCTTCAAGCCGGCGCTGGCATGGCCGCGCGTCAGGCCGGGCAACTGGCTGCCGTAAAACAACACCAACACCCAATACGCAATACGCAATACGCAACACCCAACCCGGAGCAACCACCATGCAAATCGTCGAAGTGCGGTCGATTCCGTTGATGGGGCGCACGCCCGAAGGCGGCTGGGATCACGAGATCGAGCCGGAAGAGAACCTGCACACGCTGATCGAAGTGGTCACGGATGAAACGTTGGATGGCCGGCCGCTCACCGGCATCGGCAGCGTGTACACCAGCCAGGCGCTGGTCGACGGCGCGCTGCGGCTGATGCGCCCGTGGCTGATCGGCGAGTGCGCCATCGAGCCGGAGCGAGTGTCCGAGAAACTGCACCAGATGGCGTTCTGGCAGGGGCGGGGCGGGGCGGTGACGCACGCCATCAGCGGCATCGACATTGCGATGTGGGATGTGCTGGGCAAGGCCACTGGCCAGCCGGTCGCGCGCCTGCTGGGCGGCTGCTACCGTGACCGCATCAAGCCCTATGGGTCGATCCTGTTCGACGAGCCGGCCCGCCTGCGCGACAAGCTGCAGGAAGTGACGGCGCGCGGCTTCCGGGCCATCAAGATGGGCTGGCGTCCGTTCGGGCGTGTGGATCGCCGGCTGGATGAACTGCTGGTCAAGACAGCGCGCGAGACGGTCGGGCCGGATGTGGAGCTGATGGTGGATGCCGGCGGCAGTGAGGGGTTCTGGCCGCACGGGTATAAGTGGGCGATCGAGACGGCGCGCATGTTGGCACATTACGATGTGACCTGGTTCGAGGAAGCGCTGGCCCCGGACGACATCGAGGGCTACGTCAAGCTGCGCGAGCACTCGCCCGTGCCCATCGCCGCCGGCGAGGTGCTCACCCGCCGCCAGAGCTTCATGCCGTGGATCGAGCGCGGCGCGGTGGACTACATTCAGCCGGATTGCACCAAGTGCGGCGGTCTGTCGGAGGCGCGGCGCATCGGCTGGATGGCGTATGACCACGGCCTGATGCTGGCGCCGCACGGGTGGAACACTGCCGTTGGTCTGGCGGCCGATCTGCACCTGGTGGCGGCGTTGCCGGTGGCGCGCTGGGTCGAATATCTCACGCCGTCGCCGTACATCGAGGAGATTGTGACCACGCCGTTCACGTTGGATGCGGAAGGCATGTTGCCCATCCCGACCGCGCCGGGGCTGGGGATCGAGCTGGATTGGGAGAGCGTCAAACGGTTCAGTGCGAGTGTGCCGTAAACACCACGAACGGCTTGCCGCATTGTAAGCCGGCCACGACGCGCGTTGTCCCGTCTGGATATCGATCCTGCAATGCGCGCAGGGATTCGGCGTCGTCGATGTTCAGCGCGAACCAGCCCGGCCGGCCCCGCAAGTCCACCTCGGCGGCGTCCATCCGGCCTACCTGCCGGCCTACCGTGTTGGGAAAGGTGATGTCGCCGATCCAGACGCCCACCGCGCGCGAGTCCACCCAGTGCGGGTAACCGACGATGTAGGCGTTGCGCCGGTCGTTGCCCTGCGCCACCCAGGCGTTCATCTCGCGGGCGATGTCGCTGGCGTTTTGCGCGCGCGGGCAGTATTGGGCCGGGTAATCGACGAACACGCGCTGATAGTTGATGGCGATCGCGGCGAGACACATTGCGGCGACCAGCCCGTATGCCAGCGCGCCGGCAACGATGCGCCGCCGGCCCCTCGTTGGCAGCGCGTCGAGCAACAGCCCCGGCCCGATCGCGCAGACGATCATCAGCATGGGCAGCGCGCCGCCGGTGCGCACCACGCTGGGGTTCTCGCGCGGAAAGGCGATGCTCAGCGCGGAGGGGATCAACATCAACACGCCGGCGCCGAGCAGCACCGCCGGCCAGGGTGTGCGCCGCTTCAGGCTCAGCGCAACAGCCGCCGCCGCACCGAGGACGAGCAATCCGCCCAACAGCGCGTCCATGGCCGGGCGGTCGGGCAGATTGGCCACCCACACCTCGTCGCGCGTGTAGTTGAACATGAGCAGCGCGTTTTTAAGGTTGTCGGCGAAGATGGCCACCGGGTTGCCCTCGATCTCGCGCTCGGTGTTCGAGAGGCGCGTCGCTGCGCGATACAGAAACTGGTCCGGGTTGTCTACGCCGTAACGGATGAGCGGCATGAGCGTGAGGACTGTGGCGACGGCGGCAATCGCGGCGTTGGCCAGGGCCTGGCCGGCCTGTTCTCGCCGGGCCTGCGTCCACTGCCAGCTGGCCCAGGCCAGCGTGAGCAGCGGCACCACAACGACCATGAAGCGATAGGCGGTGTAGCCCTGCAGGCCGATGCCGATCCACACGCCGGCGGCCAGCATGGCGTTGCGGTGTTGCCGGCGCAGCCCATACACCAGAAAGAACATCGTCCACGCCACGGCGCACGGCGCCAGCGGATAGCGCAATCCAAAGCGCGCCGTAATCACGCCCCAGCTTGCCACGGCCGCGAACAGCGTGGCGATGAGGGCAACCCGCGCGCCAGACACCTCGCGCGCCAGCAGAAAGATGGCCGGCAGCATCAGCAAGCCGATCAGTGACGTGCCGATCTTCAGCGCCATGAAGTCCTGCGGCAGATTGAACAATTTGATCAGCGCGACCGTCCAGTAGAACTGCCACGGCTCGCGGCCGGTGTTGCGCTCGAAGAAGATGTAGGGGGCGCCCTCGATCACATCTTTCACGTCCAGCAGCTTCTCGGCCTGATCGCTGTTCATGTCCAGCGGGTTTTCGGCCAGCGCGTAGAAGCGAAAGAATGCGCCCAACGCCAGGATGGCGGCCAGCAGGAGCGCAATGGCAGCCGCCGGCCATCGGCGCTGCGCGGCGATGCCGGGGCGCTGCGCCGGTCGATGGGCGAAAGCCAGCGCCCAACAGACGAGGCTGCCGAGCCAGGCGGCCACGCTCGCCGCGCTATAGCGATTGCCCTCGCTCAGAATGAACGTGGCTGCGCCGAATGTCAGCGCGGCGCACATCAGGAGGACGCGCGCCGGCCCGTTGACGAGCGGGCGCGCCGGCCCGGCCTCA
>Ga0272446_1002603_pt1 | contig 24226 bp, 20 predicted proteins | sample YNPCB0061_FD_194587 | JGI IMG/M metagenome (GOLD analysis project Ga0272446, IMG submission 194587) | Hot spring microbial mat communities from Yellowstone National Park, WY, United States - YNP-CB-006-1 | ecosystem: Environmental > Aquatic > Thermal springs > Hot (42-90C) > Sediment | place...
AGGCCCCGGCGATGGTCGGCTCCTCGTGCCGCTCGACCAGGAGCAGCTTCATGCCGTTGGACAGGGTGTGTTCCAGGACCGGCACCTGCTGGGCCGACGCGCCCAAGACCGCCAGCCCCAGCGCCACGGCCCGACCCGGCCGGAAAAAGTGTCGCCAACGCATGGCGGGGAAGCTGCCGCAAACCGGCGCGGCGTCAATGCCGCGCTGCCGGCCTGCCGGGTGCATTTCAGTTTTTGAACCACCCGCAACATTCCCGGGCTTTTCGCCGGTCCGGGCCGCGGCAATATCGAGGGAGAACGGCTGTAGGTGCGGCTTTCTGAGGTCGGCGCTCAAACAACTCCAATGCGCCCGAAACGGCCAGGGCGGTTGTGTTCGGGTTGCCCCGCGTTCTCGGGCTTGGGGGCGCCAAAGCCGGCGCGGACGCCGGCGCTCCGACACGACGGGCGGTGGTGCCCTGGGGAGCGCCGGTCTCTGACCGGCTTGGCGGGCGCTTCACCGTTTTTCGCCGGGTCGAAGGCGGGGGTGATGGGGAAGCCGTGCCCGGGGGGTGAATCCAACCTTGGAAGGGTTCCGCATCGTCACCTTGGAATAACCCCCAAGGCACCAAGACACCAAGCCATGCCTCGGGCCTTCGTGCCTTGGTGTCTTTGTGGTTGTCCTGGGATGCGCTTCGGGCCGCTCGCCGGCCCGCCGCCGACCCCTTGCAGGGGTGTGGGACGCATCCCGGAGCGAGGCGGGCGCGACTTTGCGGTTGCAGCGCCCGGCGGCCTTGTTAGCGTGCCGCCTGAAGCCAATGGAACCCGCGGGCGTGGCGGTTTTCGGCCCCGGTCGGTCGGACGCCGGCCCGCCCGGCACAGCAACGGACAAACCATGAGCACGCAAAACAACTTCCCCAAACTCCACAACGCCATGTGGCCCGGCCTGGTGGGCAAGGGCAGCCCCGGCGCCGAGCCCTGCATTGACCTGGACACGATGCTCGACCTCACCGCCAAGGCCGAGGTCAACGGCGTCAAGTTCGACGGCGTGGACATCTTCCTCTACGAGCCGCACATCCACATTGACGCCAGCGACGACGACCTGAAACGCCTCGCCGACAAGATCGCGGCCAAGGGGCTGGTCGTCGGCTCGGTCGTCGCCCCCATCTGGCCGCCCACCGGCGGCGGCTCGGCCATGGGCAGCGAGGAAGACCGCAAGAAATTCGTCGGCCAGGTGGCCAAGGGCTGTCGCATTGCGAAAAAATTCCGCGAGCTGGGCGTGCGGCCCTACGGCGTGGTGCGCATTGACTCCGCCTGCAGCGTCACGGACTGGGACAAAGACCCCAAGGGCAACACCAAGAAAATCATCGCCACCTTCAAGGAAGCCGCCAAGGTCGCCAAGGACCACGGGGAGCGCCTGGCCGCCGAGGGCGAAATCTGCTGGGGCGGCATGCACTCCTGGAAATACATGCTCCAGGTGCTCGAAGGCGTGGGCCAGCCCAAGTGGCTGGGCTTCCAGGCGGACATGGCCCACACCCTCCTCTACGTGCTCGGCTACAACGCCCCGGAACACCGCCTGGTGCCGGAAGACTTCCACTGGGAGCCGGAAGTCTTCCACAAGGCCATGAAGAAGCTCACCAACGCCCTGCGGCCCTGGACGATTGACTTCCACGTCGCCCAGAACGACGCCACGGTCAAGGGCTCCGGCGAACACGAGAAGACCGGCAAGCATTGCCTGGCCACCGACCCCAACGGCAAGCTCAACATCCCGCGCGACTCCGGCTACTGGCTGCGCGACGAGACCGGCAAGGTGACCAAGAAGTTCAAACACATCTGCTGGGATGGCTGCATGTTCCCCAACGAGGTCATGCTGCGCCAGCAGACCTGGAACGACATCCTGGCGGCCATGATCCAGGTCCGCGAAAACCACGGCTGGAAGGGCTGAGCCGTTCGGTCGCCGCGCTCACCAAGCGGCGGCCACCCCGGGCGCCGCCGTGGCCCGGACTGGACTGCTCAAGGGCTCGGCGTTGGCCCCGATGATTGCGTTCGGGCGGGGCCATTCGTGGAGGGCGCGGCCGGCGCGGTGTTGGTGGCGGGCGGCGGCGGGGGACGGAGGCGGGCAAGCTCTTGCTCGAACTGCGCGACCCGCGCGGCATCGCCGGCCTTGCGAGCCAGCGGCAGGGCTTGTTCGTAGAAGCGCGCGCGGTCGGGGTAATCGGGGTGCTCGCGGAAGAAGGCCGCGTAGAATTCCACGGCCTCGGCCTCCCGGCCGGCCGCGACCAGGAGGTCAATGACCTTGAACCAGAGTTGCAGGCGCTGGTTGGGCGAGGGGTCCAGCCCCAGCGCGGCGCGGTATTGGGCCAGGGCGCGCTCGGGCTGGTTTTCCTGCCGGTAGAGGTCGCCCAGTTTTTCGGCCAGGAGGGCGCTGGTGGCGGTGAGCGGATGCTGGCGCAAGTACTCGATGAGCGGCGACACGGGTTCGCCCGCGGCGAGGTTGAGGTTCACCACCCGCAACACCGACCAGGGCAGGAGCGGGCTGCGCGTGCGCTCAAGTTCGGCGTGGAGTTCGCGCGGCTCGCGCGCCATCGGCCGGTAGAGCGGGTCACCGATGACCGTGATTTGCCAGGACAGCGCGGGCATGGCGGCGTAGGCGGCTTCGGCGAAGTTGTGGCGCAGGGTGAGGAGCCAGGTGAAGAAGATGCCCACGTGCGGGGTGAGGTCCAGGTACGGCTCGTCCACGCAGCCCATCGTGGCCGCGGCTCCAAGGGCCAGGAACGGCCCGACCCAGTCGGCCCGGGCGCTGCGGACCGTGCGCGCGCTGAAGGAGTGGATATGGTAGGCCACGGCGCCGGGCATGAATTCGACCGGCGCCCGGGTGAACGGGCCGGACACGTGGCGGTCGTACCAGCCGGCGTAGAGTGCGATTTGCGGCATCGGCAGCCAGGCAGGGAACGTGCCGGGGGCCTCGTCGAGCACGGTTTCAAAGCCCTGTCGGCGGGCGGTCTCGGCGGCCTCGCGAATCCAGGCGTCGCCCTTGTAGTACGGGCTGTTGGTGGGAAGGCTGCGGACGTCGAAGTAGGCGCGGCCGAACAGGCCGTGGGTCTCGGCGGCCAGCGCGCGGTCCACCAGGTCGCGGGCCACCTGGGGGGTGGGCCCGTCCAGGCGGGTGACCAGGAACAGGCCGTTGGTGGGATGCAGCGCGGCCACGTTCGTGGCGCCATAGAACCGATTGGCCAGCGCGCCGGTGAGCAGGGCGCCCGCCTCGAGCCGCGGCAGCGCGGCCAGTTCGGAGTCCACCGCCGCCTCGTTGCGCCGCAGCGGCGCGGCCAGTTTTTCCGGCACGTTTTCCTGGAGGTTGGTGTCGGCGGTGATTTTCACCGGCACCCCGTAGGCCAGCACCAGATACCGCACCCGTGCCGCGGGCAGGCCGGGCGTGTTCGGGGAGGCGCCCGGGCCGGGGAAACGCGCCAGGCCGCGTTCCTCGAGGGCGGCAACCAGCGGCTTTTGCAGCCGCTCGCGAAACTCGGCGCGCGACATGGCCTCGGTGCGCGGCAGGGCCAGGCCAATGAGCTGGCGCGCCGGCACGCCGCGGCGCGCGGCGTAGTGCTCGGCGACCTGGCGGGATTCGGGCTCGAGGTTGAGGTTGTACACCACCACCACCTGCTCGCCGGGCGCGGACGCGCCGGGCGGTGGCGCGTTGGTCGCCGGTTTCTCCAGGTCCGGGCCGCCGAAGATTTGCGCCACCAGGTTGGCCACCAGGCTGAGCGAACCAGCGATGGATGCGGTGCGGTGCACGGCGCCGTTCAGACGGTCCCGTCCAGACTGACCTTCAGCCCGTCGTAAGCCAGCCAGACGCCGGCGGGCAGTTCGGCCTGGTCGCGGTCGTGGTCGTAATGGTGGGTCAGGTGGGTGAAGTACGTGCGCGTGGCGCCGATGCGCCGGGCGGTGGCGAGGGCCTCATCCAGGCACATGTGCGTGGGGTGCGGCTCGGGGCGGAGGGCATCGAGCACGACCGCTTCGACGCCGTGCACGGCGGCCAGGGCGGTGGGCGGCACTTCCTTGCAGTCGCTCAGGTAGGCCAGGCGCTTGCGGCCGCCCTGGCGGAAGAGAAACCCGGTGGTGGTGACCCGGCCGTGCGGCAGGTCCAGCGGGGTGATGTCCAGGTCGCCCAGCGAGAACGGGCCGGCGATGACGTGCGGCTCGGGCTTGAAGTAGCCGTCCGGGATCGGCCCGTCCTGGAAGGCGTAGGCAAAGACGCGCCGCAGAATGGCCAGGGTCGCTTCGGAGGCGTACACGGGCAGCGGCCCGCGGCGCAGGTCGCAAAACCGCCGGCAGTCGTCCATGCCCATGATGTGGTCGGCGTGGCCGTGCGTGACGAGCACGGCGTCCAGCCAGCGGATGTCTTCGCGCAGGACCTGGAGGCGGAATTCGGGCGGGGTGTCCACGACCAGGCGCACGTGGTCGGTGGCCAGGTAGAGCGCGGGGCGGAAGCGGTGGTTGCGGGGGTTGGCCAGGTACTCGGGCGGATAGCTGGCGCCGATCAAGGGCACCCCCTGCGAGGTGCCCGTGCCGAGAAAAGTGAACGTGAAAGCCATGCCGGGTCTGCCGGGCCGCGGGGCGCGGCCAGTTTCGTTTTGCCTCAGGCTACCATTGCCGCCAGAGTGCGGGCGAACGAAATCGGACCATGCTCACCACGCTGCGCATTCGCCACCTCGCGCTCGTGGAGGAATTGACCCTCGAGTTCCCGCCCGGGCTGGTGGTGGTGACCGGGGAGACCGGCGCCGGCAAGTCCGTCATTCTCGGCGCGCTCAGCCTGGTGCTGGGCGAGCGGGCCGACCGCACGCTGCTGCGCGCCGGGGCGGAGAGTTGCGCGGTGGAGGCGGTGTTCGACGTGCGCCGGCTGCCGGCGGCCTTCGGGGCGCGGCTGGCCGAGCTGGGCCTGGAGCCGTGCGAAGACGGTCAGCTCTTGCTCAAGCGCACCTTCACCGCCGGCGGGGTCAACCGGCAGTTTGTGAACGGCTCGCCCACCACGCTGGCCGTGCTGGCCGAGCTGGGCAACGGGCTGGTGGACATGCACGGCCCGCACGAGCACCAGTCCCTGCTGCATCCCGCCCGCCAACTGGCCATCTTGGACGCGTTCGGCGGGTTGCAGCCGCGGGTGGACGCCCTGGCCGCGCAGTTCCGACGCCGGCGGGCGCTCGAGACGGAGAAGGCGGCGTTGATCGTGGACGAGCGCACTTACGCCCAGCAACTTGAGCTGTTGCGCTTTCAAGTGGCGGAGATCACCGGCGCCAACCTGCGCGCCGACGAGGAGGAGGCATTATCCCGCGAGCACCAGCGCGCCAGCAACGCCGCGCGGCTGCTGCAACTGGGCCAGGCCGCGCTGAATCTGTTGAGCGAGGACGAAACCTCGCTGGTCAACCAGGCGGGCGCGGTGGGGCGTTTGCTCCAGGAGTTGCAACGCACAGACCCGGAGGCGGGCGCCCTGGTGACGCAGCACGCGCAGGCCCTGGCCGCCGTGCAGGAGTTGCAGCGGGCATTGACGCGCTACCTGGACCGGGTGGAGGTGGACCCGGAGCGGCTGGCCGCGCTTGAGGAGCGGTTGAACCTGTTGCAAAGCCTCAAGCGCAAGTACGGCCCCAGCCTCGAGGCGGTGCGGGCCTTCGGCGAGGAAGCGCGGCAGCGCCTGGCCCAACTGGAGTCGCGCGACGCCGAACTGGCGCGGCTCAACGCCGAGCTCGAGCGCCTGGACCTGGAGTTGGAGGAGGCCGGCCGCCAGCTCACTGCCGCGCGGCGGGCGGTGATTCCCCGATTGACGCGGGCGGTGATGGGGCATCTGGCCGACCTGGGCTTCGCCCAGAGCCGGTTTGAAGCAGCGTTGACCGCGGCGCCCCTGGGCCCGACCGGTAGCGACGCCCTCGAGTTTATGTTCGCCCCCAACCCCGGCGAGCCGCCGCGGCCGCTGCGCGCCATCGCCTCCTCCGGCGAGATGGCCCGGGTGATGTTGGCGTTGAAGACCGTGTTGGCGGCCGAGGACGAAATCCCGGTGCTGGTGTTTGACGAGGTGGACGCGAACGTGGGCGGTGAAACCGCGTTTGCCGTGGGCGAGAAGATGCGCCAGATCGCGCAGCAGCGACAGGTCTTTTGCGTCACCCACCTGGCCCCGGTGGCCGCCGCCGCGGACGCGCACTACCGCGTGAGCAAGGAGGTGCTCCACGGGCGTACCTTCACCCGCATGGAACGACTCGCGCCGCAGGACCGGGTCGCCGAACTGGCCCGGATGCTGGGAGGACCAGGGGAAGCCGCCCGCCGACACGCCCGCGCGCTGCTGGAAAGCCGGGCGTCGGCCGGCCGGCGGGCCGGAGCTTGAGAAATGCAACACCGCCGTCCGGCGTTTTGACAGACACGGCGGGGCGATGAGTTGAGGGCGGCGCCAGGGAAGGGCTGGCGCCCGGGCGCGACTTCCGGTGACTTCATCCGGGCGGGGGATTTTGGCCCGGCATTCCTGCGTAACTACCCCCTGTTGAGCAGCACGTTGCGGCGGTGGCGCGCCGGAGTGGGCATCGCCATCACGCTTCGCAGAAGCGGTGCGGTCACGGCGGCCGCGGCGCTTGGCATCCCCGTTGCTTGGCGGCTGGGGCGGGGTCAACCACCCCGGCAAGCTGAACTCAAGACGATGTTATGTGGGCGGCGCAGCAGGTGAAATCTCTTCTCATCACACCGGTCGCGGACTCCGGCGAGTCCTCACCTGTAGCGCCGTCCCGGTCGCAAACCGCAACCCTTAAACCCTCATCCCATGCCCAGACTGCTCCTTTGGGGAAATGGGTGGACTTCCGTTTTCACTCCCCCGATCCACCCGAAACACGAACCTAAACCTTGGGGACCGGGCCGGTTGACCGCCTGGCATCCGGTCCCGCACTGGCTGCGGGCGCTGGCCTGGCTCCTGGCGCTGCTGGGGCTGGCGGCCAGCGTCGCGGCGGCGGAAGTCACGCTGGCCTGGGACCCCAGCCCGGACACGCGCGTGACCAATTACCGGGTGTACTGGGGTTACCAGAGCCGGACCTACACCGGGTCGTTTGATGTCGGCAACGTCACCACCGCCACGGTCGGTTCGCTGGTGGCGGGCACGCGTTACTACTTCGCCGTGACCGCGACGACCCCCGAGGGGCAGGAGAGCGATTTCTCCAACGAGGTGGATTACACCGTGCCTTTGCCGCCGTTGACCCCGCCGACGCTGGAAGTGCAGGCGGGCGCCACTCCGGAAGAGGCGCGGCTGCTCTGGACCGCGAATGCGGATCCTGCGGTGAACAATTACCGGGTGTACTGGGGCACCCAAAGCGGCAGTTACACGGGGTGGTTCGACGCCGGCAACGTCACCTCCGCCGTGGTCGGCTCGCTCACGCCGGGGGCCACCTATTTCTTCGCCGTAGTGGCTGTGGCGACCGACGGCCGGGTGAGCGCGTATTCCAACGAGGGCAGGTACACCGTGCCGCTGCCGCCGTTGACCCCGCCGACGCTGGAAGTGCAGGCGGGCGCCACTCCGGAAGAGGCGCGGCTGCTCTGGACCGCGAATGCGGATTCTGCGGTGAACAATTACCGGGTGTACTGGGGCACGCAAAGCGGTAGCTATACCGGGTGGTTCGATGCCGGCAACGTCACCACCGCCACGCTCGGCTCGCTCACGCCGGGGGCCACCTATTTCTTCGCCGTAGTGGCTGTGGCGTCCGACGGCCGGGTGAGCGCGTATTCCAACGAGGGTAGTTACACCGTGCCGCTGCCGCCGCCGGTGCCCCCGGAGTTGACGCTGGTGGCCGGGCCGATGACCTTGCAAACCGAAACCACGACCACGAGCGTCACGCTGGCCTGGAAACCCAGCCCCAGCCCGGGGGTGACCAACTATCGGGTATTTTGGGGGACGCAGAGTCGGAATTACTCAGAATGGTACGACGCGGGCAACGTGACTTCCGCCGCGGTGGGGCCGCTGGCCGAAGGCGTCACTTACTACTTCGCGGTCGTGGCCATGACCGCGGACGGGCGAATGAGTGACTTCTCCAACGAGGTCACTTACACCGTGCCGTTGCCGCCGCCGCCACCCCCGATGCTGGTAGAGGCGGTCTCGCGCCTTTCGCATCGCACTCCCGGCGCCTTTGACCTCCCGTTGAACCTGAGCGGCCCGCCCGCGGTCGAAGGGCGGTTCACGTCCGCGCTCCTGTTGGTGTTCCGGTTCGACAAACCCATCACCGCGGCCAACGTCGCCGTTCTCCGGGGTGTGGGTGCGGTTTCCGGGGAACCCGCCATAGACGGCACGGAAGTGGCCGTCACACTCACCGGCGTGGCCAACCGGCAGTGGTTGACGCTGCGCCTGTCGGGCATCGAGTCCGAGGACGGGGCCGTGCTGGACGAGGCCACGGTGACCTTGGGCGTCCTGGGCGGGGACGTGGACGGCAACGGGGTGGTCAATAGCACCGATCAGCAACTGGTGCAGGCCGTCATGGGCCAGATCACCTCCGCGCGCAACTTCCGGGCGGACGTCAACCTCAGCGGCACCCTTACCCAGGCCGACTATCAGGCGGTCCGGATGCGGAACGGACACAAACTGCCTGCCCAGTAGGAAACGGCGCTTCGGAAGCGGCTCTCACGGTCCGTCACCCGCCTCGGGGGCGGACCGTGAACGCTTTTGCGGGCGGAGTGGCTCGCGGCAGGCCACTACCAGTGAGTTGCCCCCCCACTCATGTGCGCAGGCACCGTTGCACCCCCAAGGGTACATTCACGTGCCCCACCGCTCTTTCCGTTCGCAAGTCTCGTCTTGGCCGCCAATTCCCCGGCCCCGGCGGGGCCGGCGTTTTCCAGGTTTGCCGGCGCCCGGCGGCGTGTGGTATGCGGCGGGCCATGATTCATCCGACGGCGGTGGTGCATCCCCGGGCGCACTTGGACGAGACGGTGGTGGTGGGCCCGGGCGCGGTGATTGACGCGGAGGTCACGGTCGGGCCGCGTTGCGTGATCGGTCCGCACGCGTATTTGACCGGCCTCACCACGCTGGGCGCGGACAACCGGGTGTATGCCGGGTGTGTGTTGGGTGAGGCGCCGCAGGACCTCAAATACACCGGGGCGCCCACGCGGCTGCGCATCGGCGACCGGAACGTGTTCCGCGAGCACGTCACGGTGCACCGCGCGAACACGCCCGAGGAAGACACCGTGCTGGGCTCGGACAATTTTCTGATGGCGCACAGTCACGTGGGACACAATTGCCGCCTGGGCGACCGGATCATCCTGGCCAACGGAGCCGCGCTGGGCGGGCATGTGACCGTGCAGGACCGCGCCTTCATTTCCGGCAATTGCCTGGTGCACCAGTTTGTCCGGGTGGGCATGCTGGCGCTGATGCAGGGCGGCTCGGCCATCAGCAAGGACCTGCCGCCCTTCACTGTGGCGCGGGGGGAAAATGCGATCTGCGGCCTGAACGTGGTGGGGCTGCGCCGGGCGGGGATTTCGGACCAGGACCGCCTGGAGTTGCGGCGCCTGTACCGGTTTTTGTTCCGGTCGCACCGCAACCTGCGCGAGGCGGTGGCGGCGGCCCGGAGCCAGTTTGTCAGCGAGCTGGGGCAGTTGATGCTGGACTTCATCGCCGCCAGCCGCCGGGGGGTGTGTGGGGAGCGCCCTCGCCCGGAGCCCGGTTAAACCCGCCGGCTTGTCCCGAAGCGGCGGACCAACAGTTCCGAACTCGCGGACCGGACTTCCGCAGCAAAAACCCCTTCCGGGGTGACCCGGAAGGGGTTTTGCGCGCCGTCGTGGCGGGACGGCTCAGTACTTGAAGATGACGTTCAGCGCGAGCGAGACCGCATCGTTCTTGTCGTTGGGACCGTAAATCTTGTTGTTCGACAAGTCGTGGTCCCAGCGGCACTCGAGGCGGGTGATGGCCTGCGCCCAGAGGGCGTAGTCCAGCGTGCCGGTCACGCCCAGCAGTTCGGCCCGCTCGCCCGTGGCCGTGCCAAAGGCGCCCGGGCTGCCGGTGGCGTATTCGCCGCGGGCGTTGAACTTGAGCTTCTCGGTGAGCTGGAAGGACAGGTAGCCCGCGACGGCATTGGCGTACGAGTTGTCGAACAGGCCGTTGGCCTGGTAGTCGTACGCCGCGCCCAGGGTCACCGCCTTGGCCGGGGTGGGCAGGGTGGCGCCGGCGTAGTAGTTGATGATGTCGTTGCCGCCCAAGGCATCTTGCCCGAAGCCGCCGTACATGATGCCCCCGTAGATCGTGGCACCCTGCAGGAAGCCCAGACTTTCGGGCGCGGTCAGGGCCACCGAGCCGACATAGGACAGCTCCTTGAAGTCCCAGCTTCCGCCACGGTCCACCCGGCTGTTGATCTTGTTGAACGCGGCCCGGTCCTCGATGCCGTTGGCCACGCCGGCGTTGACCCTCAGCCAGTCGGCGAAGTCATACGTGGCCAGCAGGCCGGTGTGGATGATCGGTTCGAGGTAGAAGCCGAACGAGCGGCTGTAGTTGGGGTTGTTGCCGGCGTCGAACACCTCGTAGCCCATGATGGTGTCCCACACGCCCATCTTGAGCTTGAGGCCGCGGCCCAGCGGCGCCCGCAGCGACACGTAGGCATTCTTGAGGGCGAAGTCGCCCGTGCTGCCCGCCAGGGGCGAGAGCGAGCCGAGCAGGTTGGCGTCCGGCCCGAAGAGCAACTGGGCACGGTAACCCGCCGACCACTCGGACTCATCCAGCGGCTTCTTCTCGAGGGCCAGCGAGACCACGTCGAGGTTGAAGCCGTTGTGCTTGTCCACCCCGTCATACGACCGCCCGTACACCGCCGAATCCTCGCCGATCCGGACGATGGCCGAGGTGTTGACGTACCCGCTGAGGGTCGTTGACTGCAAGGCACTCACCACCGGGTGTTGTGCCGCTTCTTCCGCCTGGAGCAGGGCCGCGGTGCTGACCACGCCCGCCGAAACCAGGGCGGAGGTCCATCGGTTCATGTTCATGCGCATTCCTCCTGCGTTGGTTTGTTGTTGTCCGTCACGTTTCGTTTCGGGCGACCCCCGCGCCGCCAAGCCCGGCCGGGTTTGTCGGCGCCTGCGCGGGGCCGCCGGACGGGGAAATACCAGCCCAGCCGCCGGAAAAACAAGCAATTTTCATCGCCTGAACCTTCCCCCGTGGCGCCCGGCGCCGGGGGCTCCCCGCAGTGAGTTCCCGAACTGCGGGCTTGGGGCCGGGGTTCTGCCCCCCGGCGCGCGGAGTCTTTTGGCTTTGCGGCCGCCGCCGCGCACTTAATTTGGGTCGGGTGACGGTACTTGAGGTGATTCAGCGCAGCGCGGACTACCTGGCCCGTAAGGGGGTGGACTCGGCGCGCCTGCAGGCCGAGTTGTTGCTGGCCCACGTGCTGCAAAAGCCGCGGCTCAAGCTCTACCTCGAATTCGAGCGCGTCCTGAGCGAGCCCGAACTGGCCGCCCTGCGCGAGCTGGTGCGCCGGCGCGGCGCGCGCGAGCCGCTCCAGTACCTGGTGGGCAGTGTGAACTTCTGCGGGCTGGAACTGGCCGTGAACCCCGCCGTGTTGATCCCGCGCCCGGAAACCGAACTGCTGGCCGAGCGGGCCTGGACGTTCCTGGCCGGCCGGGTTGGCGCGCCGGAAGCCCCGGCGGCGGCGTTGGACTTCGGCACCGGTTCGGGGTGCCTGGCGATTGCCCTGGCGGTGCATTGCCCGGCGGCGCGCATCTGGGCGGTGGACCTTTCCCCCGCCGCGCTCGAAGTGGCCCGGGCCAACGCCGCCCGTCACGGCGTCGAGGCGCGCATTCACTTTTTGCCCAGCGACGGCTTCACCGCGTTGCCCGCGGGCGAGCGCTTCGACCTGATCGTGGCCAACCCGCCCTACATCCCCACTGCCGAAATTGCCCGCCTCCAGCCCGAGGTGCGCGACCACGAGCCGCGCGCGGCGCTGGACGGCGGGCCGGACGGCCTGGCGGTGATCCGGCGGCTGGCGTCCGAGGCCGCCCCGTGGTTGAAACCCGGCGGTCGGTTGATGCTCGAGTTGGGCGACGGCCAGGCCGAAACCGCCACGGCCCTGCTGGCCGCCGCCGGCTGGGGCGCGGTGACGGTGGAAAACGATTGGACAAATCGGCCGCGCTTGCTCATTGCCGAACACGCCGGCGCGTGAAAAATTGAGGTCACTGCAACCGGAACCATCCGCGCGCCATGTACAGTCTGAAAATCCACGGCGGCCGCCCGCTCGAGGGCGAGGTGCACATCAGCGGGGCCAAGAATGCCGTGCTGCCCATCCTGGCGGCCACGTTGCTGACCCGCGAGCCGTGCGTCATCCGCCGGGCGCCCGACCTGAGCGACGTGGCCTTCATGGCGCGGGTGCTCGGTTCGGTGGGGGCGAAGGTCCGGGTGCAGGACGGCGAGATCACCGTCCAAGCGGCGCGGGTGCGGGGCTACGGCGATTACGAGCTGGTGCGCAAGATGCGCGGCTCGATCTGCATCCTGGGGCCGCTGCTGGCGCGGCTGGGCCAGGCGCAGGTCTCGTTGCCCGGCGGCTGTGTCATCGGCCCCCGGCCCATTGACCTCCACCTCAAGGGGCTCCGGGCGCTGGGCGCCGAGGTGACCATCGAGCGCGGTTACGTGTGCGCCCGGGCCAAACAACTCCACGGCACCAGCCTCTTCCTGGGCGGCCGCGCTGGCCCGACGGTGCTCGGCACGGCCAACGTGATGATGGCCGCCACGCTGGCCGAAGGGGTGACGGTCATCGAAAGCGCGGCCTGCGAGCCGGAGATCGTGGACCTGGCCAATTTCCTCAACGCGATGGGCGCGCGGATTGCGGGGGCCGGCAGCCCCACCATCACCATTACCGGCGTGCGCGAGTTGCACGGCGCCGAACACGAGGTGATCCCGGACCGCATCGAGGCGGCCACCTTTGCCATTGCCGCCGCCGCCACCCGGGGGGAGGTCACGCTGCGCGGCTCGCGGCCCGAGCATTACCACGCGGTGCTGGACAAGTTGATCGAGACGGGCGCGCGGGTGGAGCGGCGGCTGGGGGCGGTCACCGTCAAGGGCGGGCGCCGGTACCGCCCGGCGGACGTGACCACGCAACCGTACGCCGGGTTTCCCACCGACGCCCAGGCCCAGATGATGGTGTTGCTGACCCAGGCCGAGGGCATCAGCCTCATCACCGAGCGCATCTACGAATCCCGCTTCATGCACGTGAGCGAGCTGGCCCGGCTGGGGGCGGACATCACCCTCGAGGGGTCCACCGCGGTCATCAAAGGGCCCACGCCCCTGAGCGGCGCGCCGGTCATGGCCAGCGACCTGCGGGCCTCCGCCGCGCTGGTCCTGGCCGGGCTGGTGGCCCGGGGCGAAACGCTGGTCAAGCGCATCTACCACCTCGATCGCGGGTACGAGAAGATTGACGAGAAACTGCGCCGGTTGGGCGCCCGCGTCACGCGGGTGCAGGAATGAGACCGCCGATGCGCCAGGTGCTGACCATTCTGTTGATCGCGGCGGCCATTTGGGCGGGCCTGAAATTCTTCCGCTACGCCCAGACCGAAGTCAGCCGCCACGAACAGGCGGACACCGCGCAGCGGTATGCCCCGGGGCGGCTGCCCGGCCTGCCGGTGGAACTGGAGGACTCGCTGGCGGCCGCGCAACGCGAGGGGGTGAACGCCTTCCGGCGCTGGCTGGCGCAACACCGGGCGCAAATCCGCGAGCCCCGCCTCACGGAGATCGAACTGGACTTCGTGGTCCTCACCGGCCGAAACAATCCAACCGAGGCGCGCGGCGTGCTCAATCTCATCAAGCAGCGGATCAAGCCGGACCACCCCCAGTACCGGCGCTTCCAACAACTGGACCAGGCCTACCCGTGAACGCGCGGCCGCTGGCGGTCTCGTTCGACGCGGGCGGCACGCTCCTCGAGCCGTGGCCGTCTGTGGGCCATGCTTACGCCGCCGTGGCCCGGCGCTGGTGTGGCGTGGCGCCGGACGCGGCGGCGATCAACCGCCGTTTTCAGGCTGCCTGGGCGACGCGGGGCGCGGCCTTCGACTACTCGCGCGCGGCCTGGGCCGGGTTGGTCGCGACCGTGATGCGCGGGCTGAGTCCTTGCGCGGAAGACCCCCGCTTCTTTGCCGCGTTGTACGACCATTTTGCCGGACCCGAACCGTGGCGGGTGTTTCCCGACGTGGTTCCCACGCTCACGGCGCTGCGCCGGCGGGGGCTGCGTTTGGCGGTAGTGTCCAACTGGGACGCCCGCTTGCGCCCGTTGCTGGCGGCCCTGGGCCTGGCGGAGTTCTTCGAGGTAATCGTCGTGTCCGGCGAGGTGGGCTGGCACAAGCCGGACCCGCGCTTGTTCGACCATGCCGCGGGACAATTGGGGTTGCCGCCGGACCGGATTCTGCATGTGGGCGACAGCCTCGAAGAAGACGTGCGCGGCGCCGGGCGGGCCGGTTGGCAGGCGGTGTGGCTGGCTCGAAACGGACTTCCCACCGGGGCGGCCGGCGTGCCGGGGATTCGCTCCCTGGCCGGGCTGGAGGCATGGACCGGGGCGGCGGGCCCCGCCTGAACAGCCCCGCTTAGCCCGGGGGGGCGGCGGCCTTATACCTTGGGGGGTCACGTTGACGCTCCGCGGTTTCCACATTAGAAAAGGCGCGTTGGTGAAACAGCCCGCGCCTGCCGGCCTGTTGGGGTAGTGCCGTCCGGGGCGGGGTTCACCCGGCAACCCGAGATGAGACTTGAGGCGTTCCCCCCGGCCGCCGTGTTGTCTGCGCCGGGGGCGGCCGCCGCGGCAGGGCCAGTAAACTCATGAGCGTTTTCTTGCGACGGCTTCACTCGACCGTGGGGTTGAAATACCTGATGGCCGGCAGCGGGGTGGTGTTGGTGGGGTTTGTGTGCGGGCACCTGCTGGGCAACCTCCAGTTCTTCCTGCCCCCGCGCGCCATCAACCGCTACGCCCATTTCCTGCAAAGCAACCTGGAGCTGCTCTGGTTCGTGCGCCTGACGTTGCTGGCGCTGGTGGTGATTCACATCTGGACCGCCCTGCGTCTGTGGGCCCTCAACCGCGCGGCGCGCCCGACGCCGTACGCCGCCCCGACCCCGCCCTACGGCGCGTCGCTGGCCTCGCGCACGATGTTGCTGAGCGGGCTGATGGTGGCGGCCTTTGTGGTGTACCACCTCCTGCACTACACGGTGAAGGTCGAGGCCCTCAACGGCACGCCCGTGGCCTTTCACCAGTTGCGCGAGCCCGCGACCGGCCAGCCGGACGTGTTCGCCATGATGGTGGCCGGCTTCCGGGTTTGGCCGGTGTCGCTCTTCTACGCCGTGGGTATCGCCCTGCTGTGCCTGCACCTGAGCCACGGCGTGGCGGCGATGTTTCAGTCGCTGGGACTGCGCAACCCGGCGTATGCGCCGCTGATTCAGAAGCTGGCCCGCGTTCTGGCCGTGGTGCTCTTGGTGGGGTACCTGAGCATCCCGGCAGCGGTGCTGCTGGGGCGGGGCGAGGCATATCTCCGGCAGGTGGTCGAACACAGTGCCGCCCGGTTGGCGGGCGCACCGGCAACCCCACCGACTGCGCACTAACATGGCCCAACTCGACTCCCACATCCCGTCCGGTCCGCTGGCGCTGAAGTGGACCCGCCACAAGGACGCGTCCAAGCTCATCAACCCGGCCAACAAGCGCAAATACGAGATCATCGTGGTGGGCGCCGGCCTGGCGGGGGCCTCGGCCGCGGCCACGCTGGGCGAGCTGGGGTACCGGGTGAAGAACTTCGTGTACCACGACACCCCGCGCCGGGCGCACTCGATCGCCGCCCAGGGCGGTATCAACGCCGCCAAGAACTACCAGAACGACGGCGACTCGGTGTGGCGGCTTTTTTACGACACCATCAAGGGCGGCGACTTCCGCGCCCGCGAGGCCAACGTGTACCGGCTGGCCGAGGTGAGCGTGAACATCATTGACCAGTGCGTGGCCCAGGGGGTGCCCTTCGCGCGCGAGTACGGCGGGTTGCTGGACAACCGCTCCTTCGGCGGCGCGCAGGTCAGCCGCACCTTTTACGCGCGCGGGCAAACCGGCCAGCAGTTGCTCCTGGGCGCCTACTCGGCGCTGTGCAAGGAGATCGCCGCCGGCTCGGTGCAGTCTTTCACCCACTGCGAAATGCTCGACCTGGTGGTCGTGGACGGCCACGCCAAGGGCATCATCGTGCGCGACCTGATCACCGGGGAAATCAGTCGCCACAGCGCGGACGCGGTGGTGCTGGCCACGGGCGGCTACGGCAACGTGTTCAACCTCTCGACCAACGCCCGGAACTCGAACGCCACCGCCATCTGGCGCGCCTACAAACGCGGCGCCTGCTTTGCCAACCCCTGCTTCACCCAGATTCACCCCACCTGCATCCCCGTCAGCGGCGACTACCAGTCCAAGCTCACCCTCATGAGCGAGTCGCTGCGCAACGACGGCCGCATCTGGGTGCCCAAGCGGAAAGAGGATTGCCGCAAGGACCCGAACTCAATCCCGGAAGAGGACCGGGATTATTACTTGGAGCGCCTGTACCCCACTTACGGCAACCTCGCCCCGCGCGACATCGCCAGCCGCGCCGCCAAACGGGTCTGCGACGAGGGCCGCGGGGTGGGCGAATCCGGGCTGGGGGTGTACCTGGATTTCGCCGACGCCATCAAGCGCCTGGGCGTGGACAAGATTCGCGAGCGGTACGGCAACCTGTTCGACATCTACAAGGAGATCACCGGCGAGGACGCCTACCGCACGCCCATGCGCATTTACCCGGCGGTCCATTACACGATGGGCGGCCTCTGGGTGGACTACAACCTCATGTCCAACCTGCCCGGCCTGTTCGTCCTGGGCGAGGCCAACTTCTCCGACCACGGCGCCAACCGCCTGGGCGCCAGCGCGCTCATGCAGGGCCTGGCCGACGGCTACTTTGTCCTGCCCGCGACCATCGCCAACTACCTGGCCACGCTCAAACCCGGTACCCGGCCGAGCCCCGACCACCCGGCCTTCCGCGAGGCCGAGGAAAACGTGCGCGGCATCATCCGGCGCCTGCTGTCCATCCGGGGGCGGCGGTCCGTCCAGTCCTTCCACAAGGAACTGGGCCAAATCCTCTGGGAATACTGCGGCATGTCCCGCAACGAAGCGGGGTTGAAGCAGGCCCTCCAACGCATTCCCGCCCTCCGCGAGGAGTTCTGGCACAACCTCAACCTCCCGGGCACGGACACCGAGTTGAACCAGTCCCTGGAAAAGGCCGGCCGCGTGGCGGACTACCTCGAACTGGCCGAGCTGATGTGCCTGGACGCGCTGGAGCGGCGCGAAAGCTGCGGCGGCCATTTCCGCGAGGAATACCAGTACCCGGACGGCGAGGCCAAACGCGACGACGAGCACTTCGCCCACGTGGCCGCCTGGGAATACCAGGGGCCGGACCGCCCGCCGCGGCGCAACGTCGAGCCGCTGGTGTTCGAGGAAGTGCAGATGACCACGCGGAGCTACAAGTGAGTCGAAGGGCGAGAGTCGAAGGTCGAATGGCATGAACGCCCGGAAACCATTCCGCTTCGAGAAACTCGAGGTCTGGCAGGCAGCCCGGCAATTTGGCGGCGAGCTGTACCGCCTCACCCGGGACTGGCCTGCGCACGAGAAATTCGGTCTGACCGCACAACTCCGGCGCGCCGCCGTTTCTGTCTCGGCCAACATCGCGGAAGGTTCCGGTCGCAACTCCGACCGCGACTTCGCGCATTTCCTTGAGCAAGCGTATGGCTCGCTCATGGAAACCGCATCGCTCTTGTTTCTGGCTCTTGACGCAAGCTACCTCAGCGAGCGGGCATGCGAAAACCTGCTCGACAAGGCCGATTCCATTGCCCGGCAACTGGCCTCCTTGAACCGATCGTTAGCCGTGAATGCGCCGAAAACTCCTTTTGCGCGCAAGCCCGCTGGCTCTCGGCCCTCGTCCTTCGACCCTCGACCATGAAAGTCCGCCTGAAAGTTTGGCGCCAACCCAACGCCGCCGCCCCCGGGCGCTTCGAGACCTACGACACGCCGGAGCTCAACCCGAACATGTCGTTCCTCGAGATGCTCGACGTGGTGAACGAGGACCTCACCAACCGCGGCCTGGAACCGATCGCCTTCGACCACGACTGCCGCGAGGGCATCTGCGGCACCTGCTCGCTGGTCATCAACGGCAAGCCCCACGGCCCGCACCGGGGCGTCGCCACCTGCCAGACCTACATGCGCAGCTTCCGGGACGGCGACACCATCCTCGTCGAACCGTTCCGCGCCCGGCCCTTCCCCGTGATCAAGGACCTGATCGTCAACCGCAAGGCCTTTGACCGCATCATGCAGGCCGGGGGATTCATCAGCGTGCGCACCGGCAGCGCGCCGGACGCCAACTGCCTGCCCGTGCCCAAGCCGGAGGCCGACCGGGCGATGGACGCCGCGGCGTGCATCGGCTGCGGGGCCTGCGTGGCGGCCTGCAAGAACGCCAGCGCCATGCTCTTCGTCGCCGCCAAGGTCTCGCACCTGGGCCTCCTGCCCCAGGGCCAGCCCGAACGCTACCGCCGCGTGCTCGCGATGGTCGAGCAGATGGACCGCGAGGGCTTCGGGGCGTGCACGGTCACCGGCTCCTGCGAGGCCGTTTGCCCCAAGAGCATCAGCCTGGACTTCATTGCCCGGATGAACCGGGACTACGCCGTGGCGCTGTTGCGGGGCGCGCGCTGAGCGCGTCGGTCGCGCGCACCCCGGCCTGGTCGCTGCGGCGCGGCAGCGTGAAGTAAAACGTGGCGCCCTGCCCGGGCTCGCTCTCGACCCGCACCTCGCCGCCGTGGCTCTGGACGATGTGCTTCACAATGGCCAGGCCCAGGCCGGTGCCGCCCTGCTCGCGCGAGCGGTTGCGGTCCACGCGGTAAAAGCGCTCGAACACCCGGCCGAGCGCCTCGCGGGGCAGGCCCGGGCCGTCGTCGCGCACCCACATTTCCACGCGGTCCTCGGGGGTCACGCGGCCGCCCACTACCACGCGTCCCTGCGGCCGGCCGTACTTGATGGCGTTGTCCAGCAGGTTGAACAGCACCTGGAGCACGCGGTCGGCGTCCGCGTAGGCCTCGAGGTCTTCCGGGGTCTCGTTGACGAGCGTGACGCCGCGTTCGGCCGCGCGGGCGGCGAGGTCCTCGAACGCGCGGGCCACCAGGCCCCGCAACGCCACGGTCGTGGGATTGAGCAGGGCCGTGCCGGACTCGAGGCTGGAGAGCGTGAGCAGGTCCTCGATGAGGTAGGTCAAGCGGTCGGCGTGCCGGACGATGATCTGGAGAAAGCGCCGCGCCTGCTCGGAATCGTGGGGCGGGTGGTCCAGCAGGGTTTCCGCGTAGCCCTTGATGAGCGAAAGCGGCGTGCGCAGTTCGTGGCTCACGTTGGCCACAAACTCCTTCCGCAGGTTCTCGAGCCGGCGCAGCCGGGTGAGGTCGTGGAAGACCAGGATCATGCCCCGCGCGGCTCCCGCGCCGTGCAGGGCCGCGTTGATCTGGAGCGAGCGGGGTTCGGGGCTGCGCAACTCCAGCTCCGCGCCGAGGACCTGTCCGGTCTCGCGGGTGCGGCGCACCACTTCGTCCAGCTCGTGCGAGCGGAGCGCCTCGAGCACCGGGCGGCCACGGAGGTCGTCGCGGACCTGGAACATCTGCGCGAAAGCGCGGTTGAACAGCTCCACGCGACCGTCCCGGTCCAGGAGCAACACGCCCTCGCCCATGTTCTCGATGAGCGCGGCGCGCTGGGCGCCGGCCTCCGCCTGCAACTGTTCCAGGCGCCCGGCCAGGGCCTGGTTCTCCGCGCGTTCCTGGTCGTACCGGCGGGTCAGCGCGGCCAGCGCGCGGTGCTGGCGCCACGCCAGCGCGGCCAACGCTGCCGCGAGCAGCCACGCGCCAACCAGGAGCACAGTTTCCATGCGGAATCGCCGGGGTGCGCCACGGCTCAGCCCTCGATGAACCGGTAGCCCACCCCGCGCACCGTGTCGAGGTAACGGGCCGCCGGGCCGAGTTTCTCGCGCAGCCGGCGCATGTGGGTGTCCACGGTGCGCGTATCAATAATGGTCTCGTAATTCCACACGTCGCGCAGGAGTTGCTCGCGCGACTGGACCCGCCCCCGGCGCTGGGCGAGCACGCTCAAGAGGCGGAACTCGGTCGCGGTCAGTTCCACCGCCCGCCCCTGCACGGTCACCAGGTGGCGGGGGATGTCTATGGACAGGTCGCCCACGCTGATGCGATCGGTGGGCGTCTCGGCCGCCTGGCGGCGGCGCAAGAGGTTTTTCACCCGCAACACCAGTTCGCGCGGGCTGAAGGGTTTGGTCACGTAGTCATCCGCGCCCAGTTCCAGGCCCAGCACGCGGTCCATCTCGGCGGCCTTGGCCGTGACCATGATGATCGGAATGGCGGAAGTGGCCGGGTCGCGCCGCAGGATTTTGCACACCTCCAAGCCGTCCACCTCCGGCAACATCAGGTCCAGCAAGATCAGGTCGGGCAGTTGCGCGCGCGCCAGGCGCAGCGCCTGGTCGCCGTTTTCGGCGGTGAGCACCTCCAGGCCCGCGTTTTTGAGGTTGAACGCGATCAACTCCAGGGCGTCCGGTTCGTCGTCCACCACGAGGATTTTCGGTTTCACGCGGGCCTTGGGTAACATGGCGCGATGGTGGGAAAGTGACGGTCGGGTGACAAGTCGGTTACAAACCTTTGTGCGCCGCGCCAACGCCGCGTCCGGCCTTCCGCGGCTGCCCAACCGCCGGCTGCGGTCGCCGCCGGGTCGGTGCCGTCATGGCCCGTCCCACACCGCCACGGCGGCGGCGTGTTCGAGGGTGTGGCTGAGGCTCAAGTGGATTTCTCCGCCGCCGCGCGCGGCCAGCAACTCCCGGCCGGCCGCGTGCAGGATCAGGTACGGCTGCCCGCCGGGCCGGTGGGCCACCTCCATGTCCTGCCACCCCAGCGCGGCGCCGATGCCGGTGCCGAAGGCCTTCGACACCGCCTCCTTCGCCGCGAAGCGCGCGGCCAGGTGCGGGGCCGGGTCCTGGAACGACCGGCAGTAGGCGATCTCGGCCGGCCGCAGGATGCGTTGGAGAAACCGGTCCCCGAAACGCTCGACCGCCCCGCGGATGCGCGCCACTTCGATGATGTCCACCCCCACGCCGCGAATCATGGTTGCTGCGGCCCCGGACGCCGACCGCGTCCCGGGCCGGGCGGCAGCGTGCCGGAGGACGCCGGGCGGCTCAAGGCGGAAGCCGCGTCCGCCGCCCGCGCGGGGCGCGCAGACCCGGGGCGCGGCGGAGTGGCGGGCGCGCGGCGTCAAGCGGGCAGCCGGGCCAGGACCTGGCTGCGCCGGTAGGCCTCGGCCAAGAGGCTCACCGGGTGCGCCACGCGAAGGTTCAGGCCGCGCTGGCGGGCGCCGTTGAGGAGTTGGAGCTGGCAACCGGGGTTGGCCGTGGCCACGACCGGGGCGCCGGTGGCCGCGATGTGGCGGAGCTTGCGCTCGAGCAACTGCGCGGCCATTTCGGGATGGGTGAGGTTGTAGATGCCGGCGCTACCGCAGCACCACTGGCTTTCTGGCAATTCCACCAGCCGGAGTCCGGGAATGGCCCGGAGCAGCTCGCGCGGCTCGCGCACAATCTTCTGGCCGTGCGCGAGGTGGCAGGATTCGTGGTAAGTGACCGCCCCGGGCTCGGCCAAGCCGTGCGTGGGCGGCCGCAGGCCGAGGGCCAGGAGCCATTCGTGGATGTCCCGGCACTTTTGGTCCCAGAGCCGGGCGCGCTCGCGGTAGGCGGGGTCGTCGGCCAGCAGGCGGCCGTAGTGTTTGAGGTGCGAACCGCAGCCGCCGGCGTTGGTGATGATGGCGTCGAACCATTCCGGGGGGAACTGGTCGAGTTGGCGGCGGGCCAGGGCGCGGGCCAGCTCCAGTTCGCCGTTGTGGGCATGGAGCGAACCGCAGCAGGCCTGGCGGCGGGGCGTGAAGACGTCGCACCCGTTCCAGGCCAGCACTTCGGCGGTGTCGCGGTTGACGTCGCTGAAAAACAGGTCCTGCGCGCAGCCGGTGAGCAGGGCCACGACGGCGCGGCGCGGGGCGCGGGCGGGCAGGATTTCGGGGATGAGCTGGTGGGAAAAGCGGCGGGGGATCGCCGGCATCTGGGCCTCGAGTTCGCGCCAGCGCCGGGGCAGCAGGCGCAAGAGGCCCCAGCGACGCGCGGCGCGTTGCAGACCCAGCCAGCGGCATTGCCAGACCCGCAGCAGCCGGCCCAGCAGCCGCAGGCGGCGCAGGTCGTTGAAGAGCCAGCGCAGGGCCACGGCGCGGAGGAGATTGCGCCGCGGGTGGCGCAGGACGCCCGTGCGCTCGACCTCGGCCCGGGCGCGCTCGAACAGCTCGGCGTAGTTCACCCCGGCGGGGCAGGCGGTCATGCACGCCAGGCAGCCCAGGCAAAAGTACATTTCCTCGCCGAAGGTGCGGGTGGGCGTCAGTTGGTCGTCGGCGATGGCGCGCATGAGGGCGATGCGGCCGCGCGGGCTGTGGCGTTCGAGCTTGGTGGCGTCGTAGGTCGGGCAGGTGGGCAGGCAAAGCCCGCAGTGCATGCACTGCTGGACCACGGCGTAGTCCAGGTCTTTGAGCCAGGAGCGGGGCGTGGAGCGCGTCCCGGCTGCGCCGGCCGGCGCGGCCCGGTCCGGCCCGGGCGGGGGCGCGAGAGCGGGTTCGGAGCCGGGATGTTCCGCGCGCATGGCCCGGGAGCGTAGGCGCCGGGCGAAGGCAGGTCAACGCGCCGCGGCGGGATGATTTTCGCGGGCTGGAAAAAGCCGGCGCCCGCCACGAGGGCGGGCGCCGGGGAATGGGAATGGCGGGACCCGGCGCGCGTGGCGCCCGCGGCCCGGCGGGCTTACTTGCCTGACTTCTTGGCCTGGTAGGTCTGCAGGTTGGCCTCGTATTCCTTGCGCTGGTCGTCGTCCTGGCACAGCTCGATGGCTTTCTTTTGCTCGCGGATGGCGTCGTCCACCTTGCCGGAGTCGAAGAGCGCGCGGGCGTAGGTGTCCACGACCGAGGCGTCCTTGCCTTCGCAGGCGTCGTAAGCGGCCTTGGCAATGCGGGTGGCCAGGGCCACGTCGCGCTTCTTGACGTTTTCGTCGGTCAGGAGAATCCAGGCGATCTGGTTGAGCATTTGGTGGTTTTTGCTGTCGAGGCCCTCGAGCTTTTTGCCCAGCTCGGCCAGCTTCTCCGCGCGGGCGGTGGTGGTGGCCTCCATCATGTACTCGCGAAAGGCTTTCGAGGCGGACATTTCCTGTTTGTAGGTGGCCAGCTCGAAGCCCGCCGGGGCCAGTTCGGTGAGGGTTTTTTCCATCTCGGCCAGCTTGGTCGCGGGCACGTCCTCGCCCGAGAGGTAGGTTTGCTGGTACTCGCGGAGCAGGCGGCTGAACCGCGCCCGTTTGCGGATGTCGGCCGGGTCGAACTTCTGGCCGTCCATGAGTCCGCCCAACTCCTGGTCCAGCGCGACCAGTTCCTTTTCGAGTTCGGCGGTCTTGGCTTCGTCCCCGCCGCTCAGGAGCAGTTGAAAGTAATCCTGGAGTTTGGCTTCGGCGCGGCTGCGCTTGCGGACCTTGTCCAGGTCCAGCTTGCCGGCCACGGCCTCTTCGAGGGCCTTGTCCAGACCGCCCATGGGATGGCCGTGCCAGACCACCCGGCCGGTTTTGTCCACGAGGAAGGCGTGCGGGATGCCGTTCTGGTCGTAGGCGCGCATGTAGCCTTCGGCCGTGGCGTTGTCGTCGTCAATGGCCACGACGTAATCCATCTTGGGGCCCATCTTCTCGACGAACGATTTCACCACCGGGGGCTTCTCGTCGCTGATGCCCACGATGACCACGTCCTTGTCCTTGTACTTCTTGGCCAGGTCGGTGAGGTGCGGGATGCTCGTGCGGCAGGGCGGGCACCAGGTGGCCCAAAACTCGACCACGACGATTTTCTTGCCCTTGGCGTCGGCGAGGTTGACGGGGTCGCCCTTGATCCATTCCGAGATTTTGAGCGGGGCGGCGGGGTCGCCGAGTTCCGCCGCGGCGAGGGTCAGGGCCAGGCCGGGCAACGCCAGCAGGGCGGCGGCCCGAGTGAGGGAGGATTTCATGCGGGGGTTCCGAGGTGACTTTGATGTTTTCGCGTACAAGCAGGGGCAAAGTCGTGCAGGAACCGCCCGGGCGCAAGTCCCAATGTGGCCCCTTTGTCCTTTCAGGGCCGCCGTGACGCGGCCTAGACTGCGTCCATGAGTTTGGACGTGCGCG
>Ga0272446_1002604_pt1 | contig 24218 bp, 20 predicted proteins | sample YNPCB0061_FD_194587 | JGI IMG/M metagenome (GOLD analysis project Ga0272446, IMG submission 194587) | Hot spring microbial mat communities from Yellowstone National Park, WY, United States - YNP-CB-006-1 | ecosystem: Environmental > Aquatic > Thermal springs > Hot (42-90C) > Sediment | place...
TCGTACTTGGAGCATCGCTCAACGCCACTTTTCTCCCTCGTAAAGACCACCATTACTAGCTTTTGGACTTATGGGTAATGGATAGCCCAGTGGGAGAGGGTGCTTGAAGTGAGGTGGAAAGCAGGTGAGGGCATTGTTAATTACGTACTTTAGAAAGAAGTCTAATGGAGCGCAGAACCACGTGCGGGATATGAATTTATGCTGGACTGAGAACAACATTAAATGCAGAGAAACGCTACTACAAAGTTCTATTCATGTTGCTCCAATACTCTTAAAGCGATGCTTGTAAGATTAAGGCTCTTTATTCAGGCTTGGACAAACTTCAGCACTAATTTGCCACCAGTAAGCGTGTGGCTTTCTAAGGTGTAGTAGGCAAGAAAGCGTGGCAGAAACAGGTTTTTGCGCCTGTTACCAAGTTGAATAACCACCTCGTCTTGTACGCGCTTGACGCTAAGGTTCTCTGGTTCGCCAAAGGGCACATTGATACGCAGTAAATAGGCACTGCCTTCGGCAGTGATAGAAAGCGGCTGTTCGGTGTAAAAAAAGTCTGTGGGCTGCTGTGTGGCGTAGAGCATGGAGCCAATCTCCCGCAGCAAATCCAAGCCGAAGACTTCCTTGCCTGCGTGTGGTACGCGGAACACGGGCAACGGCGCGAAACTGGTCTCGATTTCTTGCAAATACCCTTCTTGGGCTTTCACATAGCTTGCAAAGACGGAATCGTTGGTTGTTGTGGGCAAAATTCGATTGACTACTACCGCATCAACGCTAAAACCATACATCTGCAAGTAGGTGTAGGCGCGGCGTGCCTCTTGAATGACCATGCGTTCGGGGTTCATCACCAGCCGAATAGAAGCCACCTTGGGGTCGGTCATCACTTTTTGAATGCGTTGAAGTTTTTCAAACAGCACATCCATCTCCATAAAACCCGTATCAACGGGAATACCCGTCATGCTGCGAACCACAGCACCAACAGTCTGCACGGCAACTTTTTGAAACGGAAAGGCACGGGTCATCCACCACTGTGCTGTTTGGGGCAGCGTGAGCAGCGTGAGCGTTTCGCCTGTGGGTGCGCTGTCAATGATAATCACGTCGAAGGTTTTTTCCTGATAATAGTTGTCCAGCCACAAAAACGCTGAAGCCTCTTCCATGCCCGGTAGTGCCGAGAGTTCCTCTGCGAGCATCGTATCTACGCCCTGCCAGCGAAATACTTGCAGCATGAGCGCACGGATGTTGCCCCAGTATTTTTTCATGGAGTAATACACGTCCAATTCCTGAGCAAACAAGTTGGGAACGATTTCCTGCGGTTCGGGGCTGAGTTCGCGGTCAAGCGCGTCGCCCAGACTGTGTGCGGGGTCGGTAGAAATCACGAGAGTTTTTAAGCCCTGTTCGGCGCAACACAAGGCAGTTGCCGCCGCCGTCGTGGTTTTGCCCACGCCACCTTTGCCCGTAAAGAGGATAATGCGTGTGCCAGCAAGTTGAGGAGTTTGTGTGGTAGTAGTATTGCTTTGGCTGACGTTTTTGCGAGAGTTCTTGCCCATACATTCAGCAAAAAGATTGAAAACGTGAACTGTGCGTTGCCTTGCACATTGGTATCAACGGTATTAACGTTTGAGCAAGAATTTTCGTGGAAAGAATGGTCGTGGATATTGTTCATGGAAAGTGCCGTGCCCAGTACTGGTGCGACAACATGCTGCTCTGACAGACTACTCTGACAAGGGGCTTACTTCCGCAATTCACGCATCTGCTCAACATGGCGAACTTCATGTTCGGCTATCATGCTTAACCACAGCGGTCCTGAAATCACTCCAAACAGTGCGTGCAAAAACGACACCGAGGCAAGGTCGGTATAAGATTTCCCTTCCAGAAATTGCAGCAACGCGGCGCGGGATTGTTCAAGGAGTGCTAACACGTCTTGGAGTGGTGGTGGATTCAGTGGTATGGCACGCTCAGGTGCAGGGGCTTTCAGACTGCGGTCTAAAAGTGCGGCATTGTTGCTGTGCCATTTGGCTTCGATGGCTTCTATGGGAACTGGCTCGTGGCGTTGTTCGGCAAAAAACTTCTGCAAGCCCCGCACAATCCCCTTTTCCACAATATGCAAATGATAGGCGATTTCCACTGCCGACCATCTCCCTTCGGGCGGGGCGGCGTGTTCATGCTGGAGTTCTTCAAGGAGTGCCGCGCGTGCGGCGGCAAGTTCTGCGCGGTGGTCTTCTACTGTGCGCGGAAATGTGCGAAAGAGCGGGTTGTTTGTGATTGTGTCAAGCATAGGGCGTATCAAATGAAATGAACAGTGAGTACATTATGGCTGCTTTGAGGAAAGCAGAACGCGGCGTTTTGTCATACTTCATACTTCCCCTTGATGCTTTTCCTTATTCCAGCTTTCTTTTCAGTATTCCACCTGTACTGATGGCACGAGAGCTTTAATGCGTTCAACTTCACTACTGAGCATGGGATTTTTGACGATGTTCAGCACTTGCAGCCGAGAAAGTTTGCTTATATCGGCGGGCAGCGTTTGAAATTCATTGTACCCCAGATTCAGCACTTGCAACCGCTCCAATGTTGCAATCTCTGGCGGCATAACAGCAATGCGGTTGCCGCGTACATTCAGCGATTGTAGTGCTTTCATCTGCCCAATCTCGGCGGGCAGGCGCACCAGCAAGTTATTGGCAAATTCTAAGGTTCGCAAAGCACTCAGCAGCGTGATTTCGGTTGGGAACTGCTTAAATTCGTTGCTTGTCAGGTTAAGTGATTGTAGTGCGGTCAAGTTCGCTATGTTTTTGGGCAATTCCGTCAAATAATTGCTCGACGCATCAAATGTTTGCAAACTCGCCAATTCTGTAAAGCCGTCGGGCAGTGCAGCCAAACGATTCTTGCTTATGTCCAAATCGCGCAGCCCCACGAGTTCTTTGATGCCTTCGGGCAGACGCTGAAGACGATTTTTGGTGAGGATGAGCGTTTGGAGTTTAACCAGATTGCCCACACATTCAGGCAGTGCCATGAGTTTGTTACTGCGAAGCGTAAGCGAGCGGAGTTTGACCAAATTACAAAAGTCATCGGGCAAACTTTGAATTTGGTTCGAGCCAAGTTCAAGCGTTTCCAAGCGCGTAAGTTTGCCCAATTCCGCAGGCAGCACCGAAAGCTGATTATTGCTGAGGTCGAGATACGTCAGATTCGTAAGGTTGCCAATATCGGAGCGCAGCGTAGTAAGTTTGACATTGCTTGCGCTCAGTTCGCGCAATTCCGTCAAGCTCAGCACTTCTGCTGATAAGCCGCCAAGCGGATTGCCAGAAATATCAATCTGCTGCAAGGCTTTGAGTTGGGCAAATTCCGCCGGTAGTGTGGTAAGTTTGTTGCTCGCAAGATTGAGCGAACGCAGTTTGGTAAGTTTGGCAATCTCTGGCGGCAACTTGTCAAGCTGATTAAAGAGCAGATTGATGGATTGCAGATTGGATAGAGTAAACAGCTCGGCAGGCAACGCCGAAAGCTGGTTAAAACTCAAATCAATCGCTTCAAGGTTTTTGAACTTGCTCACGTCGGCGGGCAACTCACTAAGCATTTGCCCGCTCAAATTCAGGATGACAACTTTGTCTGGTGCTGCCAGTGCTTGGTCAAGCGTTTTGTATTCAGCGCGATTGGTAGATTTGGTGGGCAACGTAGCCCCCTGCCCGTACAAGCCCAGTGGTGAAAACGTCAGGCTGCTCAACACAATAAGCACCACGAACAACCGTGCAGCAGTGAATTGATAAGCAGTGGCTTGGCACAACGATGTTGGTGAACGCATGAACATCTGTGAAATTATCAAAAGGGTGAGCAGAAAGCTGTCTGTGAAGTAGCAAAGGGGGTGAATCCCTTGCCTCTCAAAAAGCACCTTTTTGCCGAAATTCTACAAGGTTTAGTCCATTGTGGCAATGCACTTGAGTTCAATAGCAATAGGTGTTGGTAGGGCAGTAACTTCTACCGTCGTGCGGCACGGCTGGTTGGTCTGAAAATATTCAGCATACACGCGGTTGTAGGCGGGAAAATCACGTTTCATGTTCGTCAAAAAGACCGTCACATCCACTAAATTTTCCCAACGCGAGCCCGCTTCTTCCAAAATCATTCGCACATTCTGAAACACTGAATGGCATTGCGTCTCAATATCGTAAGACACGATGATGCCTTCAGCGTTTACTTCCACGCCCGGAATGGCCGAAGAATCACGCTGGCGTGGTCCTACACCAGAGAGAAAAAGTAGATTTCCCACTCTGCGAGCGTGAGGATACAAGCCCACAGGTTCAGGGGCGTTGTGTGAAAGAAACGCTGTTGAGGATGGTGCTGCCATGGCTGGTAAACGCAAGTGTGAATACATTGAGAGTGCTGCCGAAGTGTCCTTGAATGTTTGCTTGAAGGTTTACTGCCAAGAGTTCTGCAATTCACTGCCAATATGGTCAAGCACCACAACCAACACATAACAAGAACAATATTGCAACAGCAGTGTCAAAAACTGTGCCACCTTTAATGCCGAGCTACGCCACCGTCAACATTGAGCGTTTGTCCGTTAATGATGCCCGAAGCCGGTAACGCCAAAAACGCCACAACGTTGGCAATGTCTTCGGGTTCGTCGGAACGCTGAACAGTTTGAGCGGGCAGAATATGCTCCAAAATTGAACTGCTCACGCGGTTGCCAGTACCCACACGCTGAATCGCCGTTAAGCCAACGGTAATGGCGTTTGCCGTGATGCCGTATTTTCCAACCTCGCTGGCAAGCGAGCGCACAAAGCCAATGACACCCATTTTGGTTGTAACATAATGCACCAAGTATGGTGTTCCAAGCCAGACAGTATCAGACGACAGCGCAATAATGCGTCCAAAGCCGCGTTCTTTCATGGCTGGTAAGACGGCTTTCACTGTCAAAAATAAGCCCGTAAGATTCACATCCATCATGCGCTTCCACTGTTCCAGCGAAATAAGTTCAAACGGTTCTTCTTCGTACACGCCCACGTTATGGACGAGAATGTCAATGCGACCAAAGCGTTCAAGGGTTTGTTCGACCATCATCTGCACGTGGTCAGGATTGGTAACATCCACGTGCAAGTTCAGAACTTCGCCCCCTGCTTGCTCAAGCACTGCGAGAGTTTCCGACGCATCGGCAATGTCTGCCAGCACAATGCTTGCGCCTTCTTGCACCAAGCGTTCGCAAAAAGCGCGTCCATTGCCAATTGCCGCACCAGTAACGATAGCCACACGACCTTGTAAACCGCGTTCGTATTGATGAAGTTGCATAATTGAATGTGCGTAAGTAAGGTAAACGATAAAACAAAAGATTGCTTTGGCTACAACTATCCGAAACAAGAACCCAAAACAAGAACAAAGATACAACGCTTGGTGAATATCCACAAAAAACAACCCCGCAGAACAAGGAAATCTGCGGGGTGAGAAACAGTATCTGACAGTCAGTATCTGACACAATATCTGGCAATGAAACTCTCAAGCAAAGGAGGATTGCGACATATCGTCTGAAGCAGCACGGCGGCGGCGAATATAGCGCATAACTAACCAGACGACTGCCCCAAGAATTGCTAGGGTCAAAAACAACTTGAAAAACGAAAATGTTGGTGGATAGACTTCTACTGTGCCGTCGGGATTCTGGACAATTGTCGGGCGCGAATAGTAAAACGCTGGATGAAAGGGCATAGACCACATCATAGAGGTGTGCCCCATCAAATAGCCCATCATCAAGCCGTCAGAAAAGCCGCCGTACCTGTGTGCTATGTAGGGCGTGGACTGACCGGGAACGGTCACTGGCGAACTTTGGCGCGGAATGCCGTAGGATTTACGGTAATTCATGGCAGCACCTGTGCCCGCTGCTCCGCTTAAAGCACCGCTTGGCGAACCAAATCCTGACCGTGAGCCGCCAAAGCTGCCGCTACTGCGTGGTGCGGCTGGCTGGCTTGGTGCATACGAACGTGGTGAATACGAAGGCGCAGGTGCAGGTGTACTGCGAAAAGTGCTGCCACTGCCGCGCGAGCCACCGAAACTACCGCCACCGCGCGAGCCGCCGAAACTGCCACGACGCTGCGCATCGGCATCAGGCACAAACATAACACTGGCAAATAACACTGCTACAAGGCTAACAATCGCCACCAACGTTGAGCTATTGCGCTGCGTGGTTTTTTGTGTGGTTTTCATGGTTATATTCTCCAAATTGAAGAGGTGAGTGAGATTTCTTGAACAATAACGTGCCAGAGTTGAAAGCAGCACTATGATTGATGATTGCAGCAATGCTGTTGGTTAGAAAATGCTTTCGGTCGAAAGTGTGTCATCGTTGTTACGGTACTGAATTTCCGCACGAAATGTGCTTGGCACACCAAGTGCGTCGTCTTTTCTGCCAAACAATCCAAAACCTGATTTTTGTGCAGGCGCACCACGCTCAATATGAACGAGTAAATCAACGATGCCTTCTTGAGGCTGGTCATCTATGTACACCATTGTGTTGTTGATGTCACCATCGCTTTGCACTGTCAGCAATCGCAAGTATTGCGCTTCTTCCTCAGAAAATGTGGGCGGTACTTTTTTGATGTTGTCCAAATAGTCCGTGAAAATATTTTTTGTGTATATCTGTTTGTCGCTGCCCTCATAGACCAAAATAGTGTCGAAGTCGCCGTGTTCGCTAATGTGCAACATTACTTGGCGTACCCCCGACAACTGTTCACCGTTGAAGTAAATGGCAGTTTTTTCTAAGCTACCGTTGCTTTCAATAGAAAATTCACGCATAGAATTGCAGATTGATAAGTCGTTAAATCGCTGCACTTTCAGACGATAATTTGATGCTAATTGTTGCAATTTTACAGCAAAATTTTGCAACATAGAAAGCAGCACGGAAAATTACTCCGAAAAAGCCACCTATGCAAACGGATTTTCAACGGACAATGGTATTATGGGTATTATGAGCGTGTTCTATGGCTTGCGTGTTCACGCCGTAAGGCAAAGGTGAAAAAAGAGGGGCAGCTTCCTGCGAATATGGCTAAAGTTCAATGATGTCCAATGTTCTGCGGGGTTGATATATTTTCACGCGGCAGCCCATCGTGAAAGGAATTCGGCTTGAAAGAACGACAGAAAACCCTATATTGACGCATTGATACCAAGCCTGTGGCTATTCGATGCGTGGCTCAGGATGGCTCAAAAAAAATTGTAACGAAGACAGCCAAGTTACCGTCGTGTGTCGTGATGACCATAGCAGCACAAACAACAGAATCGGCACTCAGACCACAAAGCGTCCTTATCACTGGCGGAAGTGGCTTTTTTGGCATGAACGCTGCTTTGGTTCTGCGCTCGCAGGGAATGAGCGTGGTATTGTGTTCCTCCGAGCCTGAACGGTATCGCGTTTTCGACACAAATAACGAGGTGTTTCAGAGGCTCAACATTCTTGAGCCGCACTCCATAGCACAAGCTTTGCACAAGCATCAGCCCGACTTTGTGCTTCATGCTGCGGCACACGCGCATCCGCTGCGCTGCCAGCAAGACCCCGAAGGTGCCGCATTGTTGAACGTGCAGGGAACAGCAAACGTACTCTCTGCCGTTCAAGCGGCTGACATTCCTTTGGTCTATCTTTCGACCGATTTAGTGTTTGATGGCAACATGTCTGACAAAAACCTCGCTGACAAGAACCCCACGTCAGGGGCAACAAGCGAACGCAGGTGGTATCGTGAAACTGACGTGCCGCATCCAACCATTGTTTATGGCACAACAAAACTGGCTGCCGAAGGTCTTCTGCAAGGCAGCACATTTAATCGCTGGATAATTCTCCGTTCTTCGCTGATGTTGGGTGCAGCAACAGCTTGGACAAAAGGCTTTCCGCATTTTGCCACGCATCTGCTCCGCGAAGGCAAACCTGCTGTCTTGTTTACCGACCAGTACCGCACACCCGTAAGCATTGCCGACCTTGTTCGTGCCGTGTTGCTTGCAGTGCAGTATGGTTGCTTTGGCTCGGTGTTCCACGTCGGCGGCGGCGAGCGGGTAAGCCGCGTGGAATGTGTGGAGCGGTATTGCCATTTGCACGGGATTCCTACCAACGGCATCCGCGCCGTGCCAATGGCTGCCGTGCCTGAGTACACGACGCGCGTTTACGACGTTGCGCTTGACCACAGCAAACTCACCGCCGCCACAGGTTGGCAGCCCACGCCGCTGACAGAGGCGTTGCGTCAAATTCCGCCCCAATGAGTTTTGTGTATGGCTGTTCCAAACTGTGCTGTTCGGCTGTTTCAAGTCTGACTGTTTCAAGCCATATTCTCGTTGTTGCTGCATGCTCTGTCTCTTCCAAATTTTATCCTGTGTACTGCAAATTTGGTGTAGTTTTTGTATGTTTTCGGAACGGCTGTTTGTGGGCTTGCAAGCTCGTGCACAGACTCGTGAATATTCTCCACCAACACCACCAACACTATGCTTACGCGCCTTGTAACGTGGTTTGCTAATCTCAAAATTGCTTGGAAACTCATCATAGGCTTTGGCGCAACGCTTGTTGCGTTAGTGCTAACGAGTGCTTTTGCGCTGTTCAAAATGACACAGATGAGCGAAAATGCCGCAATGATTAACCACAAATGGGTGCCAAAATTTCAGCGTTTGGCGTACATGGAATATTGCGTGTCGAACATTCGATTTCGCTCGTATCGCCACGTCAATATCACTTTTCTGACGCGGATGCCAGAAATTGAGCGCATTATCACTGATGACTTCACGAATTTTGAACGCTTGGAGAACACCTATCGCAAGCGCATCATCACGGTGCGCGAACAGCAACTTGCCGACGAAATGCACACGCTCTTTGGCTTGTACCGCGAATCCACACGCAAACTCATTCGGCTCTCCAGCGAAAACCGCAAAGAGGAAGCCGCCGACGTGTTGAACGGAGAGTCGCGCCTGCTCTACACAAAGTTGGACGAAAAACTCCAAGATTTGATGACCTATAACCTCAAAGGCGGCGAAATGGCGATTGCCGAAAGCGACGCGATTTTTACCAATTCATGGCGTTTGGTCACCGTAGCCTTGGTGATTTCAACGATTGTAGTGTTAGCCCTTGCGCTCTGGATTGCACGACTTGTCAGCCAACCGCTTCAAACGCTTGAAGCCGCTGCCAATCAAGTGGCTGCTGGAGACATTAACCAATTTGTGAAAATCAACACCAAAGACGAAATCGGTTCGCTGGCAACGTCGTTCAATATCATGGTGGACAATATTCGCCAGTCGTTGGAAAAAATCAAAAACCTGAATCGTACACTCGAACAGCGCGTTCGTGAACGCACGTCGGCTCTGGCAGTGGCAAATGAAGAAATTCAACGCAGTGAGGAATTGTACAAAACCTTGGTGGCAAACTATCCCGAAGGCGCGGTGTATTTGTTCGACCGCAATTTGCGCTATTTGATTGCCGGCGGGCAAGGATTGGCAGAACTTGGCATTGGCACTCCAACGTTTGCTTCTCCCTTCGGCAAGGATACCGAAACCACATCCGATAGCGCGAGTATTGCGGGAAAAACTCACCGCGAGATTTTTGAACCAAACCTTGCCGATACCGTCGAGCCTATGTGTTACGCAGCGTTGTCGGGTACGCCTATGGTTGTTGAAATTAAGTACCGTCAAAACAGTTACATTCTGACAACCGTTCCTGTGCGAAACAATCAAGGGGAAATTTTTGCAGGCATGATGATTTCGCAAAACATCACTAAACGCAAACTTATCGAAGCCAAACAGCGCGAGACCGACGACCTTGTGCGCGGAATGCTGGAAACATCGGTTGATGGCATGATGATGCTTCGCGCGGTGCGCTCGCCAGACGGGGAGATTAGCGATTTTACCATTGCCTTGTGTAATCCGTCGGGCGCACGAATGCTGGGACGCAGCGAAGAGACGCTGGTAGGACGGCGATTGCGCGAAGAATTTCCCGAAGACCTAATGAAACCCTTGTTGGAACGCTTTGAGCGCGTAACGCTTACAGGAACATCGGAAGAAGCAGAGTTGTTTTTTGGCACCACAGCCTCGAACAGCACCGTGATAGGCAGCACACACTCTCCGACAGTAATACGCTCTCATCAAGTTTCTGCCACAGCGTTTTGGATGGGCTTAAAGGTCGCAAAATTTAATGATGGCGTGGTGGCAACATTTTCCGATGTTACCGTGCGAAAACTTGCCGAAGAAACGCTACAAAATTTGAATGAAACGCTGGAGTTGAAAGTTGCCGAGCGCACAATGGAACTTCAGCAGTTGAATGAATCGCTGCAACAAGCCAAAGAACTTGCCGATGCTGCGAACCGCGCTAAATCAGAGTTTCTGGCAAACATGAGCCATGAAATTCGTACACCTATGAATTCTATCTTGGGCTTTACAGGGCTGCTCAAAGAACAAATTCAGGGCGATGTGCAGCAAAGCTATCTGCAAGCAATAGACGTAAGCGGCAAAACGCTGATGCAGCTTATCAACGACATTCTTGACCTCTCGAAAATTGAGGCGGGAAAATTGGACATTCGTTTTGAACCGCTTGATATTAGGGAACTGATGCGGGAAATAGCGCAAATTTTTTCTGTGCCACTCCAAGCAAAGAACCTTGACTGGCGCATGAGCGTAGATGTTCCGCAAGGGATGTATTTTTTGTTGGATGAAATTCGTCTGCGGCAAATTTTGTTCAATTTGGTGGGCAATGCTGTGAAATTCACCGAACGCGGCTACATTGCCTTGTCGGTTCGCACCATGACCTTGCAGCCTGCTGGCACGGTGAATCTGATAGTAGAAATCGAGGACACAGGCATCGGTATTCCTGAGGCGCAGCAGCTGGTGATTTTCGAGGCATTCAAGCAACAAGAAGGGCAAAGTTCTCGCAAATACGGCGGCACGGGGCTTGGGCTAACGATTACCAAACGCTTGACGGAGATGATGAACGGGCGTATCGAAGTTGAAAGCGAAGTGGGCAAAGGCTCGCGGTTTCGTGTAACGCTGTTGGACGTTCAAACTACTCAAGCACCAACCAATGACCCACAGCCAGAACAGCAGGGGCGCGTGGTGTTTGACAATCCGCTGATTTTGGTCGTGGATGATATTCCGCTGAACCGCGAACTTGTGCAGGGAATTCTTTCGCGTTCCAACGTCCGCATAATTACGGCTGCCGACGGCAAAGAAGGCGTGGATGCTGCGTTGCGATACCTTCCCGATGTGATTGTGATGGATATGCGTATGCCCGAAATGGGTGGGCAAGAAGCCACACGCCTTATCAAAAGCAATCCCGCCACCAGCCACATTCCCGTCATTGCGCTAACAGCTTCGGCAATGAAAGAGGACGTGGGAGTGATAGCAGAGATTTGCGACGGCTTTCTGCGCAAACCCGTCACCAAAAGTGACCTTATCAACGAACTGCGGCGGTTTTTGCCCAGTACGGTCAAGCCTGTGGCTATGCGTGCTTCCAAAACTCCATCGGAGTATAACTTTACAACCTTCACCCTGCCGCCAGAAGCCGTGCAAAGGCTTCCGGAGTTGCTGTCAAAACTCACAGGAGAGTGCACAGAGCAGTATGCCATTATCAAACGGACGCTGAACAACAAACAAATCAAGCATTTTGCCGAGAGCCTAAAATACACGGGTGCTTCGTACCGTGTGCCGCCGTTGGAGCAGCTTGGTGCAATGCTTGAACGGCAGGCTCTGAGCTTTGATGTGGAGAAAATCCCGCAAACACTGGAAAATTTCCCTGCAATTGTCCAACGAATTACGCAAATTGCAGGTCTCTGATGCAACAACAGCACGGTTGGATAATTCACTAACACGTACACCCCAATGGACGCAACCACACAATTAGTACCAGAACGAGAACAACTCATTTTGATAGTTGACGACATTTCCCGCAATCTTCAAGTGTTAGGCAGTATTTTGGGCGAACACGGCTACAGCGTCAACGTGGCTTCTCATGGTCAAGGCGCATTGGATTCGCTGGCAGCGCAAATGCCTGATTTAATTCTGTTGGATATTCAAATGCCAGATATTGATGGGCTGGAAGTGTGTCGTCGCCTTAAAAGCGACCCAACCACGCGCCATATACCCGTCATTTTCCTCACGGCTCGCACAGAAACCGACGATATTGTGCGGGGGTTCGAGGCGGGCGCGGTGGATTACATTACCAAACCGTTTGTGTCGGCCGAACTTCTGGCGCGGGTGCGAACGCATCTGAAAATAAAGCAGTACAGCGACTTTATCATCCAGCAAAATCGGCACTTACAGGAATTAGACAATGAAAAAAACGAAATGCTCAGCATTGTGGCGCACGACCTGAAAAACCCCATAGCCAGCATTCAACTCATGGCAGATTTGATTGCGCACAAGCAAGGCGTAGTGCCGCCCGAGCAATTGCAAAGCTATGCTAACGACTTGGGGCAAGCCACGCAGAAGATGATGGCTCTTATCAAGAATTTACTGGATATGCACCACATTGAAAGCGGAGCATTTATTCTGCGGCTCGCGCCTGTGGATATTCTGCCGATGCTTGACCATTTGGTGGATGAATATCGCTTGCGTGCTGAACAGAAGTCTATCATACTTCGCGTACATCGTCCGGAGTGCCTGCCAATGATTCATGGGGACGAAACGGCTGTGTATCAGGTGTTGGACAATTTGGTGTCGAACGCTGTAAAGTATTCGCCTCAAGGCAAAACCGTAACTATCGAGTGCCAAGCCGATGCAGCCGTAGTGCGGTTTATCGTGCGTGACGAGGGTCCGGGTTTGTCTGAAGAAGACCAGAAAAAACTGTTTGGTAAATTTGCTCGCTTGAGCGCACAACCCACTGGCGGCGAAAGTTCCACAGGGCTGGGGCTTTCGATTGTCAAACGCTTAGTGGAGTATATGCACGGTTCGGTGCGCTGCGAAAGTCGCTTGGGAGCAGGGGCAGCGTTTATTGTAGAGTTTCCCGTCAGTACTGAAGCGTTGTGAACATCAGCGTTTGCATAACCACACTCTTGCAGAGCGAAGAATAAAGTGAAGAACATCATGCCACAGTTTTCGTTCCATTTGTTCCATTTTTGCGTTTATCAACAATCTATGAGAGAATTCGCACAGCGTAGTTTGACCCTACTTATATGGACAGTTGTGGGGGTAGTCAATCTGATGCCACAGACCGTGTTTGCCCAAGCAGGCAGCTCGGATGGCTTGTTGCAATCAGGACCAATGGTAGGTTGGTCGGAAATGTTTGAAGTGCATCTGTGGGCGCAAACCAAAGCCCCTGCACGGGTAAAAATCGTCTATTACGAAACCACCAATGCCACGGTACGCTACGAAACCCGCGAAGTACAGACCTCAGCCGATAAAGCCTGTACGGCATTATTGATTGCTGACCAGGTGCAGCCGGGCAGGCAATACAGCTACGAATTGTTTATCAACGGCAACGAGGTAAAACGCCCTTATCCACTCGCATTTCAATCTCAAAAACTTTGGCAATGGCGCACAGACCCGCCGGCAATGCGTTTTTGCGTGGGAAGTTGTTTGTACGTCAATGAGCCGCAGTTTGACCGTCCGGGCAATCCCTACGGCGATGCATTCCAGATTTTGAGGAGTATTTACGACAAAAAGCCTGAATTTATGCTCTGGTTGGGTGATAATATCTATCTGCGCGAGCCAGACTGGAACACGCGCACGGGAATTTTTCACCGCTACACACACACCCGTTCGCTGCCCGAATTGCAGCCTTTGCTGGGTTCGGTGCATCACTATGCCACATGGGACGACCACGACTACGGTCCGAACGATGCCGACCGCGCTTTTTGGAACAAAGACCAAACGCTCGAAGCGTTCAAGCTCTTCTGGGCAAATCCGGGCTACGGCGTGGGAGGTCGTCCGGGCGTAACCACACAGTTTGCATGGGGCGACGTAGAGTTCTTTTTGCTCGACAACCGCACGTATCGTTCGCCGAACCGCCGCAAAACAGGCAAACGGCAGATTATCGGCGATGAGCAACTGGAATGGCTCGTGGACGCGCTTGCTTCAAGTTGGGCGACGTTCAAAATTGTGGCTATTGGCGGACAGTTGCTAAATCCTGCGCCAGTATATGAAAATCACTCCACCTATCCCGAAGAACGGCAAAAAATTTTAGATGCCATTGAAAAAGAAGGTATCAAGGGTGTCATTGTTGTTTCTGGCGACCGTCATCACACAGAGTTAAGCTGTTTAGAGCGCAAGGGCACGTATCCGCTATACGATTTTACGATTTCTTCTCTTACCGCAGGCGCGGACGGAAAAGCAGAAAGCGAGCCAAACACGCTGCGGGTGAAAGGGACATTCGTGGGTGAGCGGAATTTCGCCATATTTGAAGTTACTGGTCCACGCAAAGACCGCGTTCTCAAGTGTACGGTGTACGACGTAAACGGCGTGGAAAAATGGACACGTGAGATAAAAGCAAAAGACCTTCAATAACGCTACATTGATATTGGGCAGACATGAAACGTTTAAGGCGCAATATCACTCTTATTACGGGAGCAGCACGCGGCATTGGTGCGGCTGTGGCTGAGTTGTCTGCCTGCGAAGGCACACGTTTACTAACAAACTTCTTTTTTGTATGACCTCTCGACAAATTCGACAGTCCTTTTTGGACTTTTTTGCGGGTAAGCAGCATCGTATTGTGCCGTCTGCGCCCGTCGTGCCACACGGAGACCCCACGCTGCTGTTTACCAATGCGGGCATGAATCAATTCAAAGACGTGTTTTTGGGGACGGGCAAACGCGAGTACACCCGCGCCGCCGACACCCAAAAGTGTATCCGCGTGTCGGGCAAGCATAACGACCTCGAAGAAGTAGGCTACGACACCTATCATCACACGTTCTTTGAAATGCTGGGCAACTGGAGTTTTGGGGATTACTACAAACGCGAGGCAATTGATTGGGCGTGGGAACTGCTAACGCAAGTCTGGGGGCTTGACGCAACACGTCTGCACGCAACGGTCTATCGCACCGACGACGAAGCCTTTGAGATGTGGAAGGCGTATTTGCCCGCCGAGCGGATTCACCGCTTTGACGAAAAAGACAACTTTTGGGAAATGGGCGAGACCGGTCCTTGCGGTCCGTGCAGCGAGGTGCATTACGACCGCACACCAGACAAATCTGGCGCACCACTGGTCAATGCTGGTGTTCCCGAAGTGATTGAAATTTGGAATCTGGTCTTCATTCAGTACAACCGCAAGGCCGATGGTTCACTGGAGGAATTGCCCGCCAAACATGTAGATACGGGCATGGGGTTTGAGCGTATTTGTGCAGTAATGAATGGCAAAGATTCTAACTATGACACCGATGTTTTTACGCCAATTATCAGCACCATCGCGAGCATGAGCGGCAAACCCTATCTGGGTGCGCTGGACGACAAAGATTCTATTGCTATGCGGGTAATGGCAGACCACATCCGTACAGTGGCATTTTCCATAGCCGATGGCGCACTACCGGGCAACGAGGGCAGAGGCTACGTGCTGCGCCGCATTTTGCGGCGTGCCGTGCGCTACGCACGCAATCTGGGTTTCCACGAACCAGTGATGTACAAATTAGTGCAAGTATTGGTGGACACCATGGGCGATGTTTTCCCCGAAATCAAAGCACAGCAACCTGTTGTTGAGCGTGTTATCAGGGGCGAAGAGGAATCGTTTTTGCAAACACTCGAACGTGGCTTGGAAAAGTTTGAGGACATTGTTAAACGCCTCCGCCCGAACGACCAAGGGCGCATTGCGGGTGCAGATGCGTTTTTGCTCTACGACACCTTTGGATTTCCGCTTGATTTAACGCAGTTGCTTGCCCGTGAGCGTGAATTGACGGTGGATGCGGCCGAGTTTGTCGAACTTATGGAAGCCCAGCGCGAACGTTCCCGCAAAGCCCGCAAAACCTACGTCCAAGAAGCGGAAATGTCTGTGCTTGCTGAACGCAGTGGTTTTACGGGTTACACAGAGCTCGTCACGGAATCTACGGTGCTGCACGTCAAGGGCAATCAGATTGTTCTGGAAAAAACGCCGTTTTACGCTGAAATGGGCGGACAGGTCGCCGACCACGGCACCATAACGCTCGGAGGCACGGTATATAACGTCGTAGATGTTCAAAAATCGGGCGATGCGATTGTCCATATCTGCGACAGCGATGTCGAGGGCTTGGTAGGCGACATTGCCTTGGCTATGGTGGACAAACGCCGCCGTGCGGACATTGTTGGCAATCACTCCGCTACGCACTTGCTACACGAGGCATTGCGGCGCGTGTTGGGAACGCACGTGCAGCAGGCAGGCTCGGTCGTTTCTCCAGAGCATCTGCGGTTCGATTTTCCGCACTTTCAAAAGGTCAGTGCCGACGAGTTGCGTGCAATTGAGGCAATGGTCAACGAAAAAATTCGTGAGCATATTGCCGTGCAGACGCTGGAGTTGCCCATAGATGAAGCACGGAACATTCCCAATGTCAAAAGTTTTTTTGGTGACAAGTATGGCGATGTGGTGCGTGTGGTGATTATTGATGAGCAATTTTCCGCAGAATTTTGTGGCGGCACACACGTCCGCAATACGAGCGAAATCGGGCTGTTCAAGATTGTGGGTGAATCCTCTATTGCCGCAGGAACGCGCCGCGTGGAAGCAGTTACTGGCGCGGGTGTTGAACGGTATCTGCGTTCGCTTGAGCAAAGATTAGACCAAGAACGCCATCGTGCCGATGAATTCCAGCAGCGCATTAAGCAACTTGAAAAAGAGCTTTCCAACGCCCAATTGGGCAATCTGGCGGCTAGCATCAGTGCCTTTGTTGAACGCGCAATACTCGTGGGCGGCATTCGTGTTGTTGCCGAAGAAGTGCAAGCCGCAAGTGCTGACCAACTCAAAGGTTTGGGCGATGAACTGCGTAATGCCTTGGGCAAATCTGGTGTGGGCTTGATAGCAAGCGTGATAGACGATAAAGTGCAGTTGGTTTGTGTTGCTACTGACGACCTCAAAGACCGCTACCACGCTGGTAAAATCGTCGGTGATGTTGCCAAGACGTTGGGCGGCGGCGGCGGCGGTAAGCCCCATTTGGCAACGGCGGGCGGCAAAGACGTTGCTAAACTCCGCGAAGTGCTGGGCGGCTTTGCAGCAATGGTGGAAAAACTCTCGTAGGAAGCTCTAACAACTGGCTATGGAAAGAGCATAAAGTGGACTACTTTTTTATGCGAGTTCGATGGGCAGAAATCGCCGCAATACCAAACAATGTGCCGTATCCCGCAGCGACATTATGGAGGCACTGAGCGACCCGCAGCGCATAAGAGTTGTGGAGGAATCCTCATCCTCTTCGGCGCGTGGCTTCGACCCCTACAAAACTGTGACCATAGGCAAAACGCCTTCAGGCGTATTTGTACGTGTCGTGCATACGCTCGGACCGCATGATTCCTTGCTCATTCTTGATGCCACCACAAACGTTAGCCAAGAAGCACGAGATTTTTACGAATCGCAACGCTGTGTGCCGCGCAAAGCCAGTGTGCCGCAGCAATCAACGGAAGACCCTGAATCCGAAGACCCTGAACCTAAGTAACCCTTTGCTGATAACATCTGTACGCATTTTGAAGAACACTTGAAGAACACCAGCGATATGAGCATTGTTTCCGACTTTCACGAACGCCGCGCACGGCAAAATGACCGCATTTTGGGCGAAGATTTTTTGCCCTTCAAACGTTTTTTTGCGCTTGACCACCAAGCCTACACCGATGGCGCATTGAGTGCCAAAACCAAAGAAATGCTTGGTTTAGTGGCTTCGATGGTGCTGCGCTGTAATGATTGTATTTTGTATCACGCAGACCGTTGTGTGGCAGAAGGCTGTTCACGCGAAGAACTCAACGAAGCTATGAACGTAGCGTTGATTGTGGGCGGTTCAATTGTTATACCCCACCTGCGCTTTGCATTTGACTGTTTGGACGAGCTTTTTGCTGCACAGCAGTCTTCACATTCCTGATTCCTGACCCATGCCCACGCGACGCATTTTTATTGTTGCTGGTGAAGTCTCTGGCGACATGCACGCGGCACGGCTGATGAACGCGCTCAAACGCCGCTACGCTTCCACCGGCATAGACTGCCATTTTGAGGGCATTGGTGGTGCGGCTATGGAGCGCGAAGGGTTGCGCTCGTTGGTGCCGCTTGCTCAGGTCAATGTGGTGGGCTTTTGGGAGGTTGCAAAACGCTATGGTTTTTTTCGTCGGCTGCTTGCTGACTGTGGTGAACGGTTGCGGTGCGGTGCATCGGACACGCGGCTGCCGTTCGATGTGTTTCTGCCAGTAGATTTTCCCGGATTTAATATGCGCTTGGCAGCGTTGGCGCGTCGTGCTGGCGTTCCAGTGTGCTGGTATATTGCCCCGCAACTTTGGGCGTGGGGTGCAGAGCGAGCAGAGCAATTTTCCACGCTCATAGACTGTTTGTTGGTCGTTTTTCCTTTTGAAGTCGAGTTTTTTCGGCAGCACGGCATTGATGCGAAATTTGTAGGGCATCCACTGTTGGATGACGAGGCTTTTAGCACAACCCCTCCTGCCGACACCGAACGCGAGCCAGTAATTGCGCTGCTTCCAGGCAGTCGCGCTCAGGAACTTAAGCATAATCTGCCGCAGATGCTTCGCGCAGCCGAGCGTGTTGTGCGCGAACATTCTTGGCTCAGAGTGTCAGTGGCAGCCGCTCCACATCTGTCTCAGGAGTTGTATGAGTCCGCTGTGCGTTCGTGTGGTGTGAATGTGCATCTTACCCACGACAGTCGCGTGCTTATGCGTTCAGCGCGGGTGGGGATTATCAAAACTGGCACTTCTACGCTCGAAGCCGGGCTGTTGGGATTGCCGTTTGTGATGGCGTATAAAACCTCTGCGCTGACGTATCACATCGCCAAGCGCAAAATTACGCTGCCACACATTGCGCTCGTCAATATCGTGGCAGGAAAAACGGTTGTACAAGAGTGCATTCAAGCTGATGCTACGCCTGAACGCCTTGCCGACGAACTCTTGCGTATTCTGGGTAATACGCCGGAAACTGCTTCGCGCCGCCAGCACATAATCGCTGAACTACTCACCGTCCGCCAGCAGCTTGGTCATGCAGGCGCAGCCGACCGCGCTGCAAAGCACGTAGTAGCGTTGCTTGAACAGGATGTTTGAACAGGATGATTGAGCAGGATGTTTGAACAGGATGCTTGAACAGCATTGCCTGAAAAAGCCGCATAGCATAAACAATCTGCATGATGAATCACAAGAGACGAGGTGTGAAGTATGAACGCGACGGGTAGGGTCATTGCACGGTGTGTCAGCCATCTTGCCAGCCGCCTTATACGTGGTCTTGCGCTCACGTGGAGGTTTCGTGTGGAAGGTCTTGTGCCAGAGCATCCGTGCGTCGTGGCGTTTTGGCATGGCGAAATGCTGCCCGTTTGGAAGTTTTTTGCACAGCGTTCGGGCATGCTTCGGGCTGCACTGACGAGTTTGAGTAACGATGGTGCTGTTCTGGCGCAATTATTGGCGGATTGGGGGTATGCGCTCGTTCGAGGGTCATCGTCCAGTGGTGGCAAAGAGGCATTAGCAGCATTGGTACAACACGCCGAACGTGGTTACGCGGTATTTCTTACGCCCGACGGTCCGCGTGGTGTGCGTCATACATTCAAAGCAGGGGCAATTGTGATAGCAAGCCGCACGGGCGTGCCATTGGTGCTGTGCCGCGCAGAATACAACGGCTGGACGTTCGAGCGTTCGTGGGACAAATTCCGCTTGCCGTTCCCGTTTGCTTCCATTACATTGCGCTTTACGCACGTGTTTGCCGTGCCGCCCGTACCTACGCCGAAAAAAGTTACTGTCGTTGCACATCTCGTCTGCACGCCCGATAGTGATGACCGTACCGATGCTCAATCCACCAATGTTGAAGACACCGATGCTGAACGCGCCTACCGAGCTAACATAGACACGCTGCGGCGGCATTGTGAAGACCTTATGAAAAGCCGCGAAACCCCGTAGAGCCGTTGGCAATACAGTCTGTGAGATTTTTTTGGAGAACGGAATGAATACGCGATTTATTGCTGCGCTTGTAGTGGCGGCGGCGCAGTACTGGTGCGGTGCTGTTGCTTACAGCCAAACAACCATCTTCTCGCTGAAAAACGGCATTATGTTTACCGATGCAGATTCAACAGCAGAACTGACGCTGCGTTTTCGTGTGCAAAATCTGGCAGTGTTTCAAACGCGCTCTGCCTCTGACCTGACGCTTGACCGCTTGCAATGGAACGTGCGGCGGCTGCGGATTCGGCTCAACGGGTTTTTGGCTGACCCATCAGTGCAGTTTGTGATTCAACTTTCGATGTCGCGCAACGATATGGATTGGGACAATTCTGAATTTCCCAGCATCGTGCGGGACGCCATGGTGTTTTGGCAGCCGAACGACCATTGGCGGTTGGGCTTTGGCTTGGGCAAGCTCCCGGGAAACAGGCAACGCGTGGTGAGTTCTGGCGAAATGCAAATGATAGACCGCTCCATCGTCAATGCAGCCTTCAATGTTGACCGTGATTTTGGCTTTCATATTGTGTATTCCAATGCCGTCGGCGGCATGGTGTACAACCTTCGTGGAGCAGTAACAACGGGCGACGGACGCAATACCGTTGTACCGAATGTGGGATTTTCCTACACGGGGCGTGCGGAACTTCTGCCTTTTGGAGCATTTACGCGGGGCGGAGACTACGTTGAGGGCGATGTGGTGGGCGAAGAAACGCCAAAGTTGTCGCTTGCTGCGGGCTACTCGCAAAACAACAACGCTCGACGCACTGGTGGACAAATTGGCACTGCGCTGTTTGACGAACGTTCGATGGCTACATGGATTGCCGATGCTGTGTTCAAATATCAAGGTTTTTCCTTGTACGGTGAATACTGTTCGCGTGAGGCACTTGGCGCACCGCCTATTACCAGCGATGCTACGGGCGCACAGCGGTTCGTGTTTGATGGTGTGGGTGTACTGGTGCAGGCAGGATACTTTGTAGGCAAACACGTGGAACTTGTGGCGCGGTATGCTCAAGCGACCCCACGAGCAAGTATTGAAGCACTTGCCCAGCAAGACACACAATACACCATAGGCGTAAATTATTACCTGAACGGGCATCGGGTGAAAGTTCAAGCCGATGTTTCACTCGACAATCGGATGCAACTTCGTACTCAAGAAACCACGCGCTCATGGATTGCACGATTTCAGGTCGAGCTGGGTATTTAGCATCCAGTGTAGCATCCAATGAAATGTTCACCAACTCCACACAACCCACAACGTCTATGAACGACCATCGCAAATATCTGCAACCCAGCGTTATATCTCGTATTCAGGGCATGGAACTGAAAGCGCGCTTAGTTGTGGAAGGCTTTATTACAGGGCTGCATAAATCGCCCTATCACGGCTTTAGTGTTGAATTTGCTGAACACCGACAGTATATGCCGGGCGATGAAGTGAAGTTTATTGACTGGAAAGTCTATGGGCGCACCAACCGTTACTACGTCAAGCAGTATGAAGACGAAACCAATCTGCGCTGTACTATACTGGTGGACGCGAGTGCTTCGATGAAGTTCGCTTCCAAAGGCAATATTTCCAAGTTTGAATACGCAAGCTATTTGGCGGCGGCAATGGCGTTTTTGATGATGAAACAGCAGGACGCTGCGGGGCTTGCTCTGTACGACACACAGGTGCGGTCGTATCTGCCAGCGCGGTCAAAACGTTCGTACATCCAAGAACTGCTCAAAACGTTGGGCGAGGCAACGCTGTCGAATCACACTGGCACGGCAGCAGCACTGGGGCAAGTAGCCGAGCGCATTGCTCGGCGCGGCTTGGTGGTGATTCTCAGCGATTTCTTTGATTCTATGGATTCCATTATTCCCGCGCTCAAACGTTTTCGCCACAACAATCACGAAACATTAGTGTTCCAAATCCTTGACCCACGCGAACGCGATTTTAACTTCGGTGTAGATGCGGTGTTCAAAGATATGGAAACTGGGGAAGAAATGACTACGCAGCCCTACCAAATCAAAGCCTCCTACGCCGAAGCCGTTACAAAATTTACCGAAGCACTCAAGCGGGAGTGCCGTGAGCGCAACATCGACTACATGCTCTTGGACACTGCTCAACCCTTTGATACGGCATTGGTGCAGTACTTAAACAAACGCCAGCGCATAAGCGGTTAAGTGCCGTGCGGTCAGGGCGCAATGCGACTTGATTGCACGGTTGCACGACGCTTAACGCGTGGTGCAGTTCGAGTGCCAGTGCAAAGATTGTCAGTGCAAAGATTTAGGACTTTCGCAGCATGGCATTTTTTTTTGAGCAAGGGATTACGCTTCTTTGCTATACAAAACTTGACAAAACAAGGGGTTGCAACCCCTTGTTTCCTATTGTTGCAAAAGTTTAAAGATTATCAGTGCAAAGACTTGAGCGTTGCGCTGATGGCTTCAAAATTGGGTAAATCGCCCGCGCTTTCCAGCACCTCTGCGTAGCGCAGTATGCCTTGCTTGTCTATTACAAACGCCGAACGTTTTGCCACACCGTTCATATCTAACCCGCCCGGCACAAACACATCGTAGAATGCACCGTAGGCTTTGGCTGTGTCTTTGTTAAAATCGGATAGCAAGGGGAATTGGATATTGTTTTTTTCGGCGAACACTTCGAGCGTAAACGGGCTGTCAACGCTGATACCGAGAACTTCGGCGTTCATGGTGTTGTAGAGCTCCAAACCATCGCTCACTGAACACAGTTCTTTGGTGCATACGCCTGTGAACGCAAGCGGGAAAAACAGCAACACGACGTTTTTGCCCTTGAAGTCGCTGAGTTTCACGGTAATAGTTTCGCCGTTTTTGCGGCTTTTGAGTGTAAAATCGGGTGCTGCTTGACCAAGAGTTGCTGCCATTGCGGGTTTTCCTTTCAAAACAATGAAAAAAGGAGGTTATTCAATCGTTCCTTACGACGAACATCTGTCGGTTTCCGTGTGCATGAGTCGGGGCAGGAATATTTGCAACAAGCGTGTGCTATTGTTTCGGACTGTACAGCAGTTCTGCTTTGTTGGCAGCCAAAGTAATGCCGCGAATCATTGCCGAACTGAAGCCTTGATGCTCCATTTCGTTCAAACCCGAAATCGTGCAGCCACGCGGTGTGGTTACTTTGTCAATAGCATCTTCGGGGTGCATTCCTGCAAGCAACAATGATGCCGCACCACGGGCGGTTTGTGCAGCCATGATAATTGCTTCGTCGGCATGGAAGCCAATCTCAATACCGCCTTGGGAAGCAGCTCGCACCGAACGCAAGAAAAACGCCACACCGCAAGCACACAACGCTGTGGCGGCGTTCATCTGCTCTTCGTGGATGACGATAGTTTTGCCAACAGTATCAAAAATTTGCTGGGCAAGTTCCAGCACCCGTTCGTCCTGAGAATGTGAAGCCAAGCACGTCATGGACTCCCTGATGGCAACGGCAGTGTTCGGCATGGCGCGAACCACTGGCACTGGCTTGCCAATGGCTTTGGAGATTTGGTCTATTGTTGCGCCAGAAGCTACGGAAATCACAAGGTGTCGTTTGGGGTCGAGGTCTTTGTTGATGTCGCTAATGACCTCATTCAGTTGTTGCGGCTGGACGGCAAGGATGATGATGTCCGACGTTTTTAACGCCTCGCTGTTGTTTGCCGTAACATTGACCTTTTGGTTCTTTAAATCCGCCAGAAGGCTTGTCCGACGGCGCGTAACGGTGATGCGTTCTGCTGGAAGCAGCTTGGAAATTAGGAGTCCTTGTGCAATGGCGATACCAAGATTGCCACCGCCCAGAATTGCGATAGAGTGAGCAAATGCCATAGAGTAAAAGCGTAAAATAGCGTAAGATGAAACCAGTGAAGTGTGAGCGCGTGCAGTCCGCAACCCAATGCAACTGCCGCAAGTTCTCGCAATTACGCCAAAGTCTTGCTTTTGACAAAAACTTTTTGCAGATTTGAAGGGCAATTTTTTGTACGCAATCTTCAGCACAACCCTTAGCACAACATACAATCACAGCAAACTCATGAATACGCACTATACTCATAGCTGGCTTTGGTGGCGCGCTGCACACATTTGGGCGGGGTGGCACGGTTAGCCTTTGAGTATCAAATAACTTCCATGATTTAATAGACAATCATAGTCATAAATAGGCAAATAAGTCGTATATTTGCCGAATGAAACTTTCAGAATATGCAAAACGTCATTCGATTTCGTACCGTCCAGCGCACCGTCATTGGAAGCAAAAATCC
>Ga0272446_1002605_pt1 | contig 24216 bp, 20 predicted proteins | sample YNPCB0061_FD_194587 | JGI IMG/M metagenome (GOLD analysis project Ga0272446, IMG submission 194587) | Hot spring microbial mat communities from Yellowstone National Park, WY, United States - YNP-CB-006-1 | ecosystem: Environmental > Aquatic > Thermal springs > Hot (42-90C) > Sediment | place...
GGCATCTGCGCCCCGGCGAGACAAGCCTGGCGGCTTGTCCTACGGCACCTGCGCACCGGCGAGGACAAGCCTGGCGGCTTGTCCTACGGCACCTGCGCACCGGCGAGACAAGCCTGGCGGCTTGTCCTACGGCACCTGCGCACCGGCCGGCGGCCTGCGCGTAACCTTTGCCGGCCCGGCACATCTAACGCAGTGATATCCGGTCATGAAGCAAGCGTGTTGGCGCCGAACACAAGCCGGCAAGCGCACGCGGTGCGAGGTTTGAAATGTCTCAGTTGCTGAATGAAAATGTGAAACGCCAGGTCAAGGACGCGTTCGCCCAGTTGGAGCAGCCGGTTGCATTGCTGCTGTTCACACAGAACCACGGAAGCTGCGAATACTGCGACGACACGCGCAGCCTGGTCGAAGGTGTGGCGGCTTTGTCAGACAAGCTGAGTCTGAGCGCGTTCGACCTGGACGCAGACGCGGCCAGGGCCGCCGAGTACGGAGTGGATGCCGCCCCGACGCTCATCATCGCCGGCAAGGACGGCGATCAAATCATTGACTATGGCATCCGGCTCAAGGGCATTCCGGCCGGCTACGAATTCACCACGCTCATCCGCGATGTCTTGCTGGTGTCGAGCCGCGACTCCGGGTTGAACCAGGCCACGCGCGCCTGGCTGCGCGAGTTGAAAGAGCCGGTGCATCTTCAGGTGTTTGTCACGCCCACCTGCCCGTATTGCCCGCGCGCGGTGACACTGGCCCATCAGATGGCGCTGGAAAGCCCGCTGGTCAAGGCCGACATGGTGGAAGCGATGGAGTTTCCCGAACTGGCCGACCGCTACGGCGTCAGCGGCGTGCCGCACACGACGATCAACGACGGGGCCGGCGCCCTGGTTGGCGCGGCGCCAGAAGAAGATCTGATCGCCGAAATCCAGCGCGCGCTGGCGTAAGGATAATTCAGCGCAAAGAACCCGAAGGAAAGACCAGGGCAGCCTCGCGGATTTTGCGTCGTTGCGGTTTTCAGGATCAAGATGGATGCAAACGTTGTCTGGAAAGGGCGAATGGCATTCGACGGCGCGGCAGACACTGGCTTCACCGTGCGCATGGACAGCGCGCCGGATGTCGGCGGCGACAACAGCGGCCCGCGCCCGGTCGAGCTGTTGCTGATTGGCCTGGCCGGCTGCACGGCCATGGACGTGATCTCAATCCTGAAGAAGATGCGCCAGGATGTGACCGGCTTCGAGGTGCGCGCGCATGGCGAACGGGCCAGCGAGCATCCGCGCAAGTTTACGCACATCACCATCGAGTACGTCTTGACAGGGAGCAACATCGATCCGGCCGCAGCGCAAAAGGCGATTGACCTGTCGGCAACTCGCTATTGCTCCGTGCAGGCATCTCTCGATCCGGCCATCAAGGTCGAGCATGTGCTGACGATTCACAACACAGCCGACGCGACGTAGGGCAAGCCGCCGGGCTTGCCCATCCCCCCGTCGCCGCGCTTGCCTGCCTGCCCACCCACAACATCGCCGGCTGCGTTAGGCCGCCGGCTCCCACCGGTCGATCAACGGCCACAAATCCCCCTCCTGCTGCGGCTTGTCCTCCTGCCGGGGCAGAACCCCATACAGCGCGCGGAAGATGAATGCGAAGCCGAGGCCGAACGCGGCCAGGCTGGCGATCGGGAAGGCGATGCGCGTAATGGCATTCACCTGAGCGACCTGCTGGTTGAACATCTCACTGCCAAAAGACGCTGTCACCATGTTGAGGTTGAGCGCAAAGTTGGCGGCGCCGGCCAGCGCCGTCTGCGCAGCGATGATGAGCGTCGCCAGCGCCAGACTGCGCTGCACTTGCGACAGCGATAGCAGCCTGCGCAGCTTGGCCTCGCGCGCCGGCGTATCGGGACCCAGACCCTGAATGAGGAAGTAGCGGACGATCGGCCGGCCGATCACGAGAGAGCCGGCGAAGACGATCACTGACACCATCAGCGAGGCCGTATCCTTCAGCGCATAGAGCGCGCCGTCCACAAACCAGAACGCCAGAACGCCGTTCATGATGGCCGACAGCGCGACATACGAGGTGATGACGTTGAAGCGCCGGCTGATGAAGAACGTGTCTACCAGGACATAGGTGACGGGCACAAGCGCCGCCAGAACATACGCCACGGGAGCGCCCAGCGGTTTGGTCAGATTATTGAGGATCAGAATCGGCACAACCGCACCCATCACAATGTAGAGGGCCAGCTTGGTCAATCCCTTCATGGCTGGGCGGGGAGTGTATCACATGGGCTGGCGCGGATGACCGGCGGCCCGAGCCATTTCCACAACGCTCCCGGAATGTTCAAGATTCCGGGAGTGTTTGGGATGTATTTCGTCAGTCAGAAGGCAGTGTCTCGTGTAATAATGGGCTTGCGGACAGGCAGAAAAGCTTTCAAAGAGGCGTTGCCCATGAACCGATGGTTCACCACAGCGGATGAAAATGCCGCAACCGGTGGCGTAACTGGGTTTGTGGGCGCATTTTCACTGGAGGTGTAATGGCAACGCAGTTGAGAAAACTGAGACCAAAGATGCCAACGAAACGCAGAATCGCTCTCTCAGATCAGGTTGCAAGTCGCTCGGATCATTCCGGCTGTTAACCAGCCTCACAGGAGGAACAAGGAATGTCTCAGCAGTCTTCCGCCAGTTCCGGGCTGGACCGTTACGCAAAAGCGGCCCAGACTCGTTCTGGCGTTTGGCGATCGGCTGTCGTTACGCTCATTGTCTTGTTGGTTTTTGTGGCTGCGGTGGTAGCAATCGAAATTGCCCTACAACCGCAATTGTCGGGCATCGGTCTGCTGGCCGCAGGCGTGGTGCTGGCAGTTGTGCCGGCGGTGTTGTGGCTGATCTTCTTCTATTTGCAGGACCGCGTGGAGCCCGAGCCGGTCGGCCATGTTGCCCAGATGTTTGTGATCGGACTTGCGCTCGCCGGCGCGATCGGCGTGCCGCTGAGCGATCAGGTTTTCCGCACCCAGGACTGGCTGTTTCGTGACCTGGGCAGCACCTTGATCGGCGCCGTGTTTGTGCGCGGGGCCATCGAGACCTTCATCGTTTACGCTGCCGTGCGCTATTTCATGTTCGACTCGCCGGAATTCGACGAGCGCACCGACGGCGTGATCTACGGCATGGCGGCCGGCCTGGGGTACGCCACGGCCGCCAATCTGCAATTCATCCTCGCCAGCGGCGGCGCGGCGCTGGGCGGCGCAGAAGTGTATGTCGTTGAAGTCGCGCTCGCCTACGCGGCGTTTGGCGGCTTGCTGGGCTATTTTCTCGGCCACGCCAAAATGCAGCGCGATCCGATCTGGTGGCTGCCGCTCGGGTTCGTCATCACCGCCGCGTTGAACGGCCTGTTCCTGATGCTGCGCGGGCAGTTGGAGAGCGGGTCGATCTCTGTTGGCGCGCAAGCCGGCGGCCTGCCGTCGCTCACCGGCCTGCTGCTGGCCGGCGCGCTGGCCATCGTGGTGACGGCAGTGGTCGCATGGCTGATCCAGCGCGATGTGTCTGCGTCGTCTGGCGGCGCCGGGCTGAAAGCCGCTGAAGATGCCGCCATCGGCGACCGCCAAGCCAATCTGGCGACGGTGGGCGTCTTTGCCGTGATGCTGATCATCGGCGTCATCGGGTGGAACGGCGCCGTCAACGGCGTCACAGCTTTCGAGAACGATGGCATTCGCGGCGCCTATCCTGCTTACTTCAGCGCGGCCACGGGAACAGGTGAAGTGATGCGCGCGGCCGACCGCACCGGCACCGGCGCCGAGTTCGTGGTCAGGCGCATAGAACTGCCGGCTGGCAAGGATATCAAAGCCGTCATGTCCATTCTGGCTGCCGAGCGCGCCGCGAACAACCTCATGTATAAAGTGGTGCGCACAGGAGAGGAATCGATCCAGGGCCGGGCAGCCACCATCCAGGAATTTGCCTGGGTGGACCAGGGCGGCTTGACCGGCGCTGTGCCGCAGGTCTTTCAGGGAACCGACTACCTCTTTGTCAGCGGCGACAAAGTGGTCATCGCCACTCTGATTGCCACGCCCGACACCATCGGAGCAGTTCAACCGCTGTTCGAGCGATTCGTCAGCAGCCTGTCATTCTGACAGCGCATTGACGGGCAAATGTCCAGCATCTCCGAGAGGCAGCCCGTACAGTGCGCCTGGAGCAGAGACAACGGGCTTGTCGGATCGGCGAGGAGGATTTTGAGATGAGACAGATGAAACGACTCTGGATCGTTGTGCTGACCATCACCCTGACTTTGCTGGCTTCAGTCGCCAGCACAACCTACGCCCAGCGGGCTGCGACATTCGCCGCGCGTTCAGCGCCGGCGGCGTCAGAACCCGGCGCGCTCGAAGCGCCGGTCGCCCAGACCTCGCGCTGCACAGCCATGAAAGCCGGCGATGTCGTGTGGGTCACGCTGAACGAGGAAGGCGAGGTGGAAGAGGAGGTCGAGAGCTATCCCAGCGGCACGACCCGCATCACCGCGCAGTTCGAGTACAACTGCATCCCACGCAACACCACGCTGGTGACAGTCTGGTCTGTCAACGGCGAGGCGGTGTTGACTGCAGAAGATAAACCGAAGGCGACCAACAAGCCGGACGTGTGGCAGGCCTACCTGTCCATGAAGGACGAGTCGCCATTGCCCGACGCCGAATATGGCGTCGCGTTCTATGTCGGCGAGAAGTTGCTGACGGAGGGCGCGGTTGTGATCGGGGGCGGCGATGAGCCGACGCATGGCGCTGACGCAGTGACCGTGCAGGGCACGATCGTCGATTCCAGGAGCAAGAAGCCGATCAAAGGCGCGGTGGTCATTGTTCTGAACGAGGGCGTGGCTGCGCAAGACTGGCTGGATAATGGCACAGACGACGATATCTATGCTTCGGCTAGGACCGACAGCAAAGGCCAGTTTGTGCTGGACAACCCAATCGAGATCGGCGTCCCGCACTCATGGTTGATCGGCGCGCAGGGGTACAAGTCGATCATCGAGGAAGATTGGGCGCTCGAAGAAGACACCGAAGACCCGTTGGTGTTGGACATCAAGCTGGTCAAGAAGTAGAGGAGGCCTTGTGAACGTCGCGCGCAACCGTCAAAGCATCTGGCGAGCCGGCCTGATCGAAATCGTCGGCCTGCTCGTCTACGTCGCAGCGGCAGAACTGATCGTCGCCGCGCTCAACCCAACCATTGGCCGGGAGATGCTCCTGCCGGTCGGGATTGTGCTGGCCACCGTGCCTGCCGCCATCTGGATGGCCTTCTTCTATGCTCAGGACCGCGCCGAGCCGGAGCCGCGCCATTACGTGCTGGCGGTGGGCGCGCTGGGCGCATTGCTGGCGGCGGCAGTCGGGCAGCCTTTCATCAACGACATCGCCCGGGCGCCGCAGTGGCTGGGGCACGACACGCTGACCGAAATTCTCGGCGCAGTCCTGATTGTCGGCTTCACCCAGGAGTTTCTCAAGTACGCCGCCGTGCGCTACAGCATCTACTACTCGAACGAGTTCGATGAGCGCATCGACGGGGTAATCTACGGCACAGCCGCCGGCCTGGGCTACGCCACCTTCATCAACATCGCCATGGTGGCCAACAGCGGCGGCATTGCCGCAGAACAGCTTGGCGCCGGCATCATCCGCATCGTGATCGTGACGCTGGTGCAGGCGACCCTGGGCGGATTCACCGGCTACTTTATTGCCCGCGCCAGGTTCGACGACGAGCCGCTGTGGTGGATGCCGGCCGGCCTGACGCTGGCGGCGGTCATCAACGGCCTGTTCGCGTGGCTGGCCGGCGAGATCACTACCTCGCCCCTGACCATCAGCGCAACGGGCGCCAGTGGCGGTTACAACCCCTGGCCGGCGCTGGCGCTGGCAGCCGTTGTCGCCCTCGCGCTGCTTGGTCTGACTTTTGTCCTGATGCGGCGCGCCAACCAGCTCACCCTGGCCGGCGCCGACGCCGATCACAAGTAGGAGGCGCGCCATGACAACTCGGACTTCGTCCGCAGAAACAGCAACGCGCAAGGCGCCGGTGTTCCGCATCAATACGCGCGACCAGATGTCGGCCCTGCTCACAGTCATCGTCGCGCTGGTCGCTATTCTGGCCGGCCTGCTCTGGCGCAACGCAGTCGAGGCGCGCGTCAAATCGTATGCAGACCCCTCTGGCGTGGCCATCGCGTATCCTGAATCGTGGCGGCTGGATGCGACGAGCGCCGAGACCGGCCTCATTCGCGTCAGCGACACCCTGGCGAGCGAATACCCCACCACCTTCGAGCTGCGCTGGCTGCCGGTCGCGGCCGACGCCGGGGATGAGGACGCTCTCGCAACCGCGCTCAACACACTTGCGCTCAATCGCGGGCGCGAGCTGTCTGCCTACAAGCTGCTCGACACGCAAACCGGGCAGTCCGTTAACGGACTGCCCGGCGCAGCGGCAAGCTTCGTGTTTGTGCACGATCCGACCAGCCTGTTCCAGCAGGGCATCCCGGCGGTTGTGCTGGGCGAGGACCTGCTGGCGCGCAAGGGCGAGCGCGTCTATGTGTTCAGTCTCCTTGCCGCGCGCGAGAATCGGGATCTGGCCGAGCAGAGATTCCGGACATTCGTTGAATCCGCGAGGTTGCCATGAGAAGGGTTCATCCGATTTTCAAGTTGTTGCGCCTGGCGCTGGCCGCGCTGGTCGCCGCGCTGACCAGCGGCGCGGCATTGCCGTTGCAGGCCTGGGTGGCCCAGGGCGCCCCAGCCGGTCAGGCCGGCGCTCAAGAGCGCACGTCTTCAAAGGCCCAATGGCGCGCCGTCGTGCAACTGGGGCCGGTCGCGCTGGTCAAGAACAAAAAAGGCAAGCAGGAAGTGCGCTTCTTCGGCTGGGGCAGCGGCACCGTCCTGACGCGCGACGGCCTGATCCTGACCAACTACCATGTCGTGGATGTCAGCGATCTGGTCGAGGAAGTCAAGAGGGAGAAGAACATCAAGATTCTTGAGGACAAGATGGTGGTGTTGTTCACCCGCCAGCCGGATCAGCCGCCGGTGGCCATGTTCATCGCCGATGTGGTGGACGCGCTGCCCAATCTCGACCTCGCGCTGGTGCGCATCACCAGCGACTTATCCGGCCAGGAGATCGACCCCGATTCGCTCGATCTGCCGTACATCGAACTGGGCGATTCGGACACAGTCGAGATCGAAGATGTGCTGCGCATCTACGGATATCCCAGCATCGGCGGCAACACGATCACGTTCACGCGCGGCAACGTCAGCGGCTTCGACAGCGAAGAAGGCGTGAAAGGCCGCGCCTGGATCAAGACGGACGCGACCATCTCCGGCGGGAACAGCGGCGGAACGGCCTTGAACGACGCCGGCCAGCTCGTCGGGGTGCCCACGCAGGCCGCAGTGAGCAGCGCGCAAAACGTCACGGACTGCCGGCGCATTCAGGACACCAACGGTGACGGTCGCATCGACGACTCCGACACCTGCATTCCCATCGGCGGTTTCATCAACGCATTGCGCCCCGTCAATCTGGCCCGCGAGATGATCGCAGAGGCGCTGGGCGAAGCGCCGCCCGGCCCTGACGAGCCAGATGGGCCTGTGAGCAATGGCGTGCAGATCGTCGGCGTCATCGTCGATGCCAACACAGGCAAGCCCATCTCCGGCGCGGTGTTTGTGGTCTTGCAGGCCGGCCTGAGCTGGGACGACTTCACCGGCAGCGAGGATCAAGTGCTGGAAGCGGTCAAAACCGACCGGCAGGGCCGCTTCGAGATGACCAAGTTGCTGCAACGCGGCAAGACCTACAGCGTGGGCTGGGGCGCCAAAGGCTACAAGGAAGTGACCCAGGACGACCTGCAAGTGACCGATGACACGCCCGACGTGGTGGAGGCGACGCTCAAGCTGCAGAAGCGGTAGAGCGATTGCCCATCTCGCGGGCATGAGAGAGGAGCAGCGCCGATGCGTGACGCGGATCAGCAACCCATCTGGGACACCTTGCGCCGGCATCTGACAGCCATCTTCACCGGCGACGCGGACGCCTATGCCGCAACGACAAGCGAGGACCTCTCACTCTATGAGTGGCACATCACGCCGCACCGGCAGGATGGGCTGGATTTTCACTTGTTTCTCGTCAGACGCGCCGGCCTGCCGCCCGGCCACGAGGTTCGCTATGACCTGCTGGAGCCGCGCTTGCAGGTGTACAACGACAACACCGGCGCGCCGTTCGTGGCGATCGCCAGCTACACCCTCATGCTGACCCGCGCGACGCCAGAGGGCGTGACTCATCGTTCGCACAACGAAAGCCGCGTGCTGATCCGGCGCGATGGGGCGTGGCGCGTCGTGCATGCGCACAAATCGCCGGCCTGGGCGGCCCCGTTTGGGCCGGAGTAGCCGGCGACGCCGTTGTATCCTTCACAGGGGCGACCAGACTGGTCGCCCCTGTCACGTGTGAGTGATTGCGCAATAAGGTCAGGCGCGATGACTACACTCAGGAGACCAAAACGACCGGATGGGATCGGCGACATCGCCGGTCTGTTTGCTATCTTCCTGTTCATGGCCGGCGTGGGCGCCGCCTTCGCTCAGCCCTGGCTGCCTCAGCCGGGCGTGGCCGGCCCGGCCCTTGACCGCTATGCGCCTGCCATCGACGCCGACTCGCGCCTGACCAGCGTTTACGACAAGGACGGTGCGTTGCTTGGCTGGAACAGCCAGAATGTGGCGCTGCTGCCCGGCCTGCGCGGCATTGCCTATGATCTGAGACCCGCCATCGGCCAGGCCGTGCTGGCTCAATACGGCCCCGGCGACACTGCCGATGCCGGTCGTTCCCTGGATTGGTTGCGCAACATTCAGTTGATCGAAGCGCGCGACCGATTCATCGATCTCAACGGCAATATCACCACCACGCTGGCAGCCTATGTGCGCGAATCGCGCGGGCTGTTTCTGATCGGTCTTCACAACGCAGCCAACAACGCCGACCTGATCTTCGATCCGCCTTTGCTGGTTTACCCGTCTGATCTTCAAGCCAGCAGCGCATGGCGCAGCGAAGGCGCATTTGCCGGCGCCACAGGCTACCGCAGTGAGAGCCGAGTTGTGGCAGCCGGGCCGCGCAAGACAGACGCGGGCGAATTCGATGACTGCCTGCAAATTGAATCGACATTGAGGCTGCTGAGTTCGCCACCGATCGAAACGAGATCAGTCGACTGGGTGTGCGCCGGGGCAGGCGTCATCGAGACTGAAATGTTCGACACCGCCGGCGCCCTGATCCGGCGCCACTCATCCAACGCTTCGCCGGCCCGGTTCCCGCCGACGCCGCTTCTGGCCAATGCAGCGCAACAGGCAACTGCGCCCGATCTGTGGCAACTCTCGGTGTTCGCCAAAGCGAATCTCACCGGCGCGGAGATCGAGAGCACCATTCCGCCGGTGTGGCTGCCGGTCGATCCGCCCATCGTGCTGGCAGCAGCTTATCGCGGCGACCTGCTGGCATTCAGCGCCGTGACCGAGACGGGCCATCTGGTGTGGCACTTTCACACCGGCGGCAGCATCTTCAGCCCGCCGGCGTTCGATCCGGCGCGCGGGCGCATCTACTTCGGTTCGACAGACAAGCGCCTCTACGCACTGGACGCGCGCGGGCTGTTTCTCTGGTCATTCGCCACCGGCGACAACATTGCCACGCGCCCGGCGATAGCGGGCGATGTCGTCATCTTCGGCGGCGAAGATCGACACGTATACGCGATTGACGCAGACACCGGCGCGCTGCTGTGGCAAGCCCAAACCGGGGCGGCGGTGGTGTCGTCGCCGGCAGTCGCCGGCGCTCTGGTCCTCATCGGTTCGGACGATGGCGGCGTGTACGCCTACGATATTGCAACCGGCGCGCTGGTCTGGGACTATGCCGCCGATGCAGCAATCGAAGCGCCGATTGTGGTCGCGGGGGACGTGGCTTATGCGGCAAGCAACACCGGCGCGCTGGCCGCGCTGGACGCCCGCACAGGCGCGGAGCGATGGGTTGCCCGTATCGGAGCAGGCGTGCGCAGCGCGCCGGCCCTGGGCGACGGCTTTGTGGTCGTGGTCGATGAGGCAAACCGGCTCACGGCGCTGGCCAGCGATGACGGACGCCGGCTCTGGCGAGATTCGGCGCGCCGCTACTCAGGCGCCCCTCTGGTGATAGACGGGTCGATCCTGGCGATCGACGAAGACGGCACATTCCGGCTGTTCGACCGGGCCGGCCAGAACACGCGCCAGTGGGCGACCTCTGAGTTGATCGATATCACCGAGACAGGCAATCGCTACGACTTCACCTACGGCCCGGTCGTTGGCGGCGGCGCCGTCTGGGCCGTCAACGCCAAATCAATTCTGTGGAGGCTGGGGCCATGAACAACCCCTGGCGCCGGCTCAAGCCCACGCCCATCACCCTGGGCGCGCTGCCCGGCCTGATCTGGGCGCTGACATTCGGCGCCGTGCGGGATTTCGTGTGGGCTGATCTCAAGGCGGGCTTGATCGATCTGCGCGGCCTGTCGCGCGTCACGCGCGGGCTGATCCTGCTCGGCTTTGCGTTGATGGCCCTGATGATCGGGCTGTTGCTGTTCAACGACGTTTGGCGCGCGTCGGCTGATCTCGTTCCACTGACCAACAGCCTGGCCGGGCGCGGCACGCTGGCGCCGGTTCCACTATTGCCGGCCACCGTGTTCCTGCTGGCCATGGCATGGAGTTTCGCGCTGGCCGGCGCGCTGCACAGTCATTGGGCCATCCGGCTGGGTGTGGTGAGCCTGTTTACGCTGGTCAGCGTGACATGGATCGGCGCCACAGCCGGCTGGGGCAGCCCCTGGGGCGGGCTGGCCACACTGGCCGGCGTGCTCATCTTTGTCCTGCTCAGACAGCGGCGACACCCGCGATTGGGCATGGAGTTTTCCGTGTTGCTCGGCCTGGTCTCCCTCACTTTTCTGTTTCCCCAGGCGCAGGGCCTGGCCGACTGGCAAATCAGCGGCACGCCGTTGCTGGTCTCGAAGGTCAGCGGCCATGTGCTGTCCTTGTCCGCGCTGGCGATACCCCTTCTGTTGCTGGTTGGGCTGTCGATGGCCAACTTCACCTACGTGGCAGCCGGCTGGGTGGTCAGGATCGTCCAGGAGCGACTGCCTCATATCGCATTGTTTGCGCTGCTGGCAATTGCGCTGGCGCTGCGCCTGCACCATGTGTTTGGGAGCGCCATCGAGACGTTCACGCGCGACCCTGGCCAGGAAGTGTGGGCGTTTGTGGGCGCGTTGGGCGTGCCGGCCTGCATTGGCGTCGCATGGTGGGGCGCGCGGCGGTTGGCGACGCGCGCAGCAGAACCAGAGCCGCTGTCATCTCAGGGTGTGCTGAACGCCGCTGATGGCGCTGCCCTGCCATTGATCGTTGGCTACACCCTGGTGCAGCTCTACATCTTTGTGATGCTCGATCTGGCGATGGCATTCGTCGCCAACTTTCCGAATGTGGAGGTCTCGGCTATGGCGCAACTGGCAGCCAGCGCCTACGCGGACTTCCTCAACAACCAGTACACGCCGGTGTGGCGGATGGTGTTCTTCGGGCTGGCAGTTGCCGCCGGGATCACCCAGGCCCGGCGCGGCCGGCAATCGCTGGCGGTCTACCTGTGCGCCTTTGGTCTGATGGGGCTGTGGATCGAGATGGCCGATGTGGGCCGGCCATTGAGCCTGCTGACCTGGTATGGGCCGGCCTACACCGATTTCTGGTGGACGATTATTTTCGGCGCGGTGGCGCTGGTGTGGCTGATGCGCCGTGAATTAACGGCAGAACGGGCGGCGGCGCTGCTGCTGGTCGTGCTGGTGAGCGGGCTGCTGCGGCAGACGGCCTTCATCAACAATCGTTTCACGCCGTTTTTCGGGTTTGCCGGCGTCGGATTTATCGCGTTCGGCCTGATCTGGGATGCCCTGACGGCGGGATCGTGGGCCAATGTCAGTTCGCCGACGCTGCCCCGCGCCGGACGCATCTTTCTGTATCTGGGCTACGTGTTGCTGACCGTGACGCTGGTGAACTGGGCAGTGACCACACACAACCTGGGGCAGACAGCCCAACTCACCGGCGACGCGGCGACATTCGGGCTGGATCGGTTTGGGAAACCGATGTTATATGCAATCTACCTGGTGACGCTATGGCCGGCCAGTCACGATCACGCCAGAGCATGACCTCCTTCACGCGATAGCCCGGCCAAACCTCACTTGCGCAAATCATCCGCCGGCTCATAATACTTGCAGGCGTCGGCCAAGGCTGCCCCGTAGCAGCCACTTTGCGTTGTCTGTTGAACGCAGGCCGGCGGCGCGACGTTGAAAACTCAATTCATCCTTCGCAGGGCGCGTTGAGCCGCAGATGCCGAGAGGAGCCACCACGGGTCGAATCCGCGAAAGAGCCTGAATCTCAGGAGGCTCGCTTCGGACACTCCGCCGCACTCAATGGCGATGTGCGGTGATCGTTGACGACCGACCACTCGACAACCAGCGGTTTGCCGCGCCCCGCGCAGGGCATGCACAGGAGATTCTGTTGAGATGAAAGAACGACCCCTTGTCACGATCGATGGCAACGAGGCAGCCGCTTACGTTGCCTTCAAGACGAATGAGGTCATCGCGATCTACCCGATCACTCCGTCGTCGAACATGGGCGAATGGGCCGACCAGTGGGCTTCAGAAGGCAAGCGCAACATCTGGGGCACAGTGCCGCTGGTCAAGGAGATGCAGTCGGAAGGCGGCGCCGCCGGCAGCATCCACGGCGCGTTGCAGGCCGGCGCGCTGGCCTGTACCTTCACCGCCAGCCAGGGCCTGCTGCTGATGATCCCGAACATGTATAAGATCGCCGGGGAACTGACCAGCACGGTCTTCCACATCGCCGCGCGCGCCCTGGCTGCCCAGGGGCTGTCGATCTACGGCGACCACTCCGATGTGATGTCCACCCGCTCGACCGGCTGGGCCATGTTGTTCTCCAACTCCGTGCAGGAGGTGATGGACTTTGCGCTGATCGCGCAGGCTGCCACGCTTGAATCGCGCGTGCCGTTCATCCATGCCTTCGACGGCTTTCGCACCTCGCACGAGGAGATGAAGATCGAGGAACTGTTGGATGACGACATTCGCGCCATGATCCCGGACGAGATGGTGGCGGCGCATCGCCAGCGCGCACTGTCGCCGGACAACCCGTTCATCCGGGGCACCGCGCAGAACCCCGATGTGTACTTCCAGGGCCGCGAGACGGTTAATCCGTTCTACCAGAAAGTGCCCGGCATCGTGCAGAAGGCGATGGACAAATTCGCCAGCCTCACCGGGCGGCAGTACAAGCTGTTCGAGTATGTGGGCGCGCCCGACGCCGACCGCGTCATCGTGATGATGGGATCGGGCGCCGAAGCCGCCCATGAAACGATCGACTATCTGAATAACCACGGCTACAAGGTCGGCCTGGTGAAAGTGCGCCTCTATCGTCCGTTCTCGGCGCAACATCTGCTCGACGCGCTGCCGGCCAGCGTCAAAGTGGTCGTGACCCTTGACCGCTGCAAAGAGCCGGGCAGCGCCGGCGAGCCGCTCTATCAGGACGTGGTCACGGCGATCATGGAAGCCTACGCCAACGGCGTGACGCCCTTCGCGCAGATGCCGAAGGTCATCGGCGGGCGCTATGGCCTGGCCAGCAAGGAATTCACCCCGGCGATGGTCAAAGGCATCTTCGACGAAGCCGCCAGGCCGCAGCCCAGGAACCACTTCACCGTCGGCATCATCGACGACGTGTCCTTCACCAGCATCGACTACGATCCCGACTTCAACATCGAGCCGGACGATGTGGTGCGCGCGCTGTTCTACGGTCTGGGCGCCGACGGCACAGTGGGCGCCAACAAGAACTCGATCAAAATCATCGGCGAGCAAACGCCCTATTACGCGCAAGGCTACTACTTCTACGACTCGAAGAAGTCCGGCACGTTGACGCTGTCCAACCTGCGCTTTGGCCCGCGCCCGATTCGCAGCCCCTACCTGATCCAAAAGGCGAACTTCATTGCGGTGCATCAGTTCGGCTTCATCGAGAAGTACGACGTGCTGGAGAAAGCCGCCGACGGCGCAACCTTCCTGTTGAACAGCCTGTACGGGCCGGACGAGGTGTGGGATCACCTGCCGCGCCGGCTGCAACAGCAAATCATTGACAAGAAGATCAAGTTCTATGTGATCGACGCCTATTCTGTGGCGCGCGAAACCGGCATGGGCAATCGCATCAACACGACGATGCAGGCGTGCTTCTTCGCCATCAGCGGCGTGCTGCCGCGCGACGAGGCCATCGCGCAAATCAAAGAGTCGATCCGCAAGACCTATGGCAAGCGCGGCGAGGCCGTGGTGCAAAAGAACTTCGCCGCCGTGGACGCGGCGCTGGACCACCTGCACGAGGTCAAAGTGCCGGCGATGGTGACCAGCGCGATTGAGATGACGCCGCCGGTCGTGGCGGGCGCGCCGGCTTTTGTGCAGGATGTCACCGCCGCCATCATCGCCAACCAGGGCAATTTGTTGCCGGTGAGCAAGATCCCTGCGGACGGCACGTATCCCTCCGGCACCACGCGCTGGGAAAAGCGCAATATCGCGCTGGAAGTGCCGGTGTGGGAGCCGAACCTGTGCATTCAGTGCGGCAAGTGCGTGCTGGTCTGCCCGCACGCCGTGATTCGCGGCAAGGTGTACGACGCGGCGGAGCTAAGCAATGCCCCGGCCACGTTCAAGTCCACCGACGCGAAGTTCAAGGAGCTGCCCGGCAAGAAGTACACCATCCAGGTGGCGGTCGAGGACTGCACCGGCTGCGCCCTGTGCGTGGAAGTCTGCCCGGCCAAAGACAAAAGCGCCGCCGGGCGCAAGGCCATCAACATGGCGCCCCAGTTGCCGCTGCGCGAAACCGAGCGCGCCAACTGGGACTTCTTCCTCAACCTGCCTGAAGCCCCGCGCTACGACGGCATCAAGTACAGCACGGTCAAGAACATTCAGTTGCTGGAGCCGCTCTTTGAGTTCTCCGGGGCATGCGCCGGCTGCGGCGAGACGCCCTACGTCAAGCTGGCCACCCAGTTGTTCGGCGACCGCATGATGGTGGCCAATGCCACCGGCTGTTCTTCGATCTACGGCGGCAATCTGCCCACCACCCCCTGGGCTTTCAACAAGGCCGGGCGCGGGCCGGCCTGGAGCAACTCGCTGTTCGAGGACAACGCCGAGTTCGGCCTGGGCTTCCGCCTGGCGATCGACAAGCAGAATCAATACGCCCGCGAACTGGTGGCGCGGCTGAGAGACGTCATCGGCGCCGAACTGGCCGACGGCCTGCTGAACGCCGACCAGAGCGACGAGGCCGGCATCAACGCCCAGCGCGAACGCGTGGCCGCCCTCAAGTCGAAGCTGGCCGGCTTGCACAGCGCGCAGGCCGAAGTTCGGGATCTGCTGGGCGTCGCCGACATGCTCGTCAAACGCAGCGTGTGGATCATGGGCGGCGACGGCTGGGCCTACGACATCGGCTATGGCGGTCTGGACCATGTGCTGGCCAGCGGCGCCGATGTGAATGTGCTGGTGCTCGACACCGAGGTGTACTCCAACACCGGCGGCCAGGCCTCGAAGGCCACGCCGCTGGGCGCGGTGGCGCGCTTCGCCGCTGGCGGCAAACCCAGTTTCAAGAAAGACCTGGGCGGCATGGTCATGAGCTACGGCAACGTCTACGTCGCCTCGGTCGCCATGGGCGCCAGCGACGCGCAGACGGTGCGCGCCTTCATCGAAGCCGAAGCCTATCCCGGCCCGTCGCTCATCATCGCCTACAGCCACTGCATCAACCACGGCATCGACATGACCAAAGGCATGAACCAGCAGAAGCTGGCGGTGGAGTCGGGCTACTGGCCGCTGTATCGCTATGACCCGCGCCTGAAAGCCGAAGGCAAGAACCCGTTCCAACTGGACTCGGGCGCGCCGAAGATAGCGTTGAAGGATTACGCCTATAACGAGACGCGCTATCGGATGCTGGCCCAGAGCAACCCGGCCGCAGCCGAGGCGCTGATGGCCGAGGCGCAGAAGCTCGTCCACGAACGCTGGGCGCAGTTGGAGAAGATGGCGAAGGCGTAGCGCATATTGCGTATTGCGCACTGCGTATTCCGTACCGCGCACCGTTGTTGACCACGGAAAGCCCAATACGCAATACGGAACACGCAGCACGCAACGCTTTGAGAGGACACCAATGGACCTGACGACCACTTACATGGGTTTGAAACTGGCGCATCCGATCGTGCCGGCTGCTTCGCCCTTGTCGAAGAATCTCGATAACATCAAACGCCTGGTCGACGCCGGCGCCCCGGCCATCGTGATGTATTCGCTGTTCGAAGAGCAGATCAACGCCGAAAGCCTGATTCTGGATCACTACCTGAACTACGGCTCCTACAGCTCGCCGGAAGCGATGACATACTTCCCCGATCTGAAGCACTACAACATCGGGCCGGACGCCTATCTGGAGCTGGTGCGCAAGGCCAGCGAGACCGCCGGCGTCCCCATCATCGGCAGCCTCAACGGCGTATCCACCGGCGGCTGGATCAGCTATGCGAAGAAGATCGAGCAAGCCGGCGCAGCCGGGTTGGAACTGAATGTGTACTACATCGCCACCGACATCGGCCGGGATGGAGTCGAGATCGAGCAGATGTATCTCGACGTGGTGCGCGATGTGAAGAAAAGCGTGTCGATCCCCGTCGCGGTGAAGATCGGCCCGTTCTTCACCGCCACCGCCAACATGATGCGCAAACTGGCCGACGCCGGCGCGGACGCCCTGGTGTTGTTCAACCGCTTCTATCAGCCGGACATCGACCCGGAGGCGCTGGAGGTGGTGCCGCAGCATGTGCTCAGCAACTCCACCGACCTGATGCTGTCGCTGCGCTGGGTGGCAATCCTGTACGGGCGCGTGCCGGTAGACTTTGCCGTCACCAATGGCGTGCACACCACGACGGATGTGCTGAAGAGCATGATGGCCGGCGCGAAAGCGGCCATGGTCGCCTCGGAGCTGCTCCAGCACGGCCCCCAGCGAATCGGCGAACTGGCAGCCGATTTGAAACGCTGGATGGAAGAGCACGAGTACGAGTCGGTCAAACAGATGCAAGGCAGCATGAGCCAGATCAATGTGGCCGAGCCGGCGGCTTTCGAGCGGGCCAATTACATGAAGTCGCTCGAATCGTGGCGGCCGGACCCAACGGGCATGAAGTTGTAAGCTGCCTCTGTCGAACGCGAGATAAAAAGGGACTCCCGGCGTTGCCGGGAGTCCCTTTTGCGTTCAGATCACCAGCCCGCGTCTGTGTGGCGCGCTCCGGTGTACCATACCCGCCAACACAATCAGGAGGAACCCATGCTCTCAGATCAGACTGTTGCAACGCTCAGCACCTCCAGCCGGCTGGCCGGCGAGGCCGCCATCAGCCCCGCCGACCGCGCAATCCTGCGTGAACTGGCCCGGCACGTGGCCGAACTGGCCGCGCGGCCCATCGAACAGGAGAAACGCGACCTGTGGTACGCCCACAATGCCTTGCTGCCCACTCGCCCGCTGGTGTTCTGCGATCCCGAAAATGGCTGGAATGAGATCATCACCGCCGCCGACTTGCGTTGCGAAGGCGACCTGGCCCGCGACTGGGAGATGCGCCTGCGCAAGGAAATCTTCTGGGGCCGCGATATGCAGGACGACCGCGTGATCGAGCCGTATTTCAACATCGGCCACGTGTATGTCGAGAGCGATTGGGGCGTTCACGAGACCAGAATCGGGGGCGAGCACGGCGGATCATACACATGGGACGCGCCGATCAAAACTTGGGCCGACCTCGACAAGCTGCGTTTCCCGCGCATCCAGATCGACCGCGCCGCGACCACGCGCGCCCTCGAACTGGCCGGCGATACGCTGGGCGACATTCTCACGGTGCGGCTCAAGTCGAGCTGGTGGTGGACGCTGGGGCTGACACAAACGGCGGTTTTTCTGCGCGGCTTACAGCCGTTCCTGATGGACATGATCGACCAGCCGGAACTGATCCATCGCCTGATGGCGTTCCTGCGCGACGGCACACTGGCGCGGCTGGATTTTCTGGAGCAACATGGCCTGCTGAGCCTCAACAACGACGGCGCCTATGTGGGATCCGGCGGATTCGGCTGGAGCACCGAACTCCCTCAACCAGACTATGCAGATCACCCGCGCACCATCGATCTGTGGGGCTTCGCTGAGAGCCAGGAGACGGTGGGCGTGTCGCCGGCCATGTTCGAGGAGTTCGTGTTCCAGTACCAGTTGCCAATCCTGGAGCGCTTTGGCCTGAACTGCTATGGCTGCTGCGAGGCGCTGGACACGCGCTGGCGCGTGGTGAAAAAAGTTCCCCGCTTGCGCCGCGTGTCGATGTCGCCGTGGGCCAACGTGCCGGTGATGGCCGAGCAGCTTGGCCCGCGCTACATCTTCTCCTACAAGCCGAATCCGGCCGATCTGGCCATGCCCGCCTTCGACGAAACGCGCATTCGCGCCAACCTGCGCGCCGCGCTGGACGAACTGCGCCGCCACGATTGCCGGGTCGAAGTCATCATGAAAGACAATCACACCATCGCCAACGATCCCTCGCGCGTGATCCGCTGGACGCGCATCGCGCGCGAGGAGGCCGAACGGGGCTGAGAACACGGGCAACACCCGTCAGCCGGGAGTGCGCGTTTTTTGAGATGGCGCCGGCATGAACACATCAGACGTTCGCGCCTACTACGAGCGCAACACGCGCCTCTTCCTCGCGCTGGGGGCGGGAGGCCGGGCGCGCGCCATTCGTCGCGCGGTGTGGGCGGCAGGCGTAACCACGATTGAAGAAGCGCTGAACTATTCCAACCGGCTGGCGCTGGAGGAGATCGAGCGATTGCGCTCATCGCAGCGGGGCGAGGCATTCCACGTCGTCGATCTGGGCTGTGGCGTCGGCGGCAGCCTGTTCTATCTCACGGCCCGGCTGGAGGGCGCCGCAGACGCCCGCTTTCGCGCAACCGGCATCACCATCAGCCCGCTTCAAGCCAGGCTGGCCCGCGAACAGGCTGCCCGCCTCGGCCTGCAGGACCGTTGCGCGTTCGTGGAGGCCGATTTTCTCCAGTTGCCCGATCTGCCGGCAGCCGACGCCGCCTTCTCGATCGAGGCATTCATCCACGCGCCGGCGCCGGAGCGCTATTTCGAGCAGGTCGCGCGCATCGTGCGGCCTGGCGGCCGGCTGATGCTGTGCGACGATTTTCTGCCCGAGCGCAGCGCCTCGAACACGCTCACGCCTGATGAACGGATGGCGTTGGGGGCTTTTCAGGCCGGCTGGCGCGCGCCGGGCTTATGCGCTGTCACGCAGGCGATGGAAATGGCCGGCCGGCATGGCTTCGCGCTGGTGAGCGACCGCGACCTTACGCCGGCGTTGCGCCTGCTGAACTGGGACAGCCGGCTTGTCCACGCCTTGATCCGGCTGGGCCGGGCAGCCTGGTTGCCCTGGGCCTACTGGCGCAGCACGGTGGGCAGTCTGGCCTTGCAGCACTGCTTGAAGGCCGGGGTGGTGACCTACCGCTTTGTGGTGTTCGAGCGCACGTAGCGATGACGGGTGGATCGGGCCATCACCGACTCCGGTCAGCCCGCTTCCGCCAGGGCGCGTTCCAATAAATCGCCGACGTTGAGAGTGAGCGCCCATTGGCGGAGGTAAGCCAGGTCGAGTTCGCCGGCGCGGGTTTTCAGCACGCCGAGAATGTCGCGCCATTGGCGGTCCGAGACTTCGCCGCCCATACGATACCATTCCAGCTTGGCGAGAATGGTGTCTTCGGGGCTTATGACATAGACCGACTCATCCGGTTCGGTTGCAATCACGGACGCTCTGCGCCGCTCCAGTTGCATTCCGTCAAAGGCGCGGGGTTTGCGGACAAAGATATCCACCTTGAAGGCGGTTTCAAAATGAATCAGATTGAAACAGCCATGATGTTGGATGGCATCGCGCATCATTTCAGCGTCAGCGTAGAATTCCCCTGAAAGCGCGGCGACCAGCGGCGGGATGTGTCCGGGTGTCATCTCTGCCACAATATCCACATCCAGGGTGGAACGCATCACGCCGTGCAGGGAACTCGCCAGTGAGCCACCCACTGCGTAACGAATTCCAAGCCGTTCGAGCGTGCGCGCAACGAGCAGTGTGATGCGCGTTGTTTCACCTTGCATCGCCGTATACCTTGCGCGCCAATTCCTCGCCGAGCATCTGTTCTGCCAGGAGACGCCGGATTTGTTCGGGCGCGGCATTGGGGTTGCGTTCTTTAATACCGCTGATTGCCAGCGCTTTGACCGTTTCGTTCAGCCCATCCACAATGGCGATTTTCTTCCACGCGGGCATACGCCGAATGAGTTCGATTTGCAGGGCTTCCATTTTGGGATGAGTGTCGGGGTAGAGCGCAGTCATAAAGCCTTCCCACAAAACGCCCCCTTAAATTCGACGTCGCCTGACCCGTTTGCGCTCGGTCATCCGGCGCTCAGTTTAGCCAAAGTTGACCGGATGGCAAGAGCGGCGCCGCCGGCATCGGTTATCATCGCGCTGATGCAAGCAGAACGATTGATGCGCCTGCGCGTGGTCATCCGCAGCGCGGTGTTGGGTCACCGGTAGTCCGGGTCATTGCTTTCCTCACGTTCCGTCGCCGCGCTCACTTCCTGCTCTGCCCAGCCGCGAATCTCCGCGATCAGACTCGCCATACCTTCCTGCGCTACAGGCGCGATTTCCATATCGTCGTAGCGGAAAGCAACGGCAAAAGGGTTCAGTCGGCGGAGTTGATCTTCTCTGACCGGCAACATGACGCCTTGATCGCCAAGCAGACGCGCCAGCTTGACCAGGTCGTGTGTGCGCGCGAATTCGATCTGTTGCGAAAACAAGACCGCCTTGAGCGATTTCTCCACAGCCTGCTGGGCGTGGAAATAGACAATGGAAAGATGAACATCCGGCTCCTTATTGAGAACTTTAAAAGCCTTGATGTCACGATCTGCCAGGCGCAGGGACCGCCAGGCCTCTTCAAGATGCGGCTTCATAGAGGGCCTTTCCTTCCTTGCGCGCCCAGTACAGCACGGTGCCCGGCACCTGGCTGCGTCGTTGGTATTCCGCCTCGGAATAGACCAGTACATCCATCCCCGGTCCAATATTGCCCACCGCTTCCTGCAGGCGGATCATTTCGCTGTACGGGTCGGACACTTCCGGTTTGATCACCATAAGGTCCAGATCAGAACCGGCGTCGGCGTCGCCGCGGCCGTAGGAACCGAACAAGAGCACGCGGCTGGGCTGCGCCGCTGCCACGATACGCCACACAATCTCCTGCAGGGTTTGCTCGTCAATCATATTTCCACCGCCATCACCTTAAGGCTCTCGATCCTGCGATCATCCACGATCCTGACCGCGATGCGCCCACACTACTTGTGTGCGCTGCCACACTAAACGCCATCGCAAACCGATGTCGCCCGGCCTGTTTGCGCCAGCGCATCCGGCATTCAGTTTAGCCAAACTTGACCGGCTGGCAAGAGCAGCGCCACCGGCATCGGTTATCATCGCGCCGATGCAAGCAGAACGATTGATGCGCCTGCGCGTGGTCATTCGTGGCGCAGTGCAGGGGGTCGGCTTCAGGCCCTTCATCTACCGGCTGGCCACAGAGATGGGACTGACCGGCTGGGTCATCAACAACGCGCAGGGCGTGTTCATCGAAGTGGACGGCAGCCAGGCGCAACTGGACGCCTTCCTGCTGCGCATCGAGCCGGAGAAGCCCCCGCACGCCGTCATCCAGAGCCTGGAGGCGTCGCACCTGGACGCAGCCGGCTTCACCGCCTTCGAAATCCGGCACAGCGAGGGCGCCGGCGACAAGACGGCCCTGGTGCTGCCCGATCTGGCCACCTGCCCGGACTGCCGGCGCGACATCTTCGATCCCGCGAACCGGCGCTATCGCTATCCCTTCACCAATTGCACGAACTGCGGCCCGCGCTTCACTATCATCGAAGCCCTGCCCTACGATCGGCCCAACACATCGATGCGCATCTTCCCCATGTGCGCGGCGTGCCAGGCCGAATACGACAACCCGCTCGATCGCCGCTTCCACGCCCAGCCCAATGCCTGTCCCGTGTGCGGCCCGCATCTGGCGTTGTGGGACGCTGACGGCAAAACACTCAGCAGCCGCGAGCAGGCCCTGTTGAGCGCCGCCGAAGCCATCCGGCAGGGGCGCATTGTCGCCGTCAAGGGCCTGGGCGGATTTCACCTCATGGCCGACGCGCGCAACGACGACGCCGTGCGGCTGTTGCGCCGGCGCAAGCGCCGCGAAGAAAAGCCCTTTGCGCTGATGGTTCCCTGGGCGCATGGCCCGGAAACCCTTGCCCTGCGACACGTCGAGGCGCTGTGCCATGTGAGCGAGATAGAAGCCCGGCTGTTGCGCTCTGCCGAGTCGCCAATCGTCCTGCTGCGCCGACGCGCAGACAGCGCCGGCGCGCTCTCCGAGGCTGTCGCCCCGCCACCCAATCCATACCTCGGCGTGATGTTGCCCTATACCCCGCTGCACCACCTGCTGATGGCCGAGCTGGGCTTCCCGATCGTGGCCACCAGCGGCAATGTGTCCGACGAGCCGATCTGCATCGACGAGCGCGACGCGCTGGAGCGGCTGGCCGGCATCGCCGATCTGTTTCTGGTTCACAACCGGCCCATCGTGCGCCACGTGGATGATTCGATTGTGCGCGTGATGGGCGGGCGCGAGGCGGTGCTGCGCCGGGCGCGCGGCTATGCGCCGTTGCCGATCGGGAGTAGTCAGAGATCAGTAGTCAGTAGTCAGATGTCAGTAGTCAGTAGCCAGATGTCAGTAGTCAGTAGTCAGAGCGCAGATGACCGATTGGCAGTGACGGACAGCAAGGAAGCAATCGTCAATCGCCAATCCCCAATCCAAAATCCAAAATCCAAAATCCAAAATCGAAGATCGGTTCTGGCCGTGGGCGCGCACCTGAAGAACGCAGTCGCCATCTCCATCGGCGACAACGTGTTCATCAGCCAGCACATCGGCGATCTGGAGACAACGCAGGCCTATGAGGCGTTTTGCCGCGTGATCGACAGCCTGAGCGCGCTGTATGAATGGCGCCCGGATGCGGTGGCCTGCGATCTGCACCCCGACTACCTGTCCACGCGCTTTGCGGAGACCTATGCAGCGCAGCGCGGGCTGCCGCTGATCCGCGTTCAGCATCACATGGCGCACGTGGCGGCGTGCATGGCGGAAAACGACCTGGCCGGCCCGGCGCTGGGCGTGTCGTGGGACGGCACGGGCTACGGCCTCGATGGCACGATTTGGGGCGGCGAGTTTCTGCGCGCACGATCGCCGGCGCAGGAGGATGGGGTTGAGCTGTTCACCCGTGTTGCCTGCCTGCGGCCGTTCCGGCTGCCCGGCGGCGATCTGGCAATCAGGGAACCGCGCCGGGTTGCGATGGGGGCGCTGTTCGAGATGTTTGGCGATGCGGTCTGCGAGATGGAGGATCTGGCGCCGGTAGCCGCGTTTGCGCCGGGCGAGCGCGCCCTGGTGCGCCGTATGCTGGCGCAAGGGATCAACGCGCCGGTGACCACCAGCGCCGGCCGGCTGTTCGACGCCGTTGCGTCGCTGGCCGGCCTGCGCCAGCGCCTCAACTACGAAGGTCAGGCCGCCATGCAACTCGAATTTGCCATCGGCGACCTGCGCACCGACGAATCCTATCCCTTTTCGATTTTGGATTCTGGGATTGCGGATTTTGAATTGCCCACTGACAAGTCAGTCATCAGTCGTCAGAATTCAGAACGCGCAACACACGATACACAACACGAGTCATGCGACACGCAATACGCAATACGAACCACGCCATCCAAAATCCAAAATCCAAAATCCAAAATCCAGCTTGACTGGGCGCCGTTGATTCGGGCCGTCATCGACGATGCGCGCGCACTTAAGCGTCAATCGCCCGGCAACCCGCGTCACTTGAGCGCGCTGGCTGCGCGCTTTCACAACACCCTGGTCGAGATGATCTTAGCCGTGGCGCGCCGGGTCAAAGAACCGCGTGTCGTCCTGACGGGCGGTTGTTTCCAGAACCGCTACCTGCTCGAGCGCGCCATCCAGCGCCTGCGCGACGAGGGATTTCGGCCCTACTGGCATCAGCGCGTGCCGCCCAACGACGGTGGCATCGCGCTGGGACAAGTGGCCGTTGCGCGTTGGCACACGCATGTAGGGCAAGCCGGCAGCTAGGGCAAGCCGCCGGCTTGCCCATCCGGTGTTTACGCGCAGAGA
>Ga0272446_1002606_pt1 | contig 24215 bp, 21 predicted proteins | sample YNPCB0061_FD_194587 | JGI IMG/M metagenome (GOLD analysis project Ga0272446, IMG submission 194587) | Hot spring microbial mat communities from Yellowstone National Park, WY, United States - YNP-CB-006-1 | ecosystem: Environmental > Aquatic > Thermal springs > Hot (42-90C) > Sediment | place...
ATTTTGGACTTTTCCGGTCCTCCGCTGAAGAAATTGGACTATAGGGTTATCATGTCCTCGGCTAAGGAGGGGAAACCCATACCAAACACCACCCGCTTTAACTGGAAAGACGGGTTTTATTCCGTGGATGAACCCTTCTCGAAGGGCCCTGGGAAAACACCCTCCCATGAAACTGCTTCCGAAGATGGGATGGCGGAATCGGCAGTGCCAACGAGACCCCAGACGGATTTCCGTGGGCCAGGCCGACCCAAACTACGGGAGGGACAAAAGTCCTCCCGTAGCTCCTACAAGGGATCCGACAAAGGAAACTTCAAAAAACCAGGGACTCCGTCTCGAGGACCTCGGCGGGGGAATCGGTAGGAACCGTTTCAGGATTTTCGACGCTGGATTGATCCGTATCCCCATCCTTTTTGAATTCGGGCCTAAATTCCACGTGTTCCGCCACGATCATGATTTTGGAATGGGGTTTTCCATCGGACCCATTCCAGCGTTCCTGTCGCAGTCGACCCACGACCCGGACTCCCCGGCCCTTGTGTCCCAGGCTGTAGCAATTTTCCGCCAGTTTGGACCAGGATTCCACCTCAAAAAAGCCTACTTCTTTTTCGTAGCCGTTGTCCTGTTTGTAAAAGCGATTGGAAGCCAGGCTAAAGGTACAAACCGGCGTTCCCTTGGGGGTAGAACGGAACAGGGGGTCCCGAACCAAATTTCCTTCGATTAGTACGGAATTCAAATTATTCATACAAGCCTCCCGACGTGTGTTCCGAGTCCCTAGGGGACCGGGGGCCCTTGCGGCCCGATGTATCGTCTTACCCTACATACGGAGGACTGCCGCAAAATGCTTTAATTGATTTGAAAAAAAAAGGCCTTTTCAAAGCTCTTGGAGTTTGAAAAGGCTCTTTTGACGTCCGGAATTCTCTTTTCGGGGATCAGCGTTATTAGACCGATCTTATTTTCGATTTTTCGGAAGCCGAAGGGCTTGCTTTTCTGACCTCAGGAGGTTTTTCCACCGGCACCTGTTTTTCATAGGACCCTATCCAGTCGGAAAAGGATGAATAGGTCTCGGTAATCAATTTTACCAGGGGCGCGGTCATGTCTTGGGCGGTGGAGCCCAGGATGTATTCGATCAATTCGGTGTACAAGAGAGGATTTTTAATCAATTCCAAAAGTATTCTATAAGACTGTTGTCCTTCATTTTTAAAGACCCTCTTTAAGGATGTCCTGGCCCGTGGATAGTCGCGGTACAATTTGAGTAGATCCAAGAGGGCTGGATACCGAACCGCCGGTTTATTGGATTCGATTCGTGATAATAGTTCCATAACATCCCGCCGTTGTAGCTTTAGCACCTGAACGTACTTCGCCGTTCCTTCAATGATCCCCCCGACCGTATCGGACCAGAATTTGGCCTGCACAATGCTGGGGACCCGTAGAAGATCCCCCAGGGGAGCGGTGATGGTGGCCAGCGGAAGGGCTATGATACTGCGGAAAAAATTGGCCCTTATTACCCTTCGGTCAAAACCCCGCAGGGTGTTGTGGGCCACAATATATAGACTATTGGAGAAGGAGATGACCGAATATTTGGCAAAATTGTACAGCAGACCCCCGACCAAAAAGGGCCAGAGAATGTCGAATTCTTTTTTTACATAGCCCAACACCGGAACCGACACGCCGGTCCAGAATAGGGACCGGGCAATGTTGGCAAAGTCTACGCTGTGGATTTTCCAATCCTTAAAGTGTATGCCCCGGGTGGACATAAGGTCCGCTATGGCATTTCTAAAGGTGGTAATGCCAAACCATACCAGGCTGTAAAACAGACCGATGGATTGTAGGGCGATTAAAAAACCCGCCAGGACGTAACTTAGGTTAATGAGGGATGGATTTAAATACCGCACCGCCCGGGCCAGGGGAATGGAGGTTTCTTCCTTTTCTAGCCCTGTTTTGTTATAGTACCCTTCGGATATTTTACCCATACAGATCAGCGGGGGGATTTTCGGAAAGCCCTTTTCTGGGCTTGTCCGCTCGGCCAGATAGATAAGCCGCGAAACCGGGGGGGGAAGGGTGATATGTCTTTTTGCGTACTTATTTTTAAATTTACCCTGTAGACGATCCTCAAAAATAAAGCCCATACCGGGTATTTGGGGATTTCGTCCCTTGGTATCGCTTCCCGCTATGGGCCGTAGCGTTTTGCCCTTTCCTGCCTGGGCCTTTTCGTTATACAGCGAAATAAAGTTGGAAAATTGTAGGAATTCCTCCGGATCCCGATGGATGCTATCCTGGAGATTATAAATCTCGACCTGGTCCAAAACCGTTCCGTGGTCTTGAATGAGCCGTTTTGCCCCCTCAAGGCCGTATTCCAAAGGACGGAGAAGCCTGATTTGGCAATCCGCCTTTTTAAGCAGGTTCGCCAAGCTGTCTATATCTTTAAAAACCGTTTCCGATTCCCCCAAGGCTCCCTTGGAAAAGAAACGATTTTGCAAGCCCATGGGACTTAAATTACGGTACTCTTCTTCCAATTGTTTAAATTTTTGTTCGGCCACCGAAAGATTCCATTCGGCGATAAGGTGTTTCCGATAATCCTCCCGGGCTTTTTCTAAAAACGCCTTGGTGTACAGGAGCCGATTATGCAGTATGGGTTTATAAATGGTGTAAAAATATTCACCGATATGATATTTATTCAAGCTCACCACAGAAATGAATCGTTTTAATTTTTTTTTGGAAATCCTTGGAACTCGATAGAGGGGAGAAGCCGGGAATGGATCGTTTAGTTCCTTTAGATCCGAATGGTTAAAATTATCAACTAATTTTTTTACGGTTTTTAAACGATTTTTTTGGTTTTCCCGGAGCCCCGTAAAAAAATCGCCTAATTGGTCACCCCTTTCTTTTAAAAAACTCCGTAAATCCGTTGCCCTATCCATGGGAGGTAGAAGGGCCATGAAATTGTAGGATTTGCCCTGGATGATACAGTCGAATTCGATGGCCACATCCACCCGAATCCCGGCGATTCTACCCGCCTCTAGGGCCTCTTCCATCATAAGATGGGAATCCACGTTATAGTAGGCGATGGTTAGCCGGGATATACCCTTGATAAAGGCGTCGATGATGAGCTGGGTTGGGTTTTTTCGCCCCGTACTCGCGGTGTCATGGACATGGGAATCCCACCCTAAATCCATGCTTTTTAGTTTTTTTCCCGTCTCGGGGACCTCGAGGATGTTCATCTCATCGCATAATTTTCGGATTACCTGGTGTTTACCCGGGGAGGATCGGGAAAAATCGTAGAGCAACTCCAGTTGGCGCCGGGGGTTGGAGCGGTTTTTCACCGCCTCTTTCATCAAAAGAATCTGAAGCCGGGCCGTATTCAGCGGCATGGCGATGGTTCGAGCGTGGAAGGCCACTTCCATAAGCCTTTTCAGGGACCGTAGCCTGTTTAAGCGGGAACCGGAATCCAAAAAATTTATAACGGTTAAATACGCTTCCGCTATGGAGATCCGACGTTTTTGGAACTGCTTTGAGATGCCCAGGGGATGAAACTGGGAAAGCCCTTGGAGCGGTTCAGGGGTGTCGATTTTTCGGTTTAATTCCCGCTGTAGTTTGTATAATTCTTCGGAAAAACTGAGGGAATTCACCAAACGATTATAGGTTTTATACATGGGGCACCTTATTTCAGTAAAAGTTTGGTAATATAGAGCTGAATGTAAATCCGCAGGGATTCTTTGGCGGGCAATTTTTGCAGTGTCGGTGTTTCTACCAGCGTATCGGCCAGCGCGGCGATCCGTTCGTCGGTAAAGGGGGCGGAGCGCAGGGAACGGATGGTTCTCCGCAGGTAATCCCGAATAAGGGAGTTCACATCTTCGGTTAAATTATTTTTTGCGTCCGGGTTTATGAGTCTATTCCATCGGTCCTGGGATTCCGCCAAATAACGATCCACCGTATAGCCCGAGGGCAGTAGCCTTCCCTGGGCTGTTTTTGCCGCCGCGGCCAGTTCTTTCCTTCGATCCACCTTACCGTTGGGGGCCCCTTCTTCGGAGGGTAACTCTTCTAAATTTTCAGCGCTTTCCTTTTTGGGTACCAGGGTCTTAGTAGCCCTGGTCCTTTTTTTCTTTTTGCCAAAATTTTTAAAAAACGCGATTATCCTGGATACGATGGGCATGGAATACCAGAAGGGAAGGAGCATCCGTACATCGATCAAAATATCCTTCCGTTTTAAAAGGAGTAGATCCGCCAGGGGAGCCAGGTTTCCCTTATAAAACAGCCGTGCCGCTTCGGGCACACCCCCCTCGGTTCCCTCCAATTCCTTGTATACCAGGTATAATTTTTGGTCCTGGAGCAGGGCCATTAAAGAGGGGACTTGAATATCCGCTAATTCGGCCAATTCCTTTTCAAAGGCTTCGTCATTTTCCATGGCCGCCTCGGTTTGGAAATTGCTCATCACTTTGAACCATCGTTGGGTAATCGCCGTCTTAATGCGGGGCCGGGCCTCCCCAAGAAGGCGAACACAGAGGGGGAGCATTTTTGATTTTTTTAAAAACCATCGTTCATCCTTAGGCCCCCGAAGGATGAGTAATTCGGGCAATTGTTCGTTTACCGAGGTGGTGGATTTGGTTTTTAGGTACTCCTCCAGGGCTTGCTGGGTATACTGCCCCAGGAGGGGGACGCCTTTTGTATCCGTAAGCCGGATTATATCGTCCACGGTGAACAGAAAGGGTGGTTTTTCTAAAGCCAGGTCCAGATTTTTAAAAGCCGTTTCCGCTTCCTTAGCCCTGGTGGCTTTGCCTTTGTAATAGTTATTGTAGACCTCTAAAATCATAAAGGCCTGCAGAGCCGCCGTATCCTCTGGAAGCCGGTCGTTTTTCTTTTTAATATCCCCCTTAACCAAACTGGCCATATAGGCCCAGAAAGAGAATGAAAAATCTCCCGCGTTTTCAATATCCCCCAGGGCGTCAAAGGGGCGAATGAGCAGTTGGTTCAGTTTTTCTTTAAGTTGACTTTCTTTACCCTGAAAGGCGGGGGCTAATTTATGCTGAAAGTATTCCTTATTGTTATGGCTCCGGAGGTAATGACGAATCTTGAGAAGTGAAATTTCCAAAAGCCGTTTAGAAATCATGGATGATAGGATTAAGGGGGAGCCGGTTCCTTCCAATAGCACCAGTTTTAGGATGGGCAGGGGTGCCTCCGGAGGACTGGCGATGTAGGTGCTCAGGTCCATCTCCATGTTTACCGTTTTTAATAAGGCCGGAGGTATGATGACCTTTAGGGACCCTTCGTCCGGGAAGGGTAATTCGGCGCTGTCATCGGCGGAACGGTAGGCCTGTTGGATCAGATCCACGTAGTACTGGTCCACCGAGATTTTTGTTCCCCCCTCATCGGTGATCAAACGGATCGTATTCGCTTCGGCTAAACGGGGGAGTTCGGCCCATACTTTCCTGCTGGTATCCGTGCCCCATTGGCCCAGATCGGGCCGTTCTGCGGCGTACCGTTTGGCATATTTCTCCAAAAAGGTAATAAACACATCCACTGGAATTTCCGGAACGTGGGAACGGTTGGCGTAGAATCTTAGTATGGTATACAGGTCGGTGCCCTGACTCATGGTAGTATCATAACCGGAATCGGGTAAAACGGCAATCATTCCCCGATAATTTGCCCCCGTGATATTGTGGTACCCATAAAACTAGGGTATTTTTACTACATGAGTCCCCTCTAAAAACCAATTGTTTTTAGAAGGGGCTTAAGCAATTCCTTACAAGAATTGCAATTTCAGCGGAACAATTCTAAAAACTGATGTTTTTAGAATTGTCTCATAATTTTTGTTAGGAGTAGACGGATGTGCGGAATTGTGGGGTACACGGGACCTAAAAAGGCCACGGAAATTTTATTGGACGGTTTAAAACGGTTGGAATATAGGGGCTACGATTCGGCGGGTATCGCGGTACAAAACGCTGACGGATTGGTGGTCCATAAACGGATCGGTAAAATTCAGGATCTTCGAACCATTGTTCGGGATACCACCACCGGTACCTGCGGTATCGGGCATACCCGTTGGGCTACCCACGGGGGCGTGACGGATACAAACGCCCACCCCCATACGGATTCGTCCGGTAAAATCGCCATAGTCCACAACGGTATAATTGAAAATTATGGGCCCCTAAAAACCCAATTAGAGAGCCGGGGTGTGGTATTTAAAAGCGACACCGATAGCGAGGTTATCGCCCACCTGGTGGCCTATTATTATCAGGGAAATTTGGAAAAGGCGGTTCGATTGGCCCTTCAGCAATTAAAGGGTACCTATGGGATCGCGGTGGTCCACCAGGACGAGCCCGATCGGATCGTGGGAGCCCGCAACGGGTCCCCCTTGGTGGTGGGGGTGGGGTCTGGAGAGATGCTTTTGGCCTCCGACGTTTCGGCCATGATCGCCTACACCAAACAGGTGGTTTACCTGGAAGACGGTGAACTGGTTTCCATGAACCGGGATGAATTTTCCATCACCGATATCAACGACCAGAGGGTGGATAAAAAGGTCGATGAAATCACCTGGGATCTGGCGTCCATCGAAAAAGACGGGTTTACCTGGTTTATGGAAAAGGAAATTTTCGAGCAGGGGGATTCGATTTTTCGTACCCTGAGCGGACGTTTGGATACCGAATACGCCACCGGTAAACTCGGGGGCCTTAACATGACCAGCCGCGAATTGTTGGCTGTCCGGAGGGTTAAAATTGTCGCCGCCGGTACCAGCTGGCACGCTGGCCTTGTGGGGGCCTACCTAATCGAATCCATAGCCCGTATTCCCGCCCAGGCGGAGCTTTCCAGCGAATTACGGTACCGAAATTCGGTAGTGGAGCCGGATACCATCTATTTTGCCGTTACCCAGTCCGGGGAAACGGCGGATACCCTGTACGCTCTTCGGGAATTGAAACGGAAGGGAGCCCGGGTCTTGGGTATTTGTAACGCCGTGGGTTCCACCATAGCCCGGGAATCCGATGGGGGAGTGTATACCCACGCGGGGCCCGAGATCGCCGTGGCCAGCACCAAGGCCTTTACCAGCCAGCTCGCGGTCTTCTACGTTTTTGCCCTGATGATGGCCCGAATGCGGGATCTGTCCTTTTCTGCGGGCCTCCGTTTTGTCAAGGAACTCCAGTCGGTGCCCGACAAGGTCCGGGAAGTGTTGACCCTGCGGGACCAAATACAGGCCCTGGCAAAAAAATATTACCGAGCCCGGGATTTTATGTTTTTAGGTCGGGGCCTCGAGTACCCCGTGGCGTTGGAAGGGGCCTTAAAACTAAAAGAAATCTCCTACATCCACGCGGAGGGCTATTCGGCCGGGGAAATTAAGCATGGTCCTATCGCCCTCATAAACGAGGATACCCCCACCATTTTCCTGGTCCCCGAGGATTCGCTCCGAGATAAGGTACTTTCCAACATGAAGGAGATACGGGCCCGGAAGGGACCGATTATTGCCCTCTGCACCCAGGGGGATACGGAAGCCGCGGCCTTGGCGGACGAGGTGCTGTTCATACCCCGGGTGGATGAACTGTTTTATCCCTTCCTCCTTATCATTCCCCTCCAACTTTTTGCCTATTTCTGCGCCCTGGAATTGGGACGGGATGTGGACCAGCCGAGGAATCTGGCAAAAAGCGTGACGGTAGAGTAAACTTTGATACCGTGGAAAGTCTAGGGATCAAAATAGTCAAGCTCCTCTTGGCGGTTTCGCTGGCCGGTGGTCCCGTTTTTGCCGTACCCCCGTCGTTTCATGGAGCCTTTTTATCCCAGGGAACGGAACTACGGCGGGGACTACCTGGTTTGGGGGAGAATGCTATTCCCGCCTGGTTTGGGGAGTATCGGTTTACCATCCCCGAGGGGCCATCGTCCTTTTCCGTGTGGGCTACCAACGAGGGTCTGTATTTTTCACCCCAAGAGTGGACAAGCAGGACCTGGGGAACCCTGCGGGGTTTAGAAAAAAACGATCCCCGGGGGACGCTGGTTGTTTTGCCGACTCCCCAGGGGTTTGTGGGGGGCCAGTGGAATGTATTTTTTTTGATACCCCCAACAAAAAAACCGGCTTCTCCGGGGGCTTCTGTAGAAAACGTCCTATTTCGCGCCTACGTAGATCGGTTTACCTACTTTTTGGCAAACGTTCAAAGGGTTTCCGACGTTTCCCTTCCGGCGCTTATAGAGTTTTAGCTCTTTTTTTCCGCAATGCCGGCTTCCGAAAGACCGTACCCTTCGTTGTGATTCTCCCCCTCTCCGGCGGGTTCCACGTGGACCATGATATCGTACACCCCGTCAACGGTAGCCTTAATCGCCCGTTCCACCTCGGTGGCTATATGGTGGGCTTCCCGGACGGTTAAATGGGGGTCCACTTCTATATCGATATCTATATCCCAAAGTCCCGCGATCTTTCGCATCCGGGTCCGGTGGGGGTTTCCCGCCCCTTTTATCGAACGGACCGCTTCAAAAACTATGGAATAGGGCCCCGTATCATCGGTTCCGTCCATCAATTCCACGTTCACTTCCAAAAAAATACCGATGGCGTTTTTGATTACCCACAGACCTACCGCGATGGCTACGATAGAATCGATAAGGCCCACGTGGAACAGCATGGAAACGCTGACTCCAACGAGTACCCCGGCAGATGTCAGTACATCCCCCAGCATGTTTTTTCCATTGGCGGTTAGCATGGCGGAGGAGGCCTTTTTTCCTAAGAAAAATTGACTATAGGCCAGGGCTACCTTCCCGATGATAGAACCAAGGGTTACGAAGAGGGCTGGGGCCGAGGGAATCGGTATATCCTTTTTTGATAAAATTGTATCCAGGGCGTTTAGGATCAACTGGCCCCCGGCAAAAAAAAGAACAAACGCCAGGATGGTCGTGGCCATGGTTTCCGCCCGACCGTGACCCCAGGGGTGCTCCTGATCGGCGGGGCGGGAAATTATGCCCGCCACGAAAAGGGACATGAGGGCAATTGCCACGTCGGCGGAAGAGTCAATACCGTCCCCCACCACCGCGAGACTTCCCGCCAGGTTCCCCACGACTATTTTTAGGGTCGCTAAAATCGCGTTTCCAATCAACGCGATAAGCGAGGCTGTCCGGATGATATCAATTCGAATGTTTGAACTTTCTGTGCTTAATTGCATTGGGGGAATATAGACAATTAACCGTAAAAGGGCAATTGGGGCCCTCTGATAACTCTGTTAGGTATCAGAAGGCCCTGAAAAGGGGAACGAACCCTGGTCTCCCCCCTATTCGGTCCCCTCGTTCCAGTGACCGATTTTTCGAATTTTTAGATTTCTATACCGAACCAGGACCGAAGGATTCCGGGAGCAGAGATCGTCCAGTTCTCGAACTAACACCTCTTTTATCCTTTGGGCCGCCCCGTCCTTATCCAGGTGGGCTCCGCCCTCCGGTTCGTCTATAAGGCCGTTGACCACCTTAAAGTCCAATAGGTCCCCACTGGTGATCCGGAGCATGACCGCCGCGTCCTTGGCCTTAGTCGAATCCCGCAGGAGGATGGATGCGCACCCCTCGGGACTAATAACCGAGTAGACGGCGTTTTCCAACATGTAGATCTTATCGCCTACGCAAATTCCCAGGGCTCCGCCGGAACCCCCTTCGCCGATAATGACGCAGACGATGGGGGTCTTTAGCTGGCTAAATTCCCGGAGGTTCCGGGCTATGGCTTCCCCAATACCCCGTTCTTCTGCCCCCAGCCCCGGATAGGCCCCCGAGGTATCCACAAAGGTAACGATGGGCCGGTGGAATTTTTCTGCCTGTTTCGCCAACCGCAGGGCCTTCCGGTACCCCTCCGGGTTGGCCATCCCGTGGTTGCGGAAAATATTCTCTTTTAACGTACGCCCCTTTTGGTTGGCGATAATGGTCACGGGGCGCCCGTTTAAAAAGCCCAAACCGCCCACGATGGCTGGGTCGTCGGCAAAGTACCTGTCCCCGTGGAGTTCTATAAAGTCGTCAAAAATCCGTTCGATATAATCCAGCGCGTAGGGGCGGTCGGGATGACGGGCCAATTCGACCCGTTTCCACACCTGTTCGGACCGGGAAGCGGTTTTGACCTTCGTTTCCAGCTGGGATAACTCTTCCGTCACGTCGAGGCCCGATTCTTCGGCCAATTTTTTTAGTTCCTGGAGCTTCTTAGCCAGTTTGTCCGTATTGGGCATGCTCATTCCTCACTTTTTTAGGCGCCACACCCGCAGGTATGCAGATCGATAAGCCGGGATAGCAGGGCTCTCTGTTCCTTCCGGGGAACAATGCGGTCCACAAATCCCTTTTCCAACTGAAATTCCGCCCGCTGAAACCCCTCGGGCAATTTTTGCCGTATCGTTCCTTCTATAACCCGGGGACCCGCGAAGCCGATAAGGGCCCCCGGTTCCGCCAGGGTTACGTCGGCGAGCATGGCGAAACTGGCGGTAACCCCGCCGGTGGTGGGATCGCAGAGTACAATAAAAAAGGGTACGCCGGCCTTATCCAACTCTGCGGCGGCGCTGGCGGTTTTGGCCATCTGCATGAGGGAAAAAATACCCTCCTGCATCCGGGCTCCACCGGAGGTCGCGTAGATAATGACGGGCAACCGTTCGTCCGCCCCCTTTAGAAGGGCCCGACTAACCTTTTCGCCAACCACCGATCCCATGGAACCGCCCATAAAGGTAAAGGACATAAGGCCCAACACCACATTTTTGTTTTCAATGGTACAGGTCCCGGTGATAACCGCTTCCTTCATCCGGGCCTTTTTTTCCGCCTCCGAAAGTTTTTCTTCGTACCCCGCCAGGTCGATGGGGTTAAGGGACCGCAGGTTAGCGGAAAATTCGACAAAACTTCCCGGATCGGCTATATAGGCTATCCGGTCCATCGGTTCCATACGATAGTGGTATCCGCAGGATGGACAGGTTTTTAAGGCGGCGTCGATGGCCTGTGGATCGTGGGTTGCCCCGCAGGATGGACAGGGTACGTTTTCAGCGGACATGTTCCACCTCCTTTTCAATTTCAGCGTAAAAGGCCGTACCAAAGTTCCCAGATCGGAACGTAGGGTGGTTGATAATCCACCGTTGTTGCTGGGCGTTGGTCTTTATGCCCCCTATGGATAGTTCCCCCAGGGCCCTATCCATCCTGGCCAGCGCCCGTTCTCGATTCGATCCGTGAACGATAAGTTTTCCAACCATGGAGTCGTAGTGAGGGGGGACCGTACAACCGTTGTAGAGGAAGGAATCCCACCGGACCCCCGGTCCACCGGGAACGTCCAGCCGGCTAATGGTGCCGGGGGTAAGGGCGTTGATGCGGCATTCTATGGACCAACCGTTTATGGTGATGCTTTGGGGATCCACTTCAAGACGGCCTTCGGTGCAGGCCAAAATCTGTTGACGGATTATATCAACCCCGGTGACGTACTCGCTGACCGGATGTTCCACCTGTACCCGGGCGTTGACTTCCATAAAGTAGAAATCCTTTCCCGATACGAGGAATTCGATAGTTCCGGCGCCCTGGTACCGTAATTCCCGGAACATTCGAACCGCTCCCTCGGCCATTCGACGGCGCATATCGTCGTCCACCCCCGGAGAGGGGCTTTCTTCTATCAACTTTTGATGCCGTTTCTGGACTGAACAATCCCGTTCTCCCAGGACCGCCACAGTTCCATTCCCATCGGCGATAATTTGCAGTTCCACGTGCCGGGGATTTTCCAGGTACCGTTCTATAAAAACCGTGCCGTCGGCAAAATTCGCTTCCGCTTCCCGGCTAGCGATGGCCAAATTTTCCGGCAATTCGGCGGAGGATCGCACGATGCGCATACCCTTGCCGCCACCGCCCGCGGCGGCCTTTATAATAACCGGGTACCCTAGTTTTTCTGCGGCGGCCACGGCCTTGGCGCTATCCGAAACGGCCCCCTCGGTTCCCGGGGTGATAGGCAGGCCGTATTTTTTTGCCGTATTTCGAGCCTGGACCTTATCACCCAGGAGGTCGATCACTTCCGGGTCGGGACCGATAAAAATCAAGCCCTCCTTTTTTACCGCCCGGGCAAAGTCGGCGTTTTCCGACAAAAACCCGACTCCCGGATGAATGGCCTGGCAGGAGGAACGGAGGGCCGCCATGATAAGATTTTCCCGGACCAAATAACTTTTTGCCGAAGCGGGGGGACCGATACAGATGGCCTTATCCGCTAGACGGACGTGCAGGTTATCCTTATCGGCGGTGGAATAGACCGCCACGGTCTCGATTCCCATTTCTCGGCAGGTTCTGATAACACGGACCGCGATTTCGCCACGGTTCGCGATGAGTAGGCGTTGTATCACCGGTAATGCTCCGTTACAGCCGTTTTACTTCGAACAGGGGCTGTCCGTACTCGACCAGGGAGCCGTTCTCCGCTTTTACCGATAGAATTTCGCAATCAAACTCTGCTTCCAGGTGGTTCATCATTTTCATGGCCTCCAGAATACAGATCGTTTGACCCGCCTTAACCCTGCTCCCCTTTTCCACAAAGGCCGGGGCGTCGGGCCCCGGGGACCGGTAAAAGGTTGCCACGATGGGACTGGTGATCAGCTCGGCCCCTTCGCTGGCCAAATCGATATGGGCCGGGAGACCTAAATGGATAGGAGCTTCCGGGGGCACCGCCGCTACGGCGGGGCCTCCAGCGTTCGGCGCGGGGGCTGGAACCGGAGCCCCAGGGGTAACCGTCACAGGCCGGTGGACCACGGCGCTTTCTTTGCGAAGGACCAAGTGAAGGGGCCCTTCGTCCAGTTCCAGCTCCACCAGTTGTCCGGAGCTAAATTTGTCTATCAACGCTAATATTGTTCGATCGTCCATGGTTACTCCTATTAAATACCCGAGGGATCCACATCCGCTTCGTAATCCACTCCGGGGACGTCGAAGCCGTGGGCTTCCAGAAAATCGTGTTTAAAACCCTCCACATCGGCCAGTTGGAACAGGTTTTCTTCGTTAATTTTATCCATCCGTTCTTTGGTTTCCCGTTGTACATCCTCCCGCATTTCCCAGTCGTCGATCCGAATGCGGCGTTCCGAATCCACGCTCACCTTTTTTGCGTCCTGGGCCGCGGCGGCCGTATACAGCCGGTCCCGGTAGAGGCGGGTAAGCTGTTCGATACACCCTTCGTGGATGCCCTTTTCTTTCATCACCTTGAATAGACTGGAGATATACAGGGGAATGATGGGGATAACCGCGCTCGCCCGGGTTACCAGGGCCTTGTTAACCGACACCCACGCGGCGCCCCCCGTTTTGGAAAGCCGGTCATGGAGAATATGGGACGTTTTCTCTAGGTGTTCCTTAGCCCGGCCGATGGTTCCATTTTTATAAATAGCCCAGGAAAGTTCCGGCCCCAGATACGTATACGCCACGGTTCGAACCCTAGGGGACAGGAGTCCCGCCGCGTCCAACGCGTCAATCCACAGTTCCCAGTCTTCGCCGCCCATGACCTTTACCGTATGGGCTATCTCCTCTTCCGTGGCCGGGTCGGCGCTGGCTATGGTGATTTTTCCGGTCAGCATGTCCATGGTCTTGCCCGAGTACGCCGCTCCGATGGGTTTAATGACCGACCGGTACATGATCCCGTCCCGGGGATCCGTACGTACGGGGGAGGCCAGGGAATAGACGATCAGGTCAACCTGGGGGGCCATGCCAGCCTGGGCGGCCACGTCCTTTAGCGCGGCGATCACCTGGGCCTTCATATCGTTGGAAAAGGCGTCCCCATCCAGGGTTTTGGAGATTAAACCCGCCTTGGTGGCTTCGGCGTCGAAGGCCAGGTTGTCGTACCATCCGGGGGTTCCGCTTTTGGTGGCCGTTCCGGCCTTTTCAAAGGAGACCCCCACCGTGGCGGCTCCATAACCGAAGGCTACGCCGATCCGGCTTGCCAAGCCGTACCCCGTGGAGCAACCCAGTACCAAGGCCAATTTGGGAGCCCCCGGCACCGCGGCTTTTCGGGCTTCCAGGGGGCTCTTGCCCCCCGCCAAATGTTCCCGTACGTAGTTAATTTGATTCCGTACCATGGTAGCGCACCCCTGGGGATGGCTATTGAGGCAGATATTGTTCCGGATCATCGGTTTTATTTGCATGGGATACTCCTCTATTATTTTACTATTTTGCCGTGCCGGAGGGGGTAACCGTATCGGCGCTACCGACCAGACAGAGCCACTCCGCTTCGGCGGCCAACTCGGAACCCACGTAGGCTTTCCCCGCCTGCTTGATCATTTTACCCGATACCCGAAGGTTTTCGATCTCCAGGCGTACCTCTTCCCCCGGGCGAACCTGGCGACGAAATTTAGCCTTGTCGACCGTGGCTAGGAAAAAAAGGGCGTCTCCCCCCAGGACTCCGAGCTTCCGGAGTCCCGCACCCCCGGCTTGGGCCATGGTTTCGATGAGAATGACCCCCGGAACCACGGGATACTGGGGAAAATGCCCCTGGAAAAAGAATTCCCTTTCCGTGTACACGTGGCGAGCCACGATCCGTTCTTTGGAGGTCTCGTCGATGGTATCCACAAAAAGAAAGGGAGCGCGGTGGGGTAAGAGTTCCTCAATCTCGTTCATGGATACTTCCTAAAAACTACCACCCCGTTGTGGCCCCCGAAACCCAGGGAACCCGACGCGGCTACCTGGATGGACCCGTATTGTACCGCATTGGGGACGTAGTCCAAATCGCACTGGGGATCCGGATTGTCCAGGTTGATCGTGGGGGGATAAAACCCATCCCGAATCGCAAGAATTGATGCTATGGCTTCCATTCCCCCGCCCCCGGCGATACAGTGACCAGTCATGCTCTTGGTACTGGAAATCTTCATTTTATAGGCGTGGTCACCGAAGGCAATTTTGATCATCTTTGTTTCCGTGGGGTCGTTGATCTCCGTGGAGGTCCCATGGGCGTTGTAATATTGAACCTCCTCGGGCTTTACTCCCGCGTCCCGCAGGGCCAGTTTTATGGCCAACGCTCCACCCTCCCCCGTGGGATCCGGGGCCGTGATATGGTACGCGTCCGCCGAGGCTCCGTATCCGGCAAATTCCACGAGAATCTCGGCCCCCCGATTTTTGGCGTGCTCTTCGCTCTCCAAAATAAGGATCCCCGCCCCTTCGCCCATTACAAAGCCGTCCCGGTCTGCGTCAAAGGGCCTGCTGGCCTTTTCCGGTTCATCGTTCCGTTTGGTTGAAAGGGCTTTGAGCATTTGGAAACCCGCTACGGCGAAGGGGACAATGGCCGCTTCGGTTCCTCCGGCGATCACCACGTCGCAACGGCCCGAACGGATCAGATCCAGGGCCTGTCCCAGGGCGTCGGTCCCCGAAGCGCAGGCCGTAACCTGGGTAAACGCGGGTCCGTGGGTCCCGTATATCATGGAGATATTTCCCGCCGCTTCGTTCCCGATCATCAGGGGGACGGTGAGGGGGGGCATCCGTTTGGGTCCCGCGGAAAACAGTTTTCGGTAGGATTCTTCCACAATTTCGAACCCTCCGATTCCATTACCAATGACCACTCCCGTTCGATCGGGGTCACATTTTAGTTGTTTTTTTTCACCCTCCGCCTTAGGGGGGGCCACCAATTTGGCTTGATCCATAGCTTGAGAAGCGGCGGCTACGGCGAATTGGGTAAATCGGGCCATTTTGCGGGCCTCTTTTCGATCGATCCAAAGGGAGGGATCGAAATTTTTTACTTCCCCCCCTATTTTAACGTCGTATTCCGATGTATCGAAACTGGTGATTTTTCCTACACCACTTTTCCCTGCCTTAAGGGCGGCTTCAAATTCCGCGATGGAATTTCCGATGGGTGAAATAACGCCCATACCGGTTACCACGACCCGTTTATTCATTCTGGCCTCCATTAAATAAACATGCCGCCGTCGACGGCAAAAACTTGTCCCGTAATATACGTTGCTTCATCGCTGGCTAAAAAGAGCGCCATATTCGCGACATCCTCGGCTTTTCCCAGCCGCTTTAGGGGAATGTGCTCGATCAATTTTTCCTTAGCCCCTTCGTTTATCGCATCGGTCATATCGGTGACGATATACCCGGGGGCTATGGCGTTAACCCGGACCCCCCGGCTGGCTACTTCCTGGGCTAGGCTCTTGGTAAGCCCGATAAGACCCGCCTTGCTGGCCGCGTAGTTAGCCTGTCCACCGTTCCCGTGGATCCCCACCACGCTGGACATGTTGATGATGGACCCCGCTTTGCGGCGTATCATATCCCGTCCCACCGTCCGGGCGATTAAAAAAGCCCCGGTCAGGTTCACGTCCAGAACCCTTTGAAAATCTTCCAGGCTCATCCGGAACGCCAAGCCGTCTTTGGTAATCCCCGCGTTGTTCACCAGGATATCAAACCCTTCCGCTTCCTTTAAGGCCCGATCGATGATCGGTTCCAGTTCCGCCAGGTTTCCCACATCCGCGACGATCCAGTGGAGTCGCCCTGGGGAAGCGCGTAAGCGTTCCGCCAGATCCGCTGGTTCCTTGGTCCCCAGGCCCCAAACCTGGGCCCCCTCGGCGAGGTATCGGTCCGCGATTGCTCGGCCTATACCCCGGGACGCCCCCGTCACGAGGGCTTTTTTTCCTTCTAATCTCATCCCTTTTTTCCTTTTAATTAATGAGACAATTCTAAAAACATCAGTTTTTAGAATTGTTCCGCTGAAATCGCAATTCCTGTAAGGAATTGCTTAAGTCCCCTCTAAAAACAATTGGTTTTTAGAGGGGACTCTTTAATGGTTCAACGCGGCAAGAACCGCTTCGATATCAACCAGGGTACCTGCGGTATAACAGGGAATGGGGCTTCCAAAATCCTTCCATAAACCCTGGAGTACCTTACCGGGACCCACCTCCAAAACCGCCTGAGGATTTAATTCCCCCAAAGTCCCTTCTTCCAGGGTCCAGCGAACCGGTTCGGTAATTTGTCGGAGGGCCAGGGCTTTGGCCTCCGCTCCTGAAAAAACGCGTTTACCCGTTACGTTGGAGAAGAGGGGAAGCTGGGGGTCCTTAAAGGAAACCGCTTCCAACAGGGGGCCAAATTCATCCACCGCTTCGGCTATGAGGGGCGAATGGAAGGGCCCCGCTACCGCCAAGCGTAAAACCCTCCGGGCTCCGGCTTCCTTAAACCGCTTTTCCGCTTCCGCCAAGCTAGCGGCGGTTCCCGCCACGACCACCTGTTTGGGGGAATTGAAGTTCGCTCCGTATAGATCCTTTAGACCCTCGGCGGACCACTGGGCGATCAGGGATTCCACCTGTTCGGGGGACAGACCCAAAACCGCCGCCATTCCCGGGGCGTTGGACCCTTCGGAACCGGCACTCCGTTCGGCGATGCGCTCGGCGGCCCTCTGCATAGCCGCTCCCCGCCGAGTTACGAGGGACAAACAATCTTCCACCGAAAGAACCCCCGTTACGGCCAGGGCCGCGTATTCTCCCAGACTGAACCCCGCGCAGGCCCTGGGGGAAACACCCCGTTCTTGGAGCACCGTCGCCGCCGCTATATTGGCTATCGTTATGGCTGGTTGGGACACGTCGGTCCTCTTTAACGTGTCCGCGTCGGAATTCCGTAACAGGGCCTCTAGATCCTGGCCCGCCGCTTGGGAAGCGGCTTTAAACAAACGCTGGACCGAAGCGTAAGCTTCCAGCAGATCCATGGCCATAAGAGGATATTGGGCCCCCTGGCCGGGGAATAAAAAGGCCGCCGAACTACCCGAATTTACCATAGTATAAGATTCCCTCCGTAGGTCAGCCCCGCGCCAAAGCCCAGGGTCATAATCAGATCACCCTTTTGTATTTTCCCGCTTCGGTTTAGCTCGTCCAGGGCGATGGGGACGGAGGCGGAGGAGGTGTTGGCGTATTCTTCGATGTTAAGGAAAAACTTTTCCTCCGGAATACCCAATCGTTTTGCCGCCGCTTGGACAATCCGGGCGTTAGCCTGGTGGGGTACAATACGGCTCACATCATCGATGGTAAGGCCTTCCGCCTTCAATAATTTTTCAATGGTATCCGTAATTACCCGGACGGCGAAGTTGTAGACCGCCCGACCGTTCATAAAAATATGGGGCGGTACATCGATGGTTTCCCCTTTTACGTAGGGTTTCCGGGTTCCACCCCGTTCCATGATCAAGTGTTCCGCCCCGGACCCCTCGGCCCCTAAAATTGAATAAAATAGGCCCCGTTTCCCCGGCCCAGAGGAGGGCGCGTCGGTTTTTTCCAAAATAACCGCCCCCGCTCCATCGCCAAAAAGGACCGCCGAACCCCGGTCAGACCAATCGGTTATCCGGGTAAGTATTTCAGCCCCTAAAACCAGGGCTCGTTTTTTATTCTTCCCGATGGATAACATTCCCGCCGTAGCATCCAGGGCGTAAATAAACCCCGTACACCCGGCCCCTACGTCCATGGCCCCCGCTTTGGTGGCCCCTAATTTGTCTTGGACCACGCAAGCCGTGGCGGGAAACCCAAAGTAGTCCCCGCTAGCGGTGGCTACCACGATCAAATCCAAGGATTGGGCCGCCGCTTCCATGGATCCCCCTAAGCTGGGGTCCTTTTCCAAAAGCATTTCCAGAGCGTGTTTTGACGCTTCCAAAGCCAAATCGCTCGTGGCGACCGAATCGTCGGCGATATGTCGAGACCCTATTCCCGTATGGGAGCGGATCCACTCGTCCGAGGTATCCAATTGGGTGGCTAAATCGTCGTTGGTAACGCGACGGGATGGAATTCCCTTGCCCGTCGCAATAATCTCTATGGCCATACTAATCCTCACTTATGACATTATGTCTATGTTTTGTCGAAATAACTTTTATAGAATAACAATATTGATAGAAATGTCAAGGTAAGCGTGTCTTACCCCCGGGGGCGAATAATGTAAAAATATGACGTGGGCCTTGACAAAGGAACGTCCCATTGGTATGTTAGTGATAGATAACTAACAATCGAGTTGGGGTGGGAAGGATGAACGATCGGCAGAATGAAATTGTGGCGGAAACCCTGAAGTTGATTTCCCAGCGGGGTATCCAGGAATTAACGATAAAAAGAATCGCCACCGCTATCGGGGTAACCGAACCGGCCATCTACCGTCATTTCGCGTCCAAGTCCGATATCCTGCAGGCCGTGGTGGATAAGATTGAGGAAACCCGTAACGCGGTGGTCCTGGGGGCGACCAAAGAACAGGGCGATGTTTCGGCGATTTTTCACGCCTTTTTTATCGGCCAAGCGCGACTCTTTGAACGGGAACCCACCTTAACGGTCATTTTATTTTCCGAAGATATTTTTCGTAGCGATGGGATTCTTTTCCAACGTATAAAGACCACGATGGATCAAACCATCCGGTGGATTCAAGATCATCTGGAAAGGGGGAAACAAAGCGGGGAGTTCAAAAAGAGTGTGGACAGCGGGACCACCGCGCTCATGTTGATCGGGGGCTTTCGGTTGCTGGTTTCCACCTGGAGGATGGAAAATTTTTCATTTCCCCTGGAGGACCGGACCAGGGCGTTTGTGGATTCGGCGAAGGAACTCCTTCGGGACCGTCATTGACCAGGGGGGGAGCAATTTTGAGTCCCCTCTAAAAACCAATTGTTTTTAGAATTGTTTCAATTTTGTTTGACCAATTCCGCATATATTCCATTTAAAACGCTTTTTTGCTTAAAAAAGGTTAGTGATAGATAACTAACCTATCAGAACGCTTTCACACAAAAGGAGAGGGGAGGATGGTACATGAAACAATTTTTTAAATGGGCGGCCCGTAGGCCTGTTTGGGTTCTGGTGATAACCGCTTTCATCACGGTATTAGCGGTTTTGGAAATTCGATCCAACGTACGGATGGAAACCAATTTGGACGAATACATGCCCAAGGACCATCCGGCTTTTGTCTACAGCGACAAGGCTGATGAACGGTTTCGCATCCGGGATGCGATTCTTATCGCGGTTGAACATCCGGTCTCGGTGTACAACCCGGAAACCCTGGGGAAAATCGTAGCCCTGGAGGATGATCTGGCCCAATTCAAGGAGATCGAGGCTCCGGATATCCGGTCTCTCCATACGGCGGATAATATTGTGGGAAGTGCCGATGGTCTGGATGTACGAAAATTCTACACCGACGTACCTACCACAGCCCAGGAAGCGGCGGCCATCGGCCAAATGGTTCGGGAAAATACGATGGTCTATGGCCGTCTGGTTTCCAAGGACGAAAAAACGACCCTGGTGATTATGGATTTGGCCAAGGGGCGATTCTCCCAGGATCTTTACAACCGTATTCTATCCCTGGTAAAGAAATACCAGGGCCCGGAACGGATATACGTGGCTGGCCGCCCCATTGTTGAAGGGACCATGGCTATCTTAGGGCCCCGGGATATGGCCCGCATGGGTCCCCTGGTGATTTTGGTTATCACTCTGGTGCTCTTTTTGGTTTTGCGGCGCCTTTCCCGGACAATTCTGGTTCTGGCTGTGGTCCTCTGCAGTACCCTGTGGGCCTTTGGCTTAATGCTAGCGGTAGGAGTTCCCATCTATACGGTCTCCATCATGATTCCCGTTATGCTAATAGCCATAGGAGTCGCCTACGGGATCCATCTGTATAACCAAATTGATTATTTCACCCGTCAAAATCCCAACGCGGATCGGTACTCCGTCGTGACGAACGTAATAGACGTAATCTTTAGTCCCGTGCTTTTTGCCGCCCTGACTACTATGGCGGGCTTTATCTCCCTTTTAACTTCCCAGGTTTTCCCGGTTAAATGGTTCGGCGTATTTTCCGCCTTCGGCGTTTTAATGGAACTGATATTGACTATGCTATTGATTCCCGCAGGGATTATGCTGTTTGGAACCAAAAAGGGAGCTAAAAGCGAGGTTAAAAAGACAGTTACCGGAAGCTCGATTTCCAACGACGGGACAAAGGCCGTGATACTTGAAAAACCGAATGGGCTTGGAAGCCGCTTCGCCGACACGGTGATCGCCCACCCCCGTTGGGTAATTCTCGGCGTTGTGGTCGTAGTGGCCCTCTCTGTCTTTGGATTAAGCCGGGTTTGGATTAACAGCAGTTTCCTGGCGAATTTTGAAAAAAATAGCGACATAGTCACGACCGACGCATTTATCAACAAAAACTTCGGAGGAACCTCGACCCTGAACGTCATCTTCGATTCCTCCGATCCGGACACCTTTAAAAAACCGGCGCTGTTGAATCTTTTAAACGATGCGCAAAAGGGTGTGCTTACTTTGGATAAGGTAGGGGATGCCACGTCCATTACCGATTATCTGCGGCGTATGAACCGGGTTATGCACGAGGACCGGATGGAATTTGATACGATCCCCGATGACCAGAACCTTATTGCCCAGTACCTTCTCTTATACGAAATGTCCGGTGATCCGGATAACCTATGGAAGGTCGTGGATTCGGATTATCGAGGCGCAAACCTAACGGTTCAACTAAAAAGCGACGATACCCAGACGATCCGTCGGGTGGTGGCCTACTTCGACTCCTACGCTTCCAAATTTGCCGAACAGGGTGTAGGTATCCATTACGCCGGGTCGGGTTACAAGAGTATGGTTTTCGCTGACCTCATCCTGCAGGGGCAGATCAGCAGTCTCTGGATATCCGTGCTCATCGTCATTCTATTGGTGGCTCTTATGTTTAAAAGCTGGAGTTTGGGCTTCATCGCCGCCATTCCGGTCACCATCGCTATGTTGGCCAACTTTGGGGTCATGGGACTCCTTAATATTCCCCTGACTACTTCTACCGCCATCATTTCCAGTATCGCGGTGGGCATCGGGGTCGACTACGGGATCCACTTTATCGAGCGGTACCGGGAAACCCTTAAGGAAACAAAGGATCCGGTGGTTTCGGGACAGTTTTCCATGGGTTTAACCGGTCGGGCGGTATTTCTAAACGCGGCCATCGTTATCGCTGGATTCATGGTCCTCCTCTTCTCGGTGTTTCCTCCCAACCGGCAAGTAGGTGCCCTGGTGTCCTTTAATATGGTGATCGCCTTTGTTGGTACCGTTACTATCATGTTCCTCGTATTGAGGCACACGTATACAAGCGTCAAGGAGCAAAGCAAATGAATAAACTTCAAAAGAAATGGATCCTCATGGGTTCTATCGTACTATTGGGAACCATGTCGGCTTTTGCGGACCCTTCGGGGGCCGAAATTATGCAGGCGGTCTACGACCGTCCCCAGGGAAAAGATACCAGTGGAACCCTGGTGATGACCCTGATGGATTCCCGGGGCGGGACCAGGGTTCGGGAAATTAAGCAGATACTGGGGCGCTTTGGTTCCGTTGATAAAAAGCTCATGGTATTTCAAAGCCCCGCGGATGTGCGAGGAACCGCCTTTATGAATTGGAGCTACAAGGAGGGGGGCAAAAGTGATGATCAATGGATCTATTTGCCGGCCCTAAAGCGGGTAAAACGGATCTCGTCGGAGGGGAAGGGGGATTACTTCATGGGTTCCGATTTTACCTACGATGATCTCGGGGACCGGCATCCTTCGGAGGACCGGCACCAACTTGTTCGCTCCGAAACGGTGAACGGAGAAGATTGCTGGGTTGTGGAAAGTGTTCCCAGAGACTCAAAGTATATGTATTCCAAAACCATCACCTGGGTATCCAAACAGAAAATGGTGGGCCTTCAACGGGAATACTACGACCAAAAGGGCAAACACCTTAAGGATTTGACCATCGACCGGGTGGATCAGATCGCGGGTTTTTGGATTATTACGAAAACCGAAATGAAAAATGTTCAAAAAAATACCAAAACGGTGATGGAATTTTCCAATGTTACCGTCGATACGGGGCTTCGGGAAGATCTATTCACTGAACGTACCCTGACGAGGGGGTTATAAATGAAAACGAAGGCGACTTTGCGTTATTGGCTCTTAGGTCTGGGCTTATTGGCCATCACCCCCTGGGCTATCTTCGCTCAGACGGTGGACGCTCCTAAGGGGCTAACGGTGAACGGCTACGGGCGAACCAAAGTGGGGACCCTTTTGAACAACGGAGCTTATTTTCTCAGTGAAAATACTCTGAATCTGCGGATGAATTATACCGCCGGACCAACGGACTTCTACGCCAATCCGGTTCTGTACGAACGGAGCGGAGTTTTGCAAAATCCCGATCTGCGGGAACTCTACCTGGACTTGCATCAGGACTTGTTTGACCTTCGAATCGGAAAACAGCAAATAATCTGGGGTAAGGGGGATGGGGTATTCATTACCGACCTTATCTCTACCAAGGATCTTTCCCAATTTTTAGTTCCCGATTTTGAGGAGATCCGTCGGGCGGTAACCCCGCCACCAAGATCGATCTGTACCAGGGCTACCATTCCCTGGAACTGGTGTGGGTTCCCTGGTTTACTCCGACTATAAGTCCAGATTCTGCATCGATTTGGGCTCCTTCGATCCCCTTTCCAATAAAGCCCACCGTAAATCCGGCGGAGACTCCCGCGTTTACTCTGGAAAATAGCGAGTACTTTGCCAAGTACTCCTATTTAGGGGAATCCTTTGATGTGTCCCTGATGGGCGGTTGGCTTTGGAACGATACTCCCGCTTTCACGGTGGTTTCTAAAACCATCACACCACCCACGGGCCTAACAGCGTTGACCGTTCAGGGCCAGTATTATCAGACCTATGTGGCCGGCTACGCCGCCTCAGCCACGGCGGGCCCCCTGATCCTTCGGTCCGAGGGGGCTTATTACGGCGTTAAACGGTACCAGGCCGACTTTATGACCTTTTCTTCAGGCTACGCGGAAAAGCCGGAGATACAATATCTCGTGGGGGCCGATTATTCCATCGCCGGAATTACCATGGGCTTGCAGTTTATTCAGAGTATAATTCTGGATTATGATTCTGCCTTGCTGGACGATCAGTTTAAAAACACCGTAACATTGGTAGTTTCTCGAACTTTTTTCCAGGATACGGTCAAGACAGAAGTCTTTTCGTATATGGGTTTGAACGCTCCCGACGCTTTGATTAAACCTAAGATTACCTGGACTGCCGCCGATGGCCTTGAACTCTTTACCGGCGCGTATATCTTCCTCGGCGATTCGGGGGACTTTGGGCAGTACCATGACAACAACGGCCTCTACGTTGGGGCAAAACTGAGCTTTTAATTAGTGTTACGAAGATTAATTTTTCATGCCTTTTTTTAAAGCAAAAGTCTACGTCTCACCCGTAGTAAGGGTATTCTCTGAAGGAGGATACCCATGTTCGTTCCCCCATTTTGTCCTTACAAAGCCTGCCCCAACCACCTCGTGGTTCCCGACTCCCCCTGGTACCGCCCCATTGGCTTCCA
>Ga0272446_1002607_pt1 | contig 24213 bp, 22 predicted proteins | sample YNPCB0061_FD_194587 | JGI IMG/M metagenome (GOLD analysis project Ga0272446, IMG submission 194587) | Hot spring microbial mat communities from Yellowstone National Park, WY, United States - YNP-CB-006-1 | ecosystem: Environmental > Aquatic > Thermal springs > Hot (42-90C) > Sediment | place...
GAGCAAGGAAACGCCCTTGGCCGCGAACAAGGAGATAGGATGGTCTTTAGGAATCGCTTGATGGACAACGAGTGGCAGCGCGAAACTTTTGGCTATAATGCATCAGATAGCTACCGAGGTTCGAGGTACTGTCGGCCCTGAACGCGGAGAATTGCAATGAGGCGGCATCGGGCAGCAAACCCACTGATGACGTACCACAGCCCAACGATGCGAATGGTTCTGGTCGGATTGCTACTAGAGTTGTTGTCGCCCGTAGCAGTCTGGGCGGACGGCCCTAATGATGGATTGCTCATCCCCATTCCCGCTTCGATCACTTCCGAATCCACCGGCCGACTGCGTTCACTGCTGCACGGGCCGCTCAAGCGGTTCGAGCAGGATACCAACCGGGGCAATCGGCAATTCGTGTTGGTTTGCGACTTCAATCCCGAGGGCCGACGGGCCGAGTGCGAAGATTTCGGAGCCTGCTACACGCTGGCCAGCTATCTGCGCAGCCTGCCCAGTGAGATCAAGGGGGTGCGTACCGTCGCATACATTCACGGTGACGTGCGACGACACAGCGTCTTGCCCGTATTGGCGTGCAGCGAAATCGTCTTCTCCGAACGAGGTCGGCTCGGTGATGTGGCTCGTGCCGGCAAACCGCTCAGTCGCGTTGAGCAGACCGCCTACGAGGAGATCACTCGCAATCGTTTGCCTCTGCCGTTGGTTCGCAAAATGCTCGATCCAAACATCGAACTGCTGCGGGCGGGAAACGAATGGCTGGAAGCTGGGGGCAAGTTGCCTGCCGATGCTCGTCCAGTGGCCGGCCTAGGAGCCGGCGAGGTCGCCTTGCTGACGTTCAGCCAAGCGCGGGATTTCGGATTGGCCCAGCAACTGCCTTACCCCTCTCTCGACGAGGTTCGCGTCAGCTACGGCATTCCGCGAAGCAGCCTACGGCCGACCCTGGAACGCACAGTGTGCTGGCGTATTCCGCTGAACGGCCCGATTACCGGCGAACTAGTCGAACAGACGCGCCGCCGCATCGAACGAGCCTTGCGTGCTCGGGCCAACCTGCTGATTGTGGAGATCAACACGGCCGGTGGTGATGCCGACCGGGCACTAGCTCTGGGGCAGTTCCTGGTCAGCCTGCGCGATCGCGATCCAGATCGGCCGGTTGAGACAGTGGCCTACGTCACTAGCAAGGCACGCAATCTGGCGACCCTTGTCGCTCTGAGTTGCAACAAGATCGTGATGCAACTGGAAAATCCTGGCGAAGGCCGTGACCTCAATCCCGACGACGAGGAAGAGTCGCTTTCTGGCGAAGCTCGTCTGGGAGGGTTCGGCCTGTTCTTCCGTCGCCATCCTGCTTTGGAGCCGATCCGCAAGGAACTGGCTGGTCTGCCGGCTAATGCCGTCGGCCGTCGCGCCGAACTGGAACGTCAGTACGACGAACGTCTGGCCGAACTGGAAGCGTACCTGACGCAGAACTTGGTGGAACTGGCCAGCAAACAACTATATCCAGTGGCTCTGGCACGCGGCTTTTTCAGCCGTTCCCTCCGCATCTATCAGGTCGAACGCGCGGTCGGAGCCAGCGGACGACAATTCCTGTCTGAAGAGGATTTCCAGGCCGACCAGAAAGACAAGAAACTGTGGCGCAGCATCGGTCTGGTCAAGCCCTGGCAGGGCCAGCCGCGGTTCGAGGGCCATTATCTGACGCTGACAGCCCGACAGGCGCGTGAGATTGGTCTGGCCCAGACGCTGGTCAGAAACCTCGATGAACTGTACGAGAGCGAAGGACTGATTCCCGCTGAAGTACGGACGGCCGAGGCCGACTGGATGGACGGTCTGGCGGACTTCCTGCGGCATCCGTGGGTCAGCGTGTTGCTGGTCATGGTGGGCATTTTGTGCCTGATGCTCGAACTTAAGATGCCAGGTGTCGGTCTGCCGGGTGTGTTGGCCGCCATCTGCTTCGTGTTGTTCTTCTGGGCCCACTCGCAGTTATCAGGACAGATCACTTGGCTGGCCATTCTGCTGTTTTTGCTGGGTCTGGTGCTGATTGGCCTGGAGGTGTTCGTGCTACCGGGCTTCGGGGTGTGCGGCATCAGTGGTATCCTATTGTTGCTGTCCAGTCTGGGGCTGGTGGCCTACGGCCATTGGCCGCAGAGCGGGTCGGAGTGGATCAGCCTGGGCAACAAGATGGCCCCGTTCACTATTAGCTTACTGGGAGCGGTCGTCTGTCTGGCTGTGGTGGTGCGGTATCTACCACACATCCCGGTGCTAAACCGACTGATGCTCCGCAGTGTCGAGGAGGAAGAAGATGTGCTGGCGGTGGAACCGTCGCTACACGGCGAGTTACAAGGCTTGCTCGGAGCCATCGGCGTGGCAGCAACCCCCCTTCGGCCAGCCGGCAAAGCTCAGTTTGGCGAGACGTTCGTGGATGTAGTGACTGAGGGCAATTTCGTGCGTCCTGGCATGCGCGTGCAGGTCATCGAGGTGGAAGGCAATCGCGTTGTGGTCAAGGAAGTCTGAGCCGCCCCACAGTCCCTAGAGAGACCGGATTCTGACATGGACAACACCGCCTTTCTAACACTGGGACTCTTTTTACTGCTGACCGGTGCTTTGCTGCTGCTGGCGGAACTGTTCATCACCTCCGGCGGAGTCCTCATGGTGCTAGGTCTGGGAGGGCTAATCGTCGGCTTGGTCTTTCTGTTCCGCTACGATACCTGGGTCGGCATTTATGGATTAGTCGGCGTATTGGCTAGCGGGCCATTGCTGCTAGGAATGCTGTTCTGGCTTTGGCCTTACACGACTATCAGCCAGATGGCGAGCACTGGTCAGGGAGAACAGGCGGAGGATGCCTTGGCCGTCCCCATGGATCTCCAGCAGTTCAAGGGCCGCTATGGCAAGACCATCACCGCTCTACGGCCGGCAGGGATGGTCGATTTCGACGGCCGTCGTATCGATAGTCTGACAGAAGGAATGATGGTGGAGGCGGGCCGCTGGGTGCGTTGCATCGAGGTGAGCGGCAACCGCGTCATCGTTCGTCAGGTGGACAAACCGAACTCACTCGATCTGGAAACCGCGAGCATCAACTAGCCGAGGGGGAACACCCGTGGAGCCTACTTTTGCCCGCACGCCGGAATTCTTGAACTACTGGCCCCTGGCACTCGGGCTATTTGCCCTGATCCTACTGCTGGTGCTGGGACTGGTGATATTCAATTTCCTGCAACTGTGGATTCGCGCCTACCTAGCCGGTGCCAACATCGGCTTCATCGACATGATCCGCATGAAGTTGTTGAAGCTGGAATACCCGGTGATCGTGCAAGAGAACATCAAGCTGGTCAAAGCCGGTGTCAAAGTGCCGGTGCAGGACATGGAAGCGCATGTGCTGTCACGCGGTCGCATCGAGCCACTCATCAAGGTGGTGCGTGCGGTGATCGCTGCCCACAAGGCCGGTATGGATCTGCCCTGGCGAGTGGCAGCGGCCATCGATCTCGCTGGCCGTGATGTCGAGGAAGCCGTCCGTCGCAGCGTCGATCCCAAGGTCATCGACTGTCCCGATCCGACCAAGGGCCGAACCACTCTCGACGGCGTGTGCCGCAACGGCATCCAGTTGCGCGCCAGAGCCCGAGTGACAGTGCGAACCAAGCTCGACCGCCTCATCGGTGGCGCCACCGAGGAAACCATCATCGCTCGCGTCGGCGAAGGTATCGTCAAGGCGATCGGCTCGGCCGAACACCACACCGATGTGCTGGCCAACCCCAGCATGATCTCTCAAGCGGTGCTGGACAACGCCTTAGACGCTCAGACGGCCTTCGAGATCGTCTCGATTGACATCGCCGAGATCGACGTCGGCGACAACGTCGGGGCCATCCTGCAAGCCAACCAAGCCAAAGCCGACCTGCAAGTCGCTCAGGCCAACGCCGAAAAGCGACGTGCCCTGGCAGTGGCCATGGAGCAGGAAATGCGTGCCAAGGTCGAGGAGAACCGCGCCCAACTCGTTCTCGCCGAGGCGGAAGTGCCCCGCGCCATCTCCCAAGCCTTCCGCGAAGGGCGGCTTGGTGTCATGGACTACTACCACATGCGCAACCTACAATCCGACACCCAGATGCGCAACGCCATTGCTGGGGTCAGCGGCGGCGTGGAAAACCGACAGTAGCGGCGAGCCGGCGACGTTAGTCCCCGGAGCCCTCACCCTGCTCCAGCATCAGGAGGGCGACAGTGAATTGGGAATTCTTCGTCATTCCGCTGATTGCCCTGGCGGTGTACATCCTCAGTGCCATCTTTCGTAGCGTCGAGGAGGCTCAGGAGAAGCAACCAGGCAAGGATGCCGAAGGGGCACCACTGCGAACGCCTCGCCGCAAAACGAGTGAACTGGAGCGATTCCTCGAGGAAGCCCGGCAGCGACGCGACGGCGGTAAGGCCCGACAAGCACCGGCAACGGCCCGGCGTTCTCCAGCTATGCGTCGTGAAGTGGAGATGCCGGCCAAACCCAAACCAGCCGAGCCGATTGTCACGCAACCAGAGCGGCCTGGTGGCACGCTAGAGCGTCTCGGGCAACCCGCGCCGCGTGGCGCAGAGCCGGCCCGCCCCGCTGCGGAACGTCCTGGCGGCACCCTCGAACGCCTCGGGCAGCCAGCCGCTACGCCCGTCGTTGCCCAGGCCGATCTGTCGGTCTCTGCGCCTTCCGACAATCTGGTCTCTGTCCCACCGGCTGTGCAGCAATTGCAACCAACCTCGCCCCTGTTGATCAAACTGTCTGGCCTGCTCCGCGACCGCAGCAGCTTGGCCACGGCCGTCCTTCTCCGTGAGATCCTCAATTCTCCGCCCAGTGCTCGCCGGCTAGGCGGTAGGCATCGTTTCTGACCGCTGGCGGACCAAGGGTTCTGCGCCTACACTGATTCCTTCAGATGATCGCCGTCTGGAGGACTTGTACATGAAGATGATCGTCGCCATCATTCGGCCGGAACGTCTCGAAGCGGTTCAGACTGCACTGAACAAGCACGATGTCTATCTCATGACCGTCAGCGATGTACGCGGCTGCGGCCGACAACGCGGCTATACTGAGGTCTACCGCAGCGCGGAAATCCAGGTTCGCCTGTTGCCGAAGCTAAAACTGGAGATCGCTGTCAACGATGCCTTCGTTGAGGCCACGATCGAGGCCATCGTGCATGCGGCCCGCACTCCGGAGACCGGCATGATTGGCGATGGCAAAATCTTCGTCCTGGATCTGGAAGATTGCGTCCGCATTCGCACGGGTGAACGCGGCAGCGAGGCCATCGGCCCGTGAATCTCTGGTAGGGGAAGCAACCAGCACCACCAAAAACACCAGAAGCCAGGCAACATACCCGGCTTCTGGTTCAACCAATACTTGCCTGCAAAGCACTCCCACCAGCACGGCTGACCCAAGAACCGTGTGGAGCTGGCAAGACAGAACTACCTGTTCCAGGAGGGTGAACAGGGCCGATTTCCCGCAAAACCGGCACGCAGGCAAGCTCGGCAAGACCAACGGAATGGAAGTGCCAGGCAAACGACCGGAAAACCCGTATCGACTACCCTTCACCGGATAGGGGGCATAACAAACTCGCCCAGTTTGGACAAGAGCAATTCCAGGGAGACGTACATGGAACGCATTTCGGTGTCGGACGCACGAAAAGTCGAAGCGGTCGGGCGAACGGTCTGTCTGCAAGGATGGATTCGCACACGCCGCGATTCCAAGGCAGGATTCAGTTTCCTGGAGTTGAACGATGGCTCCTGCTTAGGCAACGTGCAGATCATTGCTGAGAACAGCCTTCCCAACTACCGCTCAGAGGTGTTGCACCTGTCGGCCGGGGCCAGTGTACGCGTTGAGGGGACGGTACAAGCCTCGCCGGCCAAGGGACAGGCCACCGAGGTGCGGGCCAGCCGCGTGGTCGTCCTGGGAACAGCTGACCCGGCTAGCTATCCCTTACAGAAGAAGGGCCACTCGATGGAGTTCCTCCGCGAGATCGCCCATCTGCGACCGCGCAGCAACACCTTTGGCGCAGTGCAGCGTGTCCGTCATCAGGTGTGCCGCTCCATCCATGAATTCTTCTGGGAGAACGGTTTCTTCAACATTCAGACACCGATCATCACGGCCTCAGACTGCGAGGGAGCGGGCCAGATGTTCCGCGTCACCACCCTCGACTACACCCGCCCGCCACGCAACGACAAGGGAGAAATCGACTTCTCTCAGGATTTCTTCGGCAAGTCCACCTTCTTGACGGTCAGCGGCCAACTCGAGGCCGAGGTCTTCGCTTGCTCGCTGGGCAAGGTCTACACCTTTGGCCCGACCTTCCGTGCCGAAAACTCCAACACGTCCCGACATCTCGCCGAGTTCTGGATGATCGAGCCGGAGATGGCCTTCTACGAGTTGCCCGACAACATGGATCTGGCAGAGGCTTTTCTCAAACGCATTTTCAGCGATGTGCTGCAACGCTGCGGCGACGACATGCAGTTTTTTGCCGACCGCATCGAAAAGACGGCCATCTCGACGCTAGAAGGCATCATCAAGAGTCAGTTCCAACGTCTCTCCTACACGCAGGCTGTGGACATCCTGTTGGCCTCGGGGCAATCTTTCGAGTTCCCGGTTCGCTGGGGCATCGACCTGCAATCCGAACACGAACGCTACTTGACTGAAAAGCACTTCCAGTGCCCCGTCATCCTCTACGACTATCCCAAGACGATCAAGGCGTTCTACATGCGGCTCAACGACGACGACAAAACTGTTCGCGCCATGGATGTGCTGGTGCCTCGCGTCGGCGAGATCATCGGCGGCAGTCAACGCGAGGAACGCCTCGACGTGCTGGAACGCCGAATGACCGAGCAGAATCTGCCTCTGGCTCCGTACTGGTGGTATCTCGATCTGCGACGATTCGGCACCGTGCCGCACTCCGGGTTCGGTCTGGGGCTGGAGCGGACGGTGCAATTTATAACCGGCATGGGCAACATCCGCGATGTCATTCCTTTCCCACGCACGCCAGGCAATGCCGAGTTTTGAACGCCTGTGAAACAACAGCGAGCCACCTCGCGTCAGCGGGTGGAGTCCCTCCGGTCGCTGACGCTCCCGGCTCGCTAGCGAACCTCAGTCGGGCAATTCGCCCCCGACTCGGGTATGCAATTCCTGACACGCCGCCCGCCAGCGACGGCGAACGGTGCGCTCATCGACAGCGAAGAGTTCGGCGACCTGGGCATGAGTCCAGCCGTGGTAGAAGATCAGGCTGAACGTCTCACGTTCGACGCAGGGCAAGGTTTCGACCGCTTCGTGCAGGGCCGTCCAGCGAGCCAGTTGCTCGGGGTCGTCGCGATCATCGACGGGTTCGAGGTTGCCCAATTGTTCGTTCGATTGATCGAGGCTGTCGGGATTACCCGGCCCGCATCGGGCACCATATCGCCGAGCCAAGTCGATCAGCACCCGGCGAATGTGAACCGTCGCCAACGCGTAGAAGTCCCGTGCGCCGGCCACCTCCATCTTCTGCAAGCTGTGCATCAAACGCAGCAAGGCTTGCTGCAATACGTCGGTGGTCTGCTCCCAGGCACGCACCGCCGGGTAACGGCGCAGCATCCGCCGCGTCAGCACCTCCAGCCGACCGCACACCGCACGCAGCAATTCCTCCTGGGCCTGTCGATCGCCCGAACGGATGCGGTCGAACAGATGGCGCAGAACCTGACTCGAATCGTCGCTCATAGATGGAACAGCAACGGCGAGAAACCACAGGGGCTTGTATGGCGATTCTTCTTAGCCTATCAGACGATTCTGCACAGGAACAGAGGGAGCAATCCAGAACTGTCCCTCTCCCTCACCAGCGGCGCGACGGATCGAGCATCGGCAACAGTTCGACCACACACGTCGTCAGCCTGCCCAGCAGCGTCGATGTCGAGGGTCTGGGATTGCTCAACTGCACGGCAAAGCGGCGTGTGGTCGGCCAGGAGCGCAGGATCGACACGGACAGTTGCTGTCGGGTCTGCCCAGCGGCAAAGTGTAACGTGCCCTGTGTCCAGGCGTAGTCCTCCCCGGCGCGGGCCGTCCCATCGCGGGTGCTGTAGTCGATGCTGACCTCCGTGGCCGTGTTGCCCAGTCGCACCACCTCCAGAACGGCGACCCGACTGGTCGCCGATACCTGCAACCAACTCCGCGTCAGAACGAATGCCGAATCGTTCTCCTGAATCGTGACCCTGACCGCAGAGGTTCCTAGTGTGGCCCCGCCCGCTGGCCGACTCAACCGGACGGCGAATTGCCGACCGGCGTTGAGGAGGGTGTTGTCGAGAATGGGCACGACAAAGGTCTGCGTGGCCTGTCCTGGTGCGAAGACCAGTACGCCGGAGGTGGGCGTGTAGTGAACGCCGGCCACCGCCGCTGCGTAGCCGAGTTGTGGCAAGATGGAGCCAGTGGCGTAATTGACCTGCACTGTGCCGCCCAGTCCGCCGGTGCGCTGGACGGTGACCAGCAGCGTGCCGGCATCCTCCAACACGCGCAGGCTCGTCACACTCAGCGCAAGTCGCCCAGGGCGGTCATCCTCGACAATGGTGCCGGTCGCCTGGGTCAGTCCGCCCAGAGAACCGCCGCCCTGGGGATTGCTCAGGGCGAGTCGGAACGTCCGGTTGGGGCCGATCAGGTAGTTGTCGAGCAGCGGCACCTGAACCGTTCGCGGGGAAGTATCGCCGTCTGCCCATTCGAGAGTGCCCGTCACCGCCTCGTAGTCGAGACCGGCCCGCGCGGTGCCGTCCACGGTGGCGAAATCGACGCGAATCGCTCCTTGACTGCCGCCCAGTCGCTGCACGGTGAAGGTGATGTAGCCCGCACTTTCCAACGCGGTAGATTGTGTGCTGGATAGGCTCAACGCTCCCGGAGCGTTGGGAGTTCGGCCGACGTAGAGGCCGTTGCCAAAGGTACTCACCCACACCTCGGCGGGATCGTAGGGATTAAAGAAGACGCGCTCGGGTTGCCGGAAGGGGAAGGAATTGACCCGCGTGAAGGTGGGATTGTCCGCGCGGGCATTACCCGTCCACCACAGGCCCTCCGTCTCGGTGGTGACGTACATTTCATCGGGGTTGACCGGGCTGAAGGTGACAGAACTGACGCGGTGCAACTCGGGCAGCAATCGCGTCCAGGTCAGACCGCGATTGGTGGTACGATACAGACCGCCCAGATTGTTGGGCGGGCCGCCCCAACCGCTCCACACACCGGCATACCAGGTACTCTGGGTCGGATCGCTGGGATCGACCACGACATCCTTCGTCCAGTAGCGCATGCGCGGATCGGTACGGTCGCTCCAGGTTCGACCGCCGTCGCGACTGAGAAAGACTCCCGAGGAGGCGGTGAAGCCGGTCGCGGTGAGCCGAGCCGAATAGCTGGCGAGCAGGGAGCCATCGGCCAGCACGCGGAGGTTGAAAGGGTGGCCCTGAGTACGCGGCGGAGCAGCGAGTCGTCGCCAGGTCGCCGCCGCTCCTGCGTTGAGATTGTCCGTGACGTAGATGCCGCCCAGTGTGCTGTGTACCACACAGGCATAGAGCCGATTGGGCCGGGCCGGATCGCCCTCGACCCATACGACAGAGCCGGTAAACCGACGAATGGTCAGCCAGGTACTGCCGTTGTCTCGTGAGACCAGGACGCGACCGGTGCCGGCATTGAGAATGTCATCGGTGATCCGCGTGGTCTGATACAGATCGTGAATGGAGGCGGTGGCTGCATAGAGAACGCCCGTCGTCGGCTGTTTCCAGACGCGATAGAGCGTGTTGAGATCCTGGCCGGTGAACTGGAACGACCAGGACTGTCCGCCATCGTCGCTCAGTGCGCCGCGAATGTCGGTGTAGGCACTGAGAAGGCGACTCTGGTTGGCCCAGAACACTTGCCAACTGGTCGAATTGTCCAGACCGCTGGAGCGATAGGTGCCATCGCGCGGCGTGGGCTGTCCGGCCGGATTGAGATCCTCGGGTTTAACATTCAGACAAGCCCAGGTCGCGCCGCCATCGCGGCTCTGGTAGGCAAAGCCATAGTCGCTAAAGACGATGTGCTGTGAATTCGTTGCCGAGACGGCCAGTCCCATGACCAGGCCACCGTACCACCAACCGTCCCGACCACCGTACCCCGCCCAACCCGTGGCCACATTCTGCGTCGCCGAGGTGTCCAGAACGTGCTGCCAGGTCATACCGCCGTCGCGGGTCGCCAGGATCACCGGCACGCCGCCACTGACCGCACCGCCTCCCAGATAGGCAGTCTGGATGTCGTTTTCGGCCATGCGAACGTAGAAGTACCGCCCATCAGCAGGCACTCCCGCCGAGCGATCGATCCAGGTCGCCGAGGTGCCCCAGTCGAGCGAGTAGAGACCTTTGTAGTTCCAGTAGCCGTCGCCCCCGACTCCCGCATAGATGTTGTACTGGTTCTGCACGGTGGCCAGGAAGCGAATCGTGTCGCCCTGTTTGGCACCGGCAAAGGAAGCCAGCACCTGCCCAGCCGGGATGCCGCCGATGTTCTCGATGGCGAAAGTCGCGCCGCTGTCCTTGGAGACGAGCAATCCCACATTGGTGCCGACAAAGATGCGGTCGCCGTCGAAGAAGGCTCCGGCGAGGTGCAAACCGTTGTTGGAGTCAGCGACGGCGAATTTCTCGGCAAAACTCGCTCCCGCATCGTTGGAGTAGAACAACTGTCTGTAGTTACTCACCAGCACACGCTGATGATCGGCCGGATCGACGAATAGGCTGAACGCTTCGCCATGAGTGGGATCGCCTGGCAGGACGTTCCAGGTCTGGCCGGCATCCCTGCTGATGCTAGGACACGCGCGACTCGATCCATCGATGACCGTGGTGTCGATGACATAGAGAATGTTGGGATCTTCAGTGAACCGCACTTGACTACGCGGGCTGCCCTGCAACTGTTGCGCATCGACGACCGCCCAGCTTTGGCCGGCATTGGTAGAGCGAAACACCTGCCCCATGTCGGAGGCGAAATACAGCGACTGGCCATCTATGGGACTGATGGCTGGCGCGAACAACGCACCGCCACCGCCTGGCCCGCACGGTTGCCAATCGAGGACTGCTGCGGGAACACAACGTTCTTCGAGACGCTCCAATCGCAGTATGGCTCGAGCGAAATGCCTGACTTTGCCTCCCCTGCACTGTGTCACGATCAGGACTCCTTGTACCGCGCCTCGACGCACCGTCACACACTGCGGCTCTCGCACGGGGCTGACTGCCCTGGTCTATTCGGGGAGATACCAGGAAGCGGAGTCGATCGGTTGACACTCAAAGGAGGGGATTCGCGACTCCAGTCAACTCTAGGTCGCGAGTTGTCGTGGTGCAAACGCACAGGACGAACAGGAGGCGTTCGCGCTACAATGAAAGCGAGAGAGCGAATCCGCCCAGATTTATCCCAGAGAGAGGATTTCCGTGAGCGACAAAGTCATCAAGAGTGACGAACAGTGGCGCAAGGAGTTGACCGAGGAGCAATATCGCATCACCCGCCAGCACGGCACCGAGCGCGCATTCACCGGGCAATACTGGAACACCAAGACGGACGGCATCTATCAGTGCGTCTGCTGCGGTCAGCCGCTCTTCGATGCCCGCACTAAGTTCGACTCGGGCAGCGGTTGGCCGAGTTTCTGGGCACCCCTACAGGAAGATCACATCTCGCGCAAAACCGACCACAGTTGGTTCATGGTGCGCACCGAAGTGCTGTGCAGTCGCTGTGATGCCCACCTCGGACACGTTTTCGAGGACGGCCCTGAGCCGACAGGGCTGCGCTACTGCATCAACTCGGCCGCTCTGAAGCTAGTGCCTCGAGACAACAATACTCCTTGAACCAAGTGGCAGCCGTGGAGACGAGACAACCATCTCGTCTGCCACGATTGCGCCTGACCTTTGCGAAGGTCAGGTCAATCTAAATGTTCCTTGCGAAGGTGGTCGGCCACTTTCTCTGGGGTGATGTGCCAGCCGCAATCGGAGCAGGTCGGTGCCTTTTCGTAGCAGCCGTCGCAGTAGAGCGGGCCGCCCAAGAAAAACTGTTCTAGCCGAGCGCGATCTTCAGGAGCCAGTTCACCCGGATCGCGAGGAATGTGCATGTCGTTGCCACAGTTGTCGCAACTGCGATGGCTGTGTTCCGCCAAAATGGGCGCATAGTGGCTATGGACTCCTCGGGGCACCACTCCCTTGCCCTGGCACAACGGACAAGCCACGCCAAGTTGGGCCGCAATGGCCTTGCGAATGAAGGCACTCTTGTTGGGCAGCTTGTTCAGCAACTCGGCCAGTTCGTTTTCGACCTTGAAGGCAACTACGGTCTTGGGCGGCTTGGGCTTGCGAGCCATCGTGTGAGTCTCCTCAGCGGGACGGTGATGTTTTTATTCTAAATTGCTGCCGTCTGATTCGCAATAGCACGGCAGACTCACCGTGTGGGTCTCTGTTTGGCCAATGCCCCGATTTCCTGATCGTTCAGCACACGCCGATACACCCGCACATCGGCCAGCCGACCGTTCCAGGGGCCATTGCTGCCGTTGCCGATGCGCCAGGGAGCGTCGCTGTCGAGCAGATAGCGGTCAGCCTCGAAAGTCACTGCCTGGGCGACCTGTCTCTCCCGAAGTTGATGGCTCCATTAGCACCTCACGAAATATTCATCGTATCATCGCGGTTTAGACGCATCGTCTTGCTACATTTGAACCGGAGTATCTTTTCATCCTCTTTAGTAAGGAGAACGACTCTCATGGTTCCAAGTATGCGTCGTGGCTTCACGCTCATCGAATTGCTGGTGGTGATTGCCATCATCGCCATTCTCATCGGGCTACTGTTGCCGGCTGTGCAAAAGGTTCGCGAGGCAGCGGCCCGCATGCAATGCAGCAACAACATGAAACAGATTGGCTTGGCAGTCATGAACTATGAAAATACCAATCGCGTTCTGCCACCGTCGTTCGTGGCCACTGTGCCTGATCTGAATCCGAACAACCTTCGCTTGCATGCGTTTCACATCCACATTCTGCCCTACATCGAGCAAGAGAACATCTTCCGTCAGTATAACTTCAATGCTTCGTGGTACACGGCTGGCAACCTGACGGTGTTGCAAAACCCGATCAAGACTTTTATCTGTCCATCGACGCCAGGCGGTGAGACGCGACGGGCCAGTGGTAACTTTCGTCTTGGAGTGGGATCGGGATTTTTTGCCATCAATCTGGTCAATGTCAACTATTCCAACCTCGGCATCACCGACTACGCCACCTGTAACTCGATTCAGAACACCTCGATCACCTTCTTCGGTTATCCCGCGAACACGTCTATCGTGGCCGTGACCAGTGCATTGCGACCGCAAGTACGAACGGGCCCACTCACGGCTCCTTTGGCGCGAGCGGCCTTTGATATCGACACAATGGATCCCATGAGGATCGAGTCAATCACCGATGGAACAAGCAACACGATCCTTGTCTGTGAAGATGCTGGTCGGCCCGATACCTGGCGAGGCGGTGAGCGTGTGGGGGTCGGCAATCGTGGCGATGGTGCCTGGGGTAACCACGAGAACGACTACGCCCTGGACGGCGTCGTTTCCAAGACCAACAGTGCTTCGCCGGGTAACTGCGTCATCAATTGCTCCAACAACAATGAGACCTACAGCTTCCATCCCGGCGGGGCCATGCACGTCTTTACTGATGGCAGCGTTCGCTTTCTTCGCGAGTCGATCAACCCCCAGACCTACGCGGCTCTGATCACCGCGCAGGGCGGTGGCCTGACTCCTGCCGAGACCAGCCCCAACACCGACTGATTCGTTATGGAGAATCATCCCATGCAACCCTTGCGATGGCTTCCAGCTCTTCTGCTGGTAGCGGTGCTTCTCGGCTGTGGGGCCGGTGGCAAACCACCGGCCATCCCGGTCAAGGGCAAAGTGCTGTTCAGGAAAGACACGCCCGCAGCGGGTGCCATGATCGTTTTTCATCCCGTTAGCGACGATTATGAGCGACTGATCGGTGGCAAACCGTTCGCTGTGGTTCAACAGGATGGCAGCTTCACCCTCACGACGTATCAAGAGAACGACGGCGCGCCGGAGGGGGAATATGGCATTTCTGTGGATTGGCGAGTCAAGCCCAAGAATTTCCTGGTTTTCGACAGCGAAAGCAGCTCTTCCGGCAAGCAGATGCTCAAAGAGAAATATACCGATCCACGCAAACCCTTCATGAAAGTGACTGTCAAAAAAGGCGAGGCAACCGACTTCTTGATCGAAGTCGATTGATCCCTTGCACAGGTTTATCTGCCGATTCGAGCCGCGACCGCAAGGACGCGGCTCGTTTGCTTGATCAGCGAATTCGTAGTACCTCGGCGGCTACAAAAGCACCTGCGAGCAACCCTGGAAGTCTCAGGCGGCCCATGTGAACTGGTGCTTACTCCACGTCCATGATCGCTCCCGCGAGGGCGGCGTTGATGGAGGCTCTGAGATTGCCTTGGTGAGATGAAAGCCGCATCGCCCAGTGAAACGCCGACCGCTAATGCGGGTCGGCTCGCGGAACGCTGGCCGGCTGACGGAAGCCCATCACCATCACCAGCAGCAGCAGAGCGGTGATGGCGGCCCCCACGGCAAAGCTGAGCAGAACATCGCCGTGCCCCTGCTTGCGCAGCCAACTCGCTAGCAGGTTGCCGATCAGATTGCCGATGCCGTTCAGACAGCTCACCAGTCCCTGGGCACTGCCGCGCAGATCGACGCTCGTCAGACCGTTGGCGTAGATCTGGCCGGCGATCATGAATCCAGTGATGTACAGCCCGTTGAGGCTCAGCGAGCCAATCACCAGCGAAATCGGTTGGCCGATCGACAGAATCGTCAGAGCGAGCAGCCAGGCCGATAGGCCCAGCAACATCGTCCAGCGCAGCCCCAGGTGGTGCAGCAGCATCGGTAGCAACGCCAGCAACAGCAGTTCGCTCAACTGGGCCAACGTCAACACGCCGGGCAATCGCTCCCGCTCCACACCCAGTTGCTCCAGCAGCAGCGGCGTGTTCTGGGTCGTGAGCGGAAAGGTCATGCACACGCCCATCAGACACAGGCAATAGACCAGAAACGCCCGGTTGCCCAGTAATCTAGCGACCTGAAGCGGAGCAAACCAGTGGCCGGTCGGACTCTTGGCCTGGGGCAGGGTGGGCGGCAGCGTCAGACAGTAGGCCGACAGCACCAGCGACAGCAACCCGCCGATCCGAAAAGCGTCGGTCAGCGGAACCTGTTGCTGATGGTGTATCCACAAGCCGCTCAACCAACTCCCGATCAGCAGACCGATGACCATCCAGCCGGCTGTGCCCCACATGCGAACCGAGCCGAACTGCAAGTCCGGCCGGGGCAGGTGCCGAAAGCAAATGGTTGTCCCCATAAGGAGCATCGAGCAGCACACCGTCCAGAAGAACAGCGTGGCTAGCAGCACCGCCAACGGAGTCTGCAACTCTGCCAGCAAGAACAGATCGAGACCGCACAGCATGGCGCATAGAGCCATCAAACGGTCGGCGCGCATCCAGCGGTCAGCCACCTGGCCGGCCAGAGGCGATAGACAGATGATCGCCACCGCCTGAGTCGCGCAACACAGACCGACCGCATCGTCATCGAACTGCAGATCCTTGAGCCAGACGGTGTACAGCGGCACAAGCGATCCGGGTATCGACCACTTGAGAAACTGCAACAGCGACAGACGGAACAACACAGCTAGGTTCTTCCCACAGTGGAGGAAAGCTAGGAGCAAAAGAGTTCGGGCAGAGTAGGCTCCTGGCAAGAATCGAGGGGGTTCCGAACATCCCTGCATTGCCATCGTACAGCACCTGACTTGCCTCGTCATCCCATCTCCGCCGGCATTTTTCTCAGCCATTCGACACTCGTTCTCGGAACCGCTCTTGCATTGCGATAACGAGCTAGCTAATGCCCTGCTTCGGCCCATCAAGGAGGGACGTTGCGTTATGATTCAGCGAATCATCGCCGTTTGCCTGTTGCTGGGAGGGATCGCGCCTTGCCGGGCCGATCTGATCTGCCCGGACAGTCCCAGCGATGCCGGCACTCTGCGCACCGGAGTTGCCCTGCGCTGCCGATTAGCCCTGCGCAACTCAGGCCGACAGCCCATCGAACTGCTACACGTCAAGCCGGGCTGCGGCTGTCTGCACGCTCAGTTCGAGTCGAGGTACTTGCTCCCCGGACAGCAGACGACGTTGACCGTGGAGGTCAGTACCGCCACGCAACCGGCCGGCCCGCGTTCCTGGGAGGCGATCGTCCATTACCAGCAGGCCGGCGAGGTGCGGCAGTTGGCCGTGCGGGTGATGGCTCGTCTTGTCGAGGAGGTATGCATTCGGCCGGCGGCTCTGGTGCTGCACACTTCCGGTGCCATGAGCCAGACCGTCACGCTACGCGAGCGGCGCGACACACCACTGACCATCACTGCCGCTGTGCTGTCCAATCCTCACCTCCGCGCCCGCGTCGAGCCACCTGTGCAGCAGGGCACCGGCTGGGAGCGACGAATTGTCGTCGAGGTGTTGCCCACGCTGCCGCCCGGCCGACATGAAGACGTGTTGCACCTGCGCAGCAACGAGGAACACCTCAACGGCCTGAAGTTGCCGCTCACCGTGGTCAAACAGGCTGCCGCTGGCCTGGAAGCCGTGCCCGGCACACTGCAACTTCGCGCCGTGCCTGGCCAGTCTGTGCCGGCTCGCATTGTGCTGTTGTCGGCCAGGGAAGGTCGTCCAGTGCAAATCCAGAAGGTCGAGGCCAGCCATCCTTGCTTACGCTGCACCTGGGCCGATGGGCCGGGCAACCGAGCTACGTTGCGTGTGCAGGTCGATGCCAACCAGTTGCCCTCGGGAGACTTTCAGGGCGAGGTGTTGGTAACTCCAATCGATGCGACGCAGGGCAAGGCGCGAATTGCTGTGAAAGTTCAGCGATGAAGGAAGTCTGGGGAAAAAGATCCTTGTCATCCGCGTCTGCTCTCGCTATGTTAGACTGGAGTATTACGAATCCCTGGGCTACTATTGGATGTCATGCTTCTTGCTGCTTCTGTGTCTGCATTCTGTCTTGGGATCAGGCAGTTCGCCTGTCGCCGATGACTGGAAGTATGATGTCATTCACCGCAAGCGGGGAGTGCCGCTACGTGGATTGATTGTAGAACAGACCAGTCAGCACGTTCGCATCCGTTGTGTGATCCGTCGGCCTGGTTCGCCCACGGTGCTGTTCCCGGAGATCGTCGCTCGAGAAGAAATCGCCCGACTGGAGTTGCTCGGGCCAGAGGATCGAGCTGTACTCGAATCGCGTCTGGAAACGCTGCGGCGCGAACGACAGCAACTCAGCGAGCAATTGCTCGCTCTCGATCCCACACGACGCAATAACCATCGCTTCGAGGAAAAACTCGATCTGCAATCGACCTCCTGGCCCGGCGACAACAAGACCCAGGCTCTCAGCTACCAGTCCGCCCACTTCACGCTGATCGCCAATGCTCGCCCCGAACTGGTGCAACTGGTGGCCATCCACCTCGAACAGGTCTATGCCGCCTACGTCCGTAGTCTACCGCCGCGCACTACCAAGGCTGAACGCACCACCATCCTGCTGACTCGATCCCTGGCGGAATATCAGGCACTGGCCCGGAGTCGAGGGTTGAACCTGTTTAACCCGGCGTTCTATGACCCGGTTCGCAATCAAGTGGTTTGTGGTAGCGATCTGGAACGACTGTACGTCGAGTTGGAACAGATCGCCGCTCACCACGCGCAGCAACGGCTCCGCATCAAGGAAACCCGCGCCGAGTTGCACCGCATCTACCGCGGCAAGGTGCCAGCCGAATTGCTCGCTCCGCTGAACGATGCCGACAAACGCATGACGCTGGTCGAACAGCGCAATGCTGCCGCTCTCAAGCGAGCGCGCGAACGGCTGTTTCAGCGACTGTACCACGAGGCGTTCCATGCCTACCTCGGAGCCTTCGTGTTTCCCGGCAAGGCCAACGCTTTGCCCATCTGGCTCAATGAGGGACTGGCACAACTCTTCGAGACGGCCATTGTCGAGGCGGGCGAACTGCGCATCGACCACGTCGATCCCAACCGCCGACTCGCTATGCGGGCGGCTCTCGCCGAGGGCAAATTGCTGCCGTTGACCGAGTTGCTCACTAGCCAACCCCAGCACTTCCAGGTAGCTCGCGTCGCCGAGCAGCAGGTTTCCGACCGCTACTACCTGGCCGCCTGGGCCCTGGCGTTTTATCTGACCTTTGAACAAAAGATCATCAACAGCCCGGCTCTGGATGACTATGTCCGCGCCCTGGAGCGAGGCACCGACCCGCTCCCGGCTTTCGCGCAACTGGTCGGACAGAATCCGGTAGCCTTTGAAAAGCAGTTCAATCGCTACTTGAGCCGGCTCCGCGCAGATGGGAGAACAGAGGGATGAAAATTCGGGTTTTATCCCTGCTCCCTCTTGACACGCGAATAGGTATTCGCGTTAAATAGGAGTGCTTGCTTACGGAGGGCTACAGCCATATGAACGCACTGACCACGCCTTTGAACAACGACACACCTCATGAATGGACTTTCCTCAGCAATCACGCGCACGTCCTGCTCGTGATCGCTTCTGACCCCGGAGTACGCCTGCGCGATGTCGCGACTCGCGTCGGGATCACTGAGAGGGCCGTTCAGCGCATTGTTAAGGATCTAGAAACCGGCAACTATCTGATTCGCGAACGAACTGGTCGTCGCAATCACTACATCTTGCGCCCGGACATGTCGCTCCGGCACCCCATCGAGAGCCATGTCAAGCTTCTCGATCTGCTCCGCATGGTGTTGCCGACCGTCGAAATTCCTACCGAAGGTTCGGCCACACGCGGCACTGTCGGTGCTCGCCGCAGCTAAAGACAGCTAACCCGTCAACCGGTCCACTCGACAGACGAGTCCTCTTTTTGGAGGACTCGTTGTTCTTTTGTAGTCTCTGCTTTACCCGCTCGTGTCCTGCGACAAGTTCTGGGAAGCATCAGACCGTAGGGCACTCAGTCCCAGATAGCCGGCCCCGACTCCGATCAGGGTAGCCAATACCATCCATCGGTAGGTGCTGATTTGCTCTTCCACGGCCCGAACCAGACTCTCGAACTGGGCACCCAGAGCATAGCCCAGACCGAAGAACAACACCGTGCCCAGCAACGCGCCGATGCCGTCGGCGATGCAGAATCGTAGCAGTCCCAGTCGCATGCTGCCGGCGGTCAAAAACAGCGTGTTGCGAATGCCGGGCACCAGTCGGCCGATCACGAAGATGAAAACGCCGTGCTTCTGGAAGTAGCCCCGCAAGCGTTGCTGTCGGCTGGGCGGGGCCAGTCGCTGTAGCCAGTTGCTGTCGAGCAGACGCGCGCCCAGAGTGCGGCCCAGGGCGTAGAGAACGAGGTCGGCCAGCAAGGCTCCGAGCAGACAGGCTGGCAGGAGCAACCAGTGCCACGGGCCGAACCGAACCAACTGGGCAGCCCGAATGCCTCCCAGAGTAATCATCATCTCTTCGGGGATCGGATTGCCGATGACCGCGCTGGCCAGGAAGCCGATCCAGTAGAGAACTTCGTATAACAGCAAGATGTCGGGCACGTTTCCCCCAAGCAGGGCGAGCGATAGTACATACATAAGCAGAACGCCTCTCCAGGAAAAGAGCGCATTAGCGGCAGAACCGCTCTGCCCGACACCAGGCACCCAACCACCCACCACCCTCTGGAGACCGTTGCGATGAAACTGGGGCTAATCAACTCGGCCTGGGCACAGGCCGGCCGGGATACCGCCTTTGGCATTCGCAAGACCCGCGAGATCGGCTTCGACAGCATCGACATCTTCACCGATCCGCTGGAAATCGATGTCCGCGAACGCCGACTGATTCGTCAGGAGTGTCACAAGGCCAATCTGCCGATCATCAGCCTGGCCTGTGTAGCCGTGGGGCTGATCGACTTCAACCCGTCAGTACAACGGTTCCACCTCGACCGCTGTAGACGATTCCTCGATCTGGCCTACGAACTGGAAGCTCGCAATCTGCTCCTGGTGCTGGGCGAGTACATCTGGGAACGTCAGGTCATTCCGCCGGCCGAACAGTGGCAGACCGGCGTGCGCAACGTCCGTCAACTTGGCGAGTACGCGGCGCACCTAGGACTGGAGATCGCCCTGGAACTCGAGCCGTTCCAGTTGTCGCTCATCAACAACATCGACACGATGGTTCGCTTCTTGGACGATGTCAAGCATCCGGCAGTCAAGGCCAACATCGATATTTCCCATCTGCAATTGTCGAACGTCGCTCCGGCCGAACTGCGTCGCTTGCAAGGCCGAGTCGCCCATGTCCACATCAGCGATTGCGACGGTCGAGTTCACGGCGACCTGCCTCCCGGTCGGGGCGTGGTGGATTTCCTCCCCTATCTGACCGAGATCAAGGCACTAGGCATCGACGGTGCCGTCAGCGTCGAACTGGAATACTCCCCCGAGCCGGACAAAATCGTCGAATGGGTTCGTGAAGCCTACGAGTCTACCGATCGGCTAATGCAGCAAGTGCAGTTGCGCGGCTAGGGCACTGCTGGCCGATCAAGCCGGTGAGAACCTTCGGCAAAAGGGGTGAAACTGTCGGCAGAGTTGTGAGTATTATCAGACATGAGCGAACCACTTTCCGACATCCCTGATGTCTCTGCCGGCGAGGAATTGCTCCTGGAGCGGATTCCCAGCGACGAGGCTTGTGAGCAGCGCAAGCCGATCCTGCCGCCGCCCTTGCCGTCAGCGGTGCTGATGCCGGTCGTTATGACTGGCCCTCCGCCACTGCTGCCCGTTCGCAATCCGACCGGGCCGCCACCGTTGCCGGCTCCTCTGCCACCGCCCCAGAGCCTGCTCGGCCGAATCGGCTGGACGCTGGGCAGGATCGTGCAAGCAATCGGCTCGGCTCTGGAGTGGCTGTTCGGCTTGGCCGTGCTGCTGGTGGGTCTGGCGGCACTGGCGGGCTTGCCGATACTAGGACTGTTCAGCCTCGGCTATCTGTTGGAAGCCGGTGCCAGGGTCGCTCGCACCGGGCGACTGCGTGAAGCGTTCATCGGTGTGCGACTGGCGGCACGACTGGGCGGCATCGTGGTGGCTTCCTGGTTGCTGCTATTGCCGGTGCGCTTCGTTTCGGACATTGCCGACTCGGCCCGGATCATCGAGCCAGGTGGCCCGATCGCTCGTGCCTGGCGGTTAGGGTTGCTCGTGCTGATCGTGTTGACCGCTCTGCACATTCTCGCGGCCTGCGCTCGCGGCGGTCGGCTGCGCTGGTTTCTCTGGCCGTTCAACGGCCTGTGGTTGTTGCGTCGGCTGTGGCGCGGCGGCTACTTTGCTGAGGCACGCGATGCGGTCTGGGACAGTGTGATGGCCTTGCGTCTGCCCTACTATTTCTGGCTGGGGTTGCGCGGCTTCGTGGGTGGATTACTGTGGCTGGCCATCCCAGTGACGCTGTTGGCTCTGGGCAGCGTACCGGCTCCGGTGGCTCCGTTGATCGGCTGGCTCGGCGCGGTGCTATTGGGCATCGTGCTGCTCTATCTGCCGTTCTTGCAGATTCACATGGCAGCAGAAAATCGCTTTGCTGCCCTCTTTGAGGTTGGCACCATCCGGGCCGACTTCCAGCGTGCCCCGTGGCTGTTCTGTCTGGCCTTTACCCTAACGCTAGCACTGGCCTTGCCGCTGTATTTGCTCAAGATCGAGATCGTGCCTGCCGAAGCGGCCTGGCTGCCAGGGCTGTTCTTCGTCGCCTTCATCTATCCAGCTCGGGTGATGACCGGCTGGGCACTGGCCTGTGCGCGTCATCGGCCGCAGCGGAGCCATTGGTTCTTCCGCTGGACGGGTTGGCTGCCGTTGCTGCCTGTTACCGCCTTTTATGTGTTGATCGTCTACTTTAGCCAGTTCACCAGTTGGAACGGCATCGCCAGCCTGTATGAACAACACGCCTTCTTGCTGCCGGTGCCGTTCCTGGGCCTGTGAACGCAAACGGCGCAATGGCGGGAACCGGCGTGATCTGGACTGCCCTTATCCAGCGGTGAGCCTTTCTTGCCTATCTTGCCCCTGTGGTCGAAATGCCTGCGCGGCGGCAAATGGGGCAGACTGGGACGCTTCCGCCAGGGGTTCCTCTGGCTTTTGGTTGCAAGTCTGGTTATGTCACTGCCCGATATCGATTCTGAGTTGGTCGATTCACACCAGAAGACCTTCGCCAGAAGGATCAGGAAACGCACATGTGGTTTGCTCTCGCTGTCACCTGCACACTGGTAACGGCTTCGATCGCGCCACCTGGGGCGGAAGTAGCGTTACCTCCACCGCTGGTGTTGCCGGCAAACAACGTCGAAGATTCGCTTGGCCCTGCGTCGCCCGCGTCACGAACACTGCTCATGCGTCACTTGCAGGGTACGTACTATGGCTGGCTGCTAGACGGCAACCGGGTTCGCCTCACCGGTTGGACGGAAGCCGCCTTCACAGCCAGCACTGATCAGATCGAACAACTGCCGATGGTCTTCAACTATCGCGCCAATCAACTGCTGTTGCAGCAAAACTGGCTGCGCATTGATCGGGCTACTGATCCCAACGCGACAGAGCCGACGGTCGGCTTTCGGGTCGATACGATCCTGCCAGGCAGCGACTACCGCTTCACTGTAGATCGAGGATTGTTCGACGGCCAGTTGACCGCCAATAACGGTCAGCCCAACCTGTACGGCTTCGATCCGGTGCAGTTCTATGTGGAGACACATATTCCCCAAGTGGCACAGGGACTGAGCATCAAAGTGGGGCGGTTCTTCGCGCAGTTCGGCTTCGAGAGCATCGACACCACACAGAACCCGTTCCTGTCGCGTGCTTACACGTTCATCTACAATCCGTTCACGCAAACGGGAGTGTTGACGCAAGTGCAACTCGACGAAGCCTGGAGCATGCAGAACGGCCTCGTTCTGGGATCGGATGTGTTCATCGATCCGGCCGCCACGCCTACTTACATCGGCAGCATAAAATGGGCACCGCCCAGAGGACGCACGAGTGTGCTGTGTGCAGTGGTTCTCAGTGATCCACGCTACGACACGCGACAAGAGTTTAATCGTCCACAAATCTTCGATGTCGTCTTCAGCTACAAGATCGATACCCGCACAACCTACACGCTTGATGCGCTGTACGGCTATCAGCGCGATGTGCCGCAACTGGGATTTGCCGACTGGTTCGGCTTGGTGCAGTACATCAATCATCAAATCGGGCCGCGGGTGGCGGGCAATGTGCGGTTGGAGTGGTTCAACGATCCGAGCGGCCAGCGAACGGGATCGGAGGGGTTGTACACAGCTCTAACGGCAGGGCTGGCCTATCAACCTTGCCCCGAACTGCTCTTGCGACCTGAGGTGCGCTACGATTACAACGACCAGACCCGTCCCTTCGAGGGGAAAAAGGGTCTGGTCACCGCAGCACTAGATCTGGTGCTGCGATGGTGAACCCCGATTGGGAAAGGAAGTCTGTCATGAGATGTGCCCTGGTTCTGCTCTGGCTGGGACTATCGGCCGGAGCCTTGCCGGCGGCCGACCCTCTCGTCACGGTCACGGCAACCCACCGACAAGCCTCTGCCGTCCCCGTACAAGAGGGATTCACACACACCGGCGCAGGCAACATTCTGGTGCAGCAAGCGAGCGTCGATGTGTTGACGTTCACCATGACCGGGGTGGCTGTCGCCGGCGCGCACCCGGCCAAGCACTCGTCGGCCACCCTGACATTCGACCTGACCCAGCAAATCGAGGTGCAGTGTGCCAACCGGGCCAGCAAAGCGGTAAAACTCACTCTGGAAGCTCGCCTGATCGGGCTGTTGCGCAGTCACAAGGGTGGTGGAACGGCCGCGATTACCTGCCCCGCTCAGGCCACGCTCAACGCCTGCGGTGGCCCCGCGCTGCTGCATGTGGAGTTACCTTGCCGGTCGGTTAGTGCTGGAGAAAACCTGTCGGTGAATGACCAGTTCGGCCCCATTGCCGTCGTGGCCTGTCCCGGCAAGTACACCCTGCACCAGCGACTCGCGCTGCAAGCCACCCATCCACGAACGATCTTCCCCTGTAAAACCGCCTCGGCGGAGTTCGCGCCCGATCCGGGACTCGATCCGCTGTGGATCAGTGCCTTCGAGCCATTTCGCGGCGCGCAGAAGAAGGAATTCGGCTTCCAGGTGCAATTGCGCGTCGCGCCGTGTGATGTCGAACCTGTGACCGGTAGTCCGGACAACGGCACACGCTAGGATGCGAGTGTCTGATCAAAAGGAGATTCCTCGTACGGAATGCCAGC
>Ga0272446_1002609_pt1 | contig 24186 bp, 20 predicted proteins | sample YNPCB0061_FD_194587 | JGI IMG/M metagenome (GOLD analysis project Ga0272446, IMG submission 194587) | Hot spring microbial mat communities from Yellowstone National Park, WY, United States - YNP-CB-006-1 | ecosystem: Environmental > Aquatic > Thermal springs > Hot (42-90C) > Sediment | place...
TGAGGCCTACCGGGAAGCGATCCGACTCGACCCGAACCGCGCCAGCACCCACGTCAACCTGGGCAACGCCTTACTCGATGCCCGGGACTTGCCGGGTGCCATTGAGGCCTACCGGGAAGCGATCCGGCTCGACCCGAACCTCGCCCAGGCCCACTACAACCTGGGCCGGGCTCGGCGGGTTTCCGGTGACCGACCGGGCGCGATCAGCGCGTACCAGAAGGCGGTCCAGCTCAACCCGAACTTCGCCGAGGCCCATTACAATCTAGCTCTGCTACTGGACGACTCGGGCGACGTGCCGGGTGCCATCGCGGCGTACCGGGAGGTGATTCGGATCAACCCAATGGACGTCGCTGCGCACAGCAACCTAGCGGGCGCCTACACGCTGCAGAAGCAGTATCCGGAAGCGGCCGCCGCGGCCCGGGAGGCGATCCGCCGGGACCCGAAGTTCGCCAACGCTTACGTAATGCTCGGGCTGGCCCTCCTGGAGATCGGTGACCTTACTGGGGCGCGGGCCGCGTGGACCGAGGCCGCCCGGCTTGACCCGAAGCAGTGGGGATCGTTGCTGAAGAAACTCCCACCGGTTCCCGTCGCCCCGCCGCCGCGGGAGGTGAACCGGTAACCCGACCGCGGCCGGCCGGCGTGTTCTAGGCTTGGGCGTGAGTTGTCCCGTCCCGGCCGAGGTCCGCGCGCCATGCGATTTATCATCGCACAGGAATTTTACCAGCAAATGCTGCAAACTCCCGGACACACCCCGGACTGCTACGTCCGGCCCGGCGAGTACTTGCATCACATGTACATCGACGGTGTGAAGTATGTCATTGCCCCAGCCGTGCTCGACTGCCTGGCCGACGCCGAAGCCAAAAACGATACTGAGGCTATCGCTCATCTGCGGTTGCACAAGCTTCATTACGAGGCCCTGCTGGCCGATGCCGAACGCAGCGGCACCCTGACCGACGAGGTCACCCTGCTGGGTGATGCCCCGCCGACCGATGAGGAAGCGATCCCGGCCACCGGCAACTCGTACACCCCCCGGATTCCCACCCGCTGGGAAGACCTCGGACTGGATCTCTCGTTCCTGTTCGACCTGACGCTGCGCACGATTTACACCCGTGGCCAGATCACCGGAGCCGATCTGGCCACGGAGATGGCTATCCCGTTCCCGGTGCTCAACCCGATCTTGCAGGCCATGCGCAAGCAGGTGCTCATCGACATCGTGGGTCAACGGGGCAACAGTGGCGACGCCAGCTTCGTCTATGAGATCAAGCCGCCCAAAGGCACCGCCGCTCTGCAGGACGCCCTGGATAAAACCACTTACGTGGGTCCGGCCCCCGTCCCCTTCGCCGACTACGTGGAGGCCGTGCTCGCCCAAACAATCAAGCGGCTGGTCGTCACCCGTCGCAGCATTCGCAAGGCCTTCGAAGACCTCATCATCACCGACGAGGTGTTCAACGAAATCGGCCCGGCCATCAACTCGGCCCAGTCCATCTTCTTCTTCGGCTACCCCGGCAATGGGAAGACGAGCATCGCCGAACGCATTACCCGGCTGATGGGTGACGCGATTTACATTCCTCACGCCATCGAGGCTAACGGCCACATCATCAAGGTGTTCGACCCGATTCAGCATACTCCCGTGGCCGACGACGATCCCCATCAGGAACTCACCGATACGATCCTGAAGCGAACCGGCATTTTCGATCAACGCTTCATCCGGGTGACACGACCGACCATTGTTGTCGGGGGCGAATTAACCATGCCGATGCTGGATTTGAAGTACAACCCAGTGGGCAAGTTCTACGAAGCGCCGCTGCAAATGAAGGCCAACGGCGGCATCTTCATGATCGACGACTTCGGTCGCCAGCAGGTGCGCGCCATGGATCTGTTGAACCGCTGGATCGTGCCGCTGGAGAAGAAGTACGACTATTTGAACACCATTACGGGCACCAAGGTAGAAGTGCCCTTCGACCAGTTGTTGATCTTCAGCACCAACCTCGATCCGCACCAACTGGCCGACGAGGCGTTTTTGCGGCGGATCAAGTTCAAAATCGAGATCCGCGACGCGGACGAGGCGCAGTTCCGGCAGATCTGGCGGCTGGTGTGTAAGGCCAAGCGCGTCGAGTACGACGACCGCGGCATCGATTACCTGATCGAGAAGTGGTACAAACCGGCCAATCGCCCGTTCCGCATGTGCCAGCCGCGGGACATCCTCGACCAGATGATGTCGATTGCCAAGTACAACATGGAGCGAGTGAACTTCAGCCCCGACCTGATCGACGCCGCCTGCGCCACCTATTTCATCAGCGGCGAACAAAAGAACTTCGGGGCCAAGGTGCGGATGGAGTGACGGTGAGCCGCTACCCAACGGGGATCGCGTCGAGCGCTCCCCGAGTCGGCTCACTTCCCCCGGAACAGGTCACGGATGCCCGGCCGCCATGTCCACTGCAAAGCCGGAACCGGCCCGTTGGACCGCACCGCCAGCCCCACCACCGGGTCGGAGGTCACCTGCCCCGTGTCTGTCTTCTTCGTGTAGCGGACCACCCCGAGGCGCAACCCCTCCTGGCGCAACTCGAACCAATCCTCCAGGACGACAACCGAGGATTGCCGCGCATCATGGGCCGTCCAGGGCGCACGTCCCCCGAAGTGGGACGGAAACAGGATGAACGCCTTCTCCCCCGACGAGGCCATCCGGAGGTACACCCACAGGGTGAGCACCCGCGGCTCCTTGCAGTCCTTGGGCAGTGACGCGAAGTCGATCTCGGGGGCGGCGACGGCTGCCACCGTCCCGGCGAACAGGCTGGATGCCATCCGGGCCAGCGGCGGGCCGCTCCGCGGGGCCGGGCCGAGGATCGCCCAGTTGTACTTGGGGGGCACCCGGGGCACCCACCGGACGGCCAACTGCGGGACGAACTCCTTCTCGTCCTTATGCCCCTGGCTCCAGACCCGGATGCCTATGATCGGATCCCCCTGGTAGTCGAGCAGGGTGATCTTCGTCCCGTCCCGGTGATAACCGTACCCGCGTAACCCGAACACCCAGGCGAGCTTGTCGGCGGCCTCCTGCGGGGTGCCGATGGGACTACCGATCCCGGATTGCGCCCCGTCCGGCCCAGCTTCCGGTTCCTTGCCAGAAGCCAGGCGGAAGGCGATGTTGATCTCGAAGCGCTTCGCCCGCTGGTCCGGGTTCAGCAGCGAAGCGCAGTCGAGTTCCGGGGCCAGCACGGCCGACGGGATGGCCGGCACCCACAGCGGCAACGCCGCGGCGAACACGGTCGCGAACATGGATACGCTCCAAACGCGGATCACTTCCCCCGGAACAAGTCGCGGATGCCGGGCCGCCACGTCCATCGCAGAGCCGGCGGCGGGCCGTTGGACTCGATGTACAAGCCGACGACGGGGTCGGTCTTCGTGACCGCGCCGTTCTTATCCAACTCCCGGTGTTCGAGTACCCCCACCCGCAGGGTCAGCGGGTCCGTCCGGATGTTGAAGTTCTCACAGGTACCAAACCAGTACGCGGCATCGTTCTTGAGGCATGCGGGCGGATCGTTGCTTCCCCACAGAGCCATCCAGTGTCGCTTACCGGAGGCCAGCCGGGAGCAGACGTAGATCCCGTAGATCCGTGGCCGGTCCTTCCCGTCGGGCAGGGCGGCGCAGTCCAGTTCCGGTGCGGCAACAACGGCCACCGCCGCGACGAACAGGCCAGAGGCCACCCGTGCGAGCGGCGCGCCGCCGGACGGGGCCGGGGCCAGTTCCAAGAGGGTCACCTTCGGAACGACCCGCGGAACCCACCGAACCGCCAGTTTGGGCACCACGGGGAGTTGGTTGCCCTTCCCGTCCTTCGCGTAGGTCTCGACCCTGATCCCGACGATCGGGTCGCCCTGCACGTCTAGGAGAGTCAACTTTAGGTCGTCCGGGCGGTGATATCCCCACACCTTGTTCACGCACAACCGGACCATCCCATCACAATACTTCAATCTGGTTTCAGCGTTACCGATGCCCGTCACGTCCTCCTTGCCGGAGGCGGTGCGGACGTAAACATCGAACCCATACCGGTAGTTCGGGAACTGCGGCCCCGGGAAGGGCGGCGCGGGGATCGACTCGAAGTCGAGTTGGGGAGCAAGAGCTGCTGACGGCGCGGACCATACCCCGGCGGCCAATAACATCGCGAACATGCGTTGTGCTCCGAAAGGGAACGCCGGGCGGAACGGTGCGCGGGGAGAACCCGATTCCCCCTGCGCGCTGCTCCGCCCGACAGTGCTTACGGCTGTTGGATGGTTTGCCCGTTGTAGACCACGGTCGGCGTCGGCTTGCTGTATGGCGTGAGGCCGCCTTGCTGCCAGGTGGAGAGGCTGTCGTCCTGGACGAACCCGAAGAAGCCCTGCTTTTCGAGCTTGATGTCGAGTTTCGACAGGGTCCTCGCGACGCGATCGTTCGCCTTGGCAGCGACGATGATGTTGTCGGTGTTCCCCACCTGCTTGACGAAGATTCCCGCCTTCGTTAGTTCCCTGATGACCTTATCGCGGATGTCGGCGGTGGTGTCGTTCGCGGCGACCTGGATGACGGCCGTGCCGGCCAGCGTAAGGGTGTTTGTGCCGTCCTTGTAGTAGCTCTTGAGGGTGATGCGGTACGCTTGCCCGGTGACCAGCTTCGAGAGGTCCATCATCTCGTAGTTGGTCAACATGTCCACCGGCTTCACCTGCGTGGCGGCGGAGGCGAAGGTGATGGTCACGACGCCGTTGCTGCTGGTGATCGCGGTGAACGCCTGGCCGGTGATGTTCTGGATGGAGTAGTTCAGGCCGATGAAGTTGAAGTTGGCGTCGAAGCGGGCCATCGGGGTGCTCGTGCAGTCCGACTCGGTGAACGTCGCGCTGCCCACCTCCAGGGTGAAGCTCGTCACTGCCACCAGGTACGTCCCGTCCTCCAGGGCCGGGATCGGGCCGCCCTGATACGGCACGTCCTCGGAGTCCATGACGAACACGCCCCGGGCTACCGTCCCGTCGGAGAGGGTGAATTCAAAGCCAGAACCGGTCGTCGTGTCGGTGGTGTCCAGAACCAGCGCGTCGTAGTTGTGGATGGCCACGTCGAAGGGGTATTCGTCCTCGCCGTCGTCCACGGTCAGCGTGCCGCTTGCGGCCGTCACGTCCAGGGCAGGGTTGTTGCCCACCGCGGCGGTGCTGAAGGTAAAGCCGACGACCCGGCCGTAGGCGAACTCGACCGTGGCCCCGGTGTCCAGGTCGGCCAACTCGTACTCCTCCCCGTTGTAGAGGAACCCCACGTCGGTCAGGTCCAGGCTCTGGCTCGACATACTGGCGTCCACCTCGGCGTCGTCGTAGTCCACCCACCCGGAGAGCAACTCCGAGCCGGTGTCGTACTCAAAGTAGGTCACCGTCGGGACGATGCGCTCACCGAGCTGCTCGCAGCTCAGCCGTGCTTCCTTCCTTCCTTCCTTCCTTCCTTCTGAAGAGCGACATCCTGGGACTCCTTGAGCTGGGTGGGGGAGGTGAGCCGGACGACCCCCAGCGGTCGGTCGGGCAAGGGAAGATGGTAACCGAACGGACAAGTGTCCGCCAGAGTCAAGTTGAAGAAATTCGGATGTGGTCCGCGCCACAGGGCGGGCTGCTTCCAGTCCTCGGCGCGCAGGTGGGAAGCACTAAGATAATCCCTGTTAGCCTGCAATACTGGGAATCCGACCTGTGGAACTGGAATCGCGTCTGAAAGCCCGGGCGTCCGAACTGGGTTTTCCATTGTGTGGGATTGCCCCTGCTACTGAAGCCGACGGCTTTAGCCGTTACCAACAGTGGCTGGAGCGTGGATTTGCCGGTGCGATGAGCTACCTGCACCGGCAAGCCGAGGCCCGGCGACATCCCCGCAGTATTCTGGAGCCGGTTCGCAGCGTGGTCATGCTGGGGCTGGAGTATGCCGGGCGCATGGCCGGCGAGCAGCAGGGTTTACTTGGCCGCGTCGCAGCCTACGCCGTCGGCGCCGATTACCACCACTTCATCTGGGATCGCCTCAACACCCTGAGCGCGTGGCTCGAAACCGAAGTTCCCGGCTGCCGAACCAAGGCCGTGGCCGACACCGCGCCCCTCTTGGAACGGGACTTCGCCCGTCGGGCTGGTCTGGGCTGGGTCGGCAAGAACACCATGCTCATCAACCCCAAGCGTGGTAGCTTCTTTTTCCTGGCTGCAGTTCTCACCGACCTGGAACTGCTACCGGACGAGCCGTTCGCCACCTCGCACTGCGGCACCTGCACGGCCTGCTTGGACGCCTGCCCCACACAGGCGTTCCCCGAGCCTTTTGTACTGGATGCCACGCGCTGCATCAGCTACCTGACCATCGAACTGCGCTCGAGCGTTCCTGAGCCCCTTCGCAAGCCAATAGGCAACTGGCTCTATGGTTGTGACATCTGTCAGGACGTGTGCCCGTGGAACCGCAAGCCGTCACCCGGCCCCATCGCCTTCCCGCGCGATCCAGCGATGCAATGGCTCGACCCGGTGGAATTGCTCGGATTGGACGCCGACGCCTTCCGTAAGCGGTTCAAGGCAACAGCGCTCTGGCGGAACCGGCGTGCGGGACTTTTACGGAATGCAGCCTTGGTGCTTGGTAACCTCGGCGACGAGCGGGCTTTGCCGGCACTAACGAAAGTGCTGACCGACCCGGAAGACGTGATCCGCACTGCCGCCGCCTGGGCCATCGAGCAAATCCGACAGCGGCTCACGGCGACAGCACCGGCGCTTTGACGATCAGAATGACCCCGCCCGTCCTTCTTCCGACGGAACATCTTGTGTCGAATGCACCCCTGCCGAAACCCGCAGCGATGACCCGGTTTCAGCAGATTCTCATTTCCTGAGCACTAAAATCAGTTACGCTGCAAGAAAATCACGATTCACCGCCCGCCGGTTCAGACGGGGAAATCATGCAATTACTCCAAACCCTCGCCTCACGCGGCCTGTTATCGGAAGCCGATCGCGCCCGGGCGGTCGAAATGATCAAAGCCAACCCGGAGTTCCCTCCCCATCAAGTTCTGATTGATAAGGGGTTCCTGAAAGAAGAACAGTTGCTGCCTGTGCTGGCCGAAGAATTCGGCCTGGAACTGGTCGATCTGTCCAAGACGACGATCGAGCCGTCCGTCCTGGCGGACATGCCGCAGAAGCTCGTCCACCGTAAGAACCTGATGCCAATCGCCCGCCACAACGGCACCATCATTGTTGCCACGGGCGACCCGTTCGATGCGTATGCTTTGGATGAGCTGCAAACGCTGACCGGCCTGCACGTTTTGCCCGTGCTAGCTCCGCGTTGGGAAATTGCCCGGTTGCGGAAGCAGTACTTCGGCGTGGGGGGCGACACCGTAGCAGCCCTGGCTGAAGAAGCTGCTGCTGCCGAAGAAGATATCGAGTTCCTCGAGGCCCTCGAGGCCGACGACAGCGAGATGGCCAAGCAGGCTCAGGAAGCCTCGGTCGTCAAGCTGGTGAATCAGATTCTCATTGAGGCCGCCAACGAACGGGCGAGCGATATTCACATCGAATGCGAGGAACACGGTCTGCGGATCCGCTACCGGATCGACGGCTTGCTGCAAATTCAGAACCTGCCGCCGGAAATCAATCGTTTCCAAAACGCCATTATCAGCCGTATCAAGATTATGGCTCGGCTGAACATTGCCGAAAAACGACTGCCGCAGGACGGCCGCATCAAGATGAAGGTGCAAGGCCGCGAAATCGATGTCCGCGTCTCGATCATCCCCATGATCCATGGCGAAGGCATCGTCATGCGTTTGCTCGACAAGGGCCGCATGGTCTTCAACCTGGCCAACGTCGGCATGTTGCCGGACATCTACGATAAATTCAAACAACTGATCGATCGACCGCACGGTATCGTGCTTGTGACTGGGCCAACCGGCTCGGGTAAGTCCACCACGCTGTATTCCGCTCTGAACGAAATCAAGGACGAAGTCACCAAGATCATCACCGTCGAAGACCCAGTTGAATATCAACAGGAGGGTATCAGCCAGATTCAGACCCACAGTAAGATCGGGCTGACTTTCGCCGCTGCCCTGCGATCGATTTTGCGGCACGACCCCGACGTGATCCTGGTGGGCGAAATCCGCGACCTGGAGACGGCCGAAATGGCCATCCAGGCCTCGCTCACCGGACACATGGTTTTCAGCACACTGCACACCAACGACGCCCCCAGTGCGTTCACCCGTATGATCGATATGGGGGTGGAGCCATTCCTGGTGTCCAGTACCGTGGAAGGCGTGATGGCACAGCGGTTGGTACGAACCATTTGTCCGGAATGCAAAACCACGTTCGATCCCGATTTCGAAACGCTCCCCATCGACTTCCCCCTGCGCAAGGGTGGCCCCAAGGTAGCACCGGATATCGCGATTCAACACGGCCTCGTCGAAATGATGGGGGCCGGCCCCCCAGCCCAAGGCAAGTTGTGGAAAGGCACCGGCTGCCGCGCTTGCCGCCAGTCCGGTTACCGCGGCCGAACCGGTATTCACGAATTGCTCATCAATAACGATGTCATCAAAGATCTGATCGTTCAACGGGTGAATGCCGGCGTGATTCGCCTAGAAGCCCTCAAATCGGGTATGATTACCCTTCGACAAGACGGGTGGCGCAAGGTGCTCAATGGCACCACGACCATTGAGGAAGTGACCCGCACCACTGCCGGCGACATTAGCTAAGGTTTCGAGTTTCCGGTCTCGAGTTTCCCGCTTCACTCGAACCAGGAACTGCAAAACCCAAAACCGAAACTCGAAACTCGAAACGCAGAATCGAAACTCGAAACACAAATTGAACCATGCCTGATTTCACCTACGAGGCACTGGCCAAGACCGGTTCCAAATCGACCGGCATACTCACAGCCAACAGTGAGCGGGAAGCCGCGCTCATCCTCGATGGCCGCGGATTGTTCCCCATCCGCATTGCCCCGGCTAAGAACCAGGCCGCCGGCGGTGGGGGGATGCTCAGTTTCAGCAAGCGGGTCAAGGGCCGACAACTGGCCACCATGTACTCGCAAATGGCCGACTTGCTGCATTCCGGCGTCCCGCTGTTGCGGACCATCGAGCTACTCGAACGCCAGAGCACCAACCCCACGTTGCAAGCCGTCCTCCGTGATGTGCGGGCTCGGGTGGCCGACGGTACCGGATTAGCCCAGGCCATGGCCTTCCATCCCACAGTGTTCAACGAACTGGCCGTCAGCATGGTCCGGGCCGGGCAGGAGGGTGGCTTCCTCGAAGATGTGCTTAAGCGCATCGCCAATTTCGTTGAACACCAGGAGGACATTAAGGCCAAGGTGGTTGGGGCTTTGGCCTATCCTGCCTTTCTGGCGGTAGCCGGCCTGGCTGTGCTCAACATCCTGATTATCTTCTTTGTCCCCAAGTTCGAGAAGCTCTTCGAAAAGCTCAAGGAACGCGGCGAACTGCCCACCATGACGCAATACTTGATGGCCTTCAGCCATTTCCTGCAAGGGTACTGGTGGCTGTTGATCGGCGGGGCCGTAGTCGGCTTCTGGCTGTTCCGCCGCTGGGGGCGTTCGTCGGAAGGCCGGCTTATCATCGACCGGGTGCGATTGCGCTTGCCGTTATTCGGACCCATCTTCCTGAACCTGGCACTCGCCCGCTTCTGTCGCATTCTGGGCACCATGTTGCACAATGGCATCCCGATCCTGAAAGCGCTCAACATCGCCAAGGATTCGACCGGCAACAAGGTTCTGACCAATGCCATCGAGAAGAGCGCCGAGAACGTTACCGCCGGTCAGAAACTGGCCGACCCGTTGCGCCGCTCGGGGTTCTTCCCCGGCGACGTGGTCGAAATGATTACCATCGGTGAAGAATCGAACAATCTCGAAACCGTCCTGGTGGACATCGCCGATAGCCTGGAAAAGCGTACCGCCCGCAACCTGGAACTGATGGTGAAACTTCTCGAACCGCTCATGCTGATGGTGATGGCCGGCGTTATTCTGATGGTGGTGATGGGACTCTTACTCCCGGTATTCAAGATGGGGTCGGCTGTGGGGTAATGGCGATTCATGCCGTTAGCGGCTTGGTAGCAAGGACTAGCGACGAGGAAATAATTCAAAAGCGCGTTCTCTCATGATTAGTTAACGCCCCACCTGCTTATACTTAGGACAGGAAGCGAATTGCTCAAAACCGCCCGATCTGCCCCGCAGACCGGGCCAGGAGACCCACCGATGATGCTTACCCCGGTTCGATCCATCCAGCGTAGAGCCAGCCGTCGGGCGGCGTTCACGCTGCTTGAAGTGCTCGTAGTCGTCGCGATCCTCGTGATCCTGGCCGGCGTCGCCAGCATCTCGATCTTCCGTTACATGGAAGACGCTAAAGTGGGGCGAGCCAAGGCCGATATGCAAGCCCTCGAGAAAGCGGTCAAATCGTATTACACACAACACGGCGAATGGCCTGATCCGAGCAACTGGATTGCCCAGATCGGCCCGCTGACTGAACAGGGCCTGGGCTGTGCCCAAAGCCCCTGGCCTGGCGTGATGTACCAGTACAACATTCGCACGGACGTTGGCGTCGATGGTCAACCAATCCAGCGGCCGGAGTTCCTCTGTGCCCCACCTGGCAAGCCGGAGATTTACTGGCCGCCTCGCTAATGTGTGTTGCCATCAGCAGCGGCTTGCGAACCCGATTTCGCCGCCCTGCAAGCCAGCCGCTGCCCGTGAATCCCGCACTCATTCTGGAGGGGGTGTGATCCATGCGTCGAACGACCCGTCAGGGTTACACCCTGTTTGAAATCATCGTAATCCTGGCCCTGTTGATCCTTCTGGGCGTGGCGATCATCCCCACGCTCACCGGTTTCTACGGCAACAGCCGTCAGCGAGCCGCGGCTGACGCTATCCGGTCGCGCCTGGCGGATGCCCGGGCCCGGGCCATGGAAGAAGGGGTTCCCTACCGGCTCGCCCTCCATGAGGATAAAACCCGAATTCGGTTGGCCCCCGATTTGGAAGAATTCGTGGGACTTGCACCGGATGATCCGCCGGCCTTTAACTCCAAGGTTATTGAAGACAAGCTCTCCCCTGCTACTGCCGAATTGGTTTTTGAGGGAGGTACCGAAGTGATGGCGGATGCTGGCGGCTGGATTACCATTGCCGTTTTTAAGCCAACGGGGGATTGTAAGGACGATCGCGTGGTAAGGATCGATGTTAAGGAACGGGATTTTCGCCCGATCCGCATTGAGGTTCGCGGTATGACCGGCAGCACCACCGTCACGCCGGCCCCCAAGGGTGGCCTATGACCATGATGCGGCGACTACCGAAGCGAGGCCGACGCCGCGGCTTATCGCTGATTGAAGTGCTGCTGGCGATGACGATCTTTATCATGTCCATCGTCGCCATCGGCCGGCTCGTGGATATCGGCACCGAACGGGAACTGGAAGCCCGGTTCCACACTCAGGGGGCTCGACTGGCCGAGGCCAAGCTTGCCGAGATTGAAGCCGGGGCAGTCTCCTTCACCGAATCCGGCGGAAGCTTCCCCAACGATCCCGATTGGTCCTGGTCCATGACGGCCGAGTTACAAAGTGTTCCCAATTTGTATCTGGTGACCGTGACGGTAAGCCGGGATCTCAAAGGGCGGCTGTTTGAAGTGAGCGTGGCGCAGATGATGTTCGATCCGCAGGCATTGGGTGCCGCTGGCGAGGCCATCCGACCCGATGGCGGAGGTTCGCAGCCATGAGAAGTTCTTCCCGACGTGCCGGTTCCCGCCGCGGCTTTACGCTTTTGGAATTGTTGCTGGCCACGCTCATCGGCACCATCTTGCTGGCCGCCCTGTACTTTTCCATGAGCATAACGATCCAGCAAACGCATTTCAGCCGCGAGGCCGTGGACCAGGAAGATCTGGTGCGGGGAATTTTCAACAAGATTGCCATCGACTTATCCGGCACATTGGGGACCATGCCTCCCAAGTCCGGAGGCACACCGCCCGACTCCACCAGCTCATCCTCATCGGGAACGGGAACGGGTACGGGAACCGATCCCATGACCGACCCGATGGCGACGAACCCAGCAGGAAACACCTCCGGCACCGCTCCTCCCGCCGATACTACCCAGCCGAATATCCCCCTGCAGACGGGGATAATTGGCTATGAGGATCGACTGGTCATTTTCACTGCGCGGGTTCCCAGTGTGCTGGCCACACCCGGGGCGTTGAATCAGCCGGCATCCAACCTCGAACAGCAAACCAGCGGGTTGTATCGGGTCATCTACTGGCTTGGCGTCAACGGCGGTCTGTGTCGCCAGGAGTCGCCCTGGGTCACGGCCGACGGAATCGGCAACAGCGATGAACCCGATCGCACCAGTGAGGAGTTGTTCAAGATTGTCCCCGAAGCCACCGCGGTCCAGTTTGAATACTGCGACGGGGCGAGCTGGGACACCACCTGGAGCAACACAGGGCCACCCCGAGCCATTCGGGTGACCATTACTCTGCCGGCAATTAACCGTCAGACCGGACAAGAAACGAATCGAACCATTACCCATGTGATTCCCATCCGCACAGGAGCCGGCAGCGTGGTTCCCGAACTGGTTGATCCCGTTGTCTCCACGGGTGAAAGCCTGCCACCGGATGGTGGGACTCCAGGTGGTACGGGGGGCACGGGTACCGGCGGTAGCGGTGCCGGCAAAGGCGGCAGTGGCACCGGGGGTGGTTCCGGCAAAGGCGGCGGCGGTGCCGGGGGCGGCACTGGTAAAGGCGGTGGCGGTGCCGGGGGTGGTTTTGGTGGTGGCACCGGGGGCGGTACTGGTAAAGGCGGTGGCGGTGCCGGGGGTGGTTTTGGTGGTGGCACCGGGGGCGGTACTGGTAAAGGCGGTGGCGGTGCCGGGGGTGGTTTTGGTGGTGGAAAGGGAGGTGGCTGATGCTGGCATCCATTCCGAACTCTCCCCGCATCCACCGCCCGGCTTATGTGCTGATCGCGGTTCTCATTGTGATTGTGGTGCTCTCGCTGGCAGCTTATCGTTTCTCCGATTCCATGGTGTCGGAGTATCGGGCCGGGGTGCGAACCTCGGAGCTGGCTCAGGCCCGCGCGGCTGCAGTTTCCGGCGTCCACTATGCCGCTGCAGTACTGGCCGATCGTGAAACCCTGATCACCCAGGTAGGCGACCCTCTGAATAACCCTGACTGGTTCCAGGATATTCTTGTCCGGAGCAACCCGACGAACTCCAACAAAGAGCTGCGATTCTCGATCGTGTCGGTCGCGCCGGTTGCGCCGGGGGTTTATGAGCAACGCTTCGGTGTCAGCGACGAAGGCGGTAAGTTGAACATCAATGCCATGATCGCGAACGACCCCACCGGCAAGGCACTCTACGACGCGCTCATGAAGCTGCCCAACATGACCGCCGAGGTGGCCGATGCAATCGTCGATTGGGTCGATGCCGATGATATTCCGGGCAACCCGGATACCGGTGGCGGTGGTACGGGTGGTGCGGAGATGGCTTATTACGAAGCGTTGAACCCGCCGTATAAGGTGAAGAATGGCCCGCTCAATTCACTCGATGAGCTGCTCCTGGTCAAGGGTGTGACCCCGCAATTGCTCTACGGTACGGACCGCAATCGCAACGGCTTGGCCGACGACGGCGGCGCGGCCTTGGATCGCGGCTGGTCCGACTACCTGACTGTCCATGGCCGAGAGTTGAACATTGATTCCAGTGGCCAACTTCGCATTTGGATTAATGGCGACGACCCCCGCGCGGTTTACAACGCTCTGATCTCCGCCGTCGGTGACGAGATGGCTGCTTATATCATGGGCTGGAAGCTTTTCGGTCGCCAAGCACAAACTCGTCTCGACGACAATGGCAACCCCATTCCAAACCAGCCCGGTGACGGCAAAGGGGGAGGCAAAGGAGGCGGGGGTAAAGGCGGGGGTGGCAAAGGGGGCGGGGGAAGCCAACAGAAGGTCCGTGTTGGGGGATTGGATGAATTGATTGCCGCCGTCGAAACTCGACTCGAATCGACCAGTTCGAGTGGTGGAGCCATCAACTCGATTGTTGACTTGATCCAGACTCGCCTCACCCTGCCCCGCACATCGGGCTCCGGCGGCGGCGGGCAGGGGGGCAATCCCAGCGAAACGGTTGTGTATAACTCTCCACTTAACGACCCAAGCCGTCGCACCGAGTTGCTGCCGCTTTTGCTGGACAAGACAACCACTAAGGAAGCGGTCGAGTTAATTCCGCGGCTCAACGTGCTGACTGCCCCGCGGGAGGTGATCGCCGGCTTACCCGGCCTGGAAGAGACCGACGTGGACGCCATTCTGTCGGCGCGGGAAGGGCTGACTTTTGGCGATCCGGCCAGCCAGAATACCGCTTGGCTCATCACCGCGGCCAACCTGAGCCGAAACAAGTTCAAGCGCATTGAGAAGTACGTCACCGGTACATCGATGATTTACCGGGTGGAATCGATCGGTTATTTTGCCGGGGGAGGCACAGCGGCCCGGGTTGAAGCGATTATTGATACCAACATGGGTGCCCCCCGAATTGTTTACTTCCGTGAATTGAGCGACCTGGATAGTCCCCGCGCTTACCGACCGCAACAATAGTGATGCCCGTCATCGTGAGGGAACTGTGGCACGATACATCGCGATTGATCTGGATTCGCAGGGCGTATTTGTCGTAACGGGCTCGACCCGGGGCGGTACAGCCAAGATTGAGCAAGCCCTGGCTTGGGATGCAACCGATGGCGAACCATTACCGGCGCTGACGGCTGAAACTGCCCAGCAAATTGGAGAGCGGCTCCGGGAGCGGCTCAAGGCCGCGGGGGTGGGCGGAGCTCCAGCCTTGGTGGCTGTGGGTCGGGATCGTGTCGTGCTCAAGGAAGTGCGATACCCGGCCGTCCCGCCAGCTGAGGAACCCAACGTCGTTCGCTTCCAGGCTCTCAAAGAGATTTCCGACTTGCCCGACGACATCGTGCTGGATTACACGCCCTTGACCGGTGGGGGACCAGATGGCGAACAGCAAAGCATGGCGTTGGTCATTCGGAAAGATCTCTACGCCGCGATTCAGACACTCTGCGCAGCGGCCAACCTGCGACTGACAGCAGTCACGCCTCGCCCCTATGCGGTGGCAGCGGGTCTGCTTCAAGCCTTCGCAACCGGTACCGCTCCCGTACCCGAGTCGCGAACCGAAGCGTTTGCGGCCTTGACCCTGAGTCCGGGTGGCGGTGAATTTACCGTGGTTCGCAACGGCGAAGTGACTTTCACCGTCGCTGTACCCGCGCCGGTAGTCGCCAGCGAACCGATGCTGCTGGCCCAACTCCGCCGCAATCTCACTGTCTATGCCGGCTCCAACCCGGCCCACCCCGTGCAAGCGCTCTACGTGGCTGAAGCGGGTGGCTGGGCAGGCCGGTTCCGAGCCGCGTTGGGCATCCCCGTTCAGACGTATGATCCACTGGCCGCAGCGGTGCCCGCGGTCCCGGAGCCGATCCGTGGCCGCTTTGCCGGTGCTGTCGGTTTACTGGCTGCCAAGGCGACCGACACTTTAGCGATCAACTTCGCCTCGCCCCGCCAGCCCAAACCCCAAACCGACCCCAAGCGTAACCAGCTCATGCTCGCCGTCCTGGCCGCCCTGGTACTACTGGCTGTCGGGGGGGGGTTCGCCTACATGAAGCTTTCGGCCGCGGATGCCGAACTGGCTCAATTAGCCGCCCGCAAACGGTCGCTCGAAGACGACCTGACCCGACTCGAACCCGATGGCAAGCGGTTGTCGGCTGCCCGGCAGTGGCAGAATCGCCGGGTGGTCTGGCTCGATGAACTGTTCGACATGGCGGACCGCTTCCCAGGCAAGACGGAAGGCTTCTATGCCATTAGTTTCCACGGCCAGGCACTCCCCCCGGATCAGAAGACTGGCAAGCAGGAAAACCAGGCTGAGATGACGGTCAAAATTGCGGCCCGAGATGGGAGCGTGGTAGACGGACTGCTGCACGCTCTAGAAGCGGATAACACCAACCACAAGAATAAGCACTATGTTGGCTGGTTCAAGACCGTGGGAGGAGCCATCCAGGGCGATCCTCTGGCCCGGGAAACTACGCTAAAGGGTCGCGTCAACAATCGGCCGCCGGACCAGTTCACCCGCCAGCCGATCTTTTCGCCCCCTTCACGAAAGAATTATCCACCTCCGGTGACTCCCACTGCGCCCAAGGAAGTGAGCGAGCCGGAGAAGACGGATTCCGCTCCGACTCCGAAGGAAAAAACCACAATCGACGACTAAGCCACCGGGGGCTTGCTCCCGCTGGTCACGAGATATCCTCCTGATGAAGGTTTTTTACCGATGACATCCCGCGAGCACACCCTGGCCCTTGGTCTGCTAGCCTTGATATTTCTGGGCGGAGGCGGCTTTTTGGCCTACACGTTCGCTTACGAACCCTGGCAGGCCAAGAAAGCCGAGGCCGCCAAGCTCCAGAAGGAAATTGACGATCTGGATATCAAGGTCATGACCCTGACCAAGGAGCGGCCGAATATCCAGCACGTCAAGCGGGCCAGCCTGCCGCCGGACGTGAATCTGGCCAAGCAGCAATATGTCTTGCTCATGGAGCGACTGCTACAGCAGGCCAAGATCACCGATTATACCTACACCGAAGCTCAGGTGGTGCCCAACGCCCGGCCACCAGTGACACCTGAAATCGCGCCTAAGAAACCGGCCTACGCCACACTCAAGTTCACCATCAACATCAAGAAGGCCAACATGTGGCAGGTGGCGGACTTCCTGCAGGCCTACTACCAACTTGATCTGCTGCACCAGATCACCGATTTGAAGATAGTCCGGGAGAACGCTCCGACGGAATCGCGCAACGGACTCAAAGTGGACATCACCAGCGAGGCGATCATTCTGGATGGGGCTGAGCCACGGACGGCCCTGTTCCCAGTGACCACTGCAGTGGCTGCCGTGACTGGGTTGCCCGGCCTACAACTGGTCTCGCTGACTCCAGAACTGAGCCGCAAGCTTACTTCGAGCGTGACCAATCCAGTCCTGGCGACCAGCAACCGTGATTACTCCCTACTCGCCCTGCAAGACATGTTTTACGGTTTGTTGCCCAAGGCCCCGCCGCCCGCACCCTTTGCGATGGGCCGGCTTGCCGATGTTGTGATTCCTAACCCGCCACCCACCGAACCCATCCCGGTGACGGTCCGCCTCAGTGGCGAAGGTTCAGTTGGGGCTACCATCACCGCTCGTGCCGCCGGTAGCCTTTTCACCGAAGGTCCATTGCCCGTTGATCCCAAAACGAACACCATCTCGCTGCCGGCCGTGACGCTCAGCGAGGAACTCGATCCCCGCGCTACTTCGACTATCATGGTCGAGGCAGTCTCGGCCGACGGCAAGAAGCAAAAGGGTTCGTTCAAAGTCTCGCTGGCTGCCCCTCGGGTTGAACCGAAGTACGAACCGCCCAAGCCAGACATTTCCACAGCCATCAAGCTGGTGGGCGTCACTGGCAGTTCCACAGGTACGACCACGGCGATCATCTTCGATGCCGCTAATCCTTTCCGCTATCTCATTAACTTGAGTGCCAAGGAAGTGGTCGTGACCAAGTTCTACCTCAAGGCTAAAGGCGTTTGGGGCAAGGACAGCGAATATGAACATGCCGCCGGCGTCCTGATGATTTCCGACGAGGAATTATCGGGCACAAAACGGAAGTTCAAGGTGCTGGCAATCGACAACAACGATCTGATCGTCCAGGAGATCAACTCGCCCGAAACTCCCGCCGAGCCCAAGCCAGCCGGCCGGGGGGGGATGGGTCGTCCCGGCGGTGGGGCTACCGTGCGGCAAGGCCGAGCGGAGCCGCTCGCAGTCTTGACCGGCAACGTGGCTACGGCTGTTCCGCCCCCCAAGCTGTATCGCTGGCTCTACGGAAAATCGCTGGCCGAACTCCAGGCAATACCGCCGGAGGAAGCCCGCAAGATCATCAAACAGGTCGCGAGTGGCGGACCACTGAGTATGATCGCATTATCGACCAGCCGAAATTAGGCTGGGCTGCAGATGGGTACGCAACCTGAGGTGGAGGGGAGCAGCAAACGGTTCACCCCACCTCACCGCAATGCAGATCGGCCCCGGCATCACCGTTCCGTCGATCTCAAAGTCGCTCGAACTGCTTGCCCCACGACCCTACTCGGCTTTAATCCTGCCAAGGAACCCATTTCACCTGCGCACATTTACTGGTAAAGTGTTATCGAAATCACTTACCGATTGGAGCCGCCCTGATGCCTCGCTTATTCCTCGCCCTGAGTCTGGGCTGTGTCCTGATTGCAGGTGCCACTGCCGGCGACCAACCAAACCCGAAACAAACCGCCTTCAAGGTCACCGTGCAGTCCAATCTGAACATGAACCTGGGGCAGAATCTGGACATCGTCGCTGAAACCGAATTCCGCTACACCTGGAAGCAAGATAAACAAGTACGGACGTTACAGGTTGATCTGGCACAAGTGAAATCGACAGCCGGTGGCCAGGAACAAATCAATGCCCGGATGACCCGGACCAGTTTCACGGATTTCTCCGGCGGCACGACCAAGGAGGTGAAGGCCGAGGATGGGCCGCCCCAGTTAAAGCGACTCCTCACCGACTCGTTCGGTAGTCCGCTTTGCAAGCTCGAAGTCGATGCCACTGGGAAAGAACTTAAGCGCACGATCGTTGCTGGCCCCGGAGCCAAGCAGTTGATTGACAGCGGGATGATCGCCAATACCACGCTGTTCCATCCGTGGTATGCTACCGACCAGGATGAGTGGGAAGCGCCGATGGAGATTAGCGCTGGTTTCACGATTGTCTCCGGTAAGGTCAAGTACACGAAAATGCCCGGCGGTAAAGGTGGTCAGGCGACCAAGGTTGCAGGCACGCTTCCTCTGGATGGTGTCAAGGGACCCGGTGGCCTGCTCATCAAGAACGGTAAGTACACGGTGACCGGCGAACAAACTTACGATCCCACCCGGGGCGAGTGGATTGACGGCAAACTCACCATGGAGGTGTCCTTCAAGCTCCACGAAGGTGACAAGCCGATCGGTAGCGCCTCGGGTACCATGAATTTAAAGTTCGAACTGTTGCCTGATAAAAAATAACCCCGGACTGCACGTCCGACCCTCTCTCTGGCCGAGGAATCGACATGGTGCCCATGCGGCTGCTCAGTGCTCTGCTGCTGGTCGCTTGCTCTGGTGTCGCTCTGCGAGCTGCTGAGCCGGTCAAGATCGGCGATCGCATTGGCAAACTCCGATTTACCGACATTCGGTCGTTGCCCCGAACACTCGACGACTTTGGTACGAAGAAGGCCTACGTCTTGGTGTTCACCAACACGACTTGCCCGCTGGCCCAGCGCTACCTGCCTATCCTGCAAGCCCTGGAGACGAACTATCGCGATAAAGACGTACAGTTTGTCTCGGTGAACGCGGCTTCCGAAGACACGCTCATCGACATGGCAACCCAGGCGGTCCGCTACGAGATGGAGTTTCCCTTCGTCAAGGACTTCGACGGCTCCTGTGCCCGCGCGCTGGGAGTGACCCGGACGCCGGAAGCTGTTGTCCTCGATAGCGAACGGCGACTCTGTTACCGTGGTCGGATCGACGATCAATATCGTCTGCGGGGCGTTCGCAAAGAGCCGACCACCCACGACCTCAAGAACGCACTGGATGCTGTGCTGGCCGGTAAGCCAGTCGCCACACCGGAAACAGAGGTGGATGGTTGCGTCATCACCTTCCCCAAGCCGCGGGAACCACGTCCGGTGAATTTCGCCGAACACGTTGCCCCACTGTTGCAGAAGCACTGTTGGGAATGTCATACCAGCAACGGCTCTGCTCCCTTTGCACTGACCAGCTACAAGCAAGCCGCCGCCCGGGCGGACGTCATCGCCGAGGTGGTGACCGATCAGCGCATGCCACCCTGGTTTGCTAGCCATGAGTTCGGTCCCTTTGTCAACCGCCGCGGCTTGACCGACGAGGAACGGACCACGATCCTCGACTGGGTGCGGGGAGGAACCCCCGCCGGCGACCTGACGAAAGCACCCGCTCCCCCCGCGCCGCCCAAGGACAAGTGGCTCATCGGCACACCCGATCGGGTCTTGCAGACCACCGAGTTCGAACTGCCGGCTACCGGCGACATCCCCTACAAGTACGCTCTCTTGCTGCACAACTTCGCTGAGGATACCTGGGTGCAGGGCGTGCAAATTACCTCCGATAATCCCCGGGTGCTGCATCATGCCAACCTGGCCTACGTGGCCCTGACCGGCGGCCGTGGGATCCGGGAAGAGAACTTCATCACCGGTTACGTTCCCGGTGGGGAGCCGATGAATCTGGATAACGGCATCGCCTACTGCATCCCCAAGGGGATGGTATTGGCATTGCAAATCCACTTCGTGACCACGGGCAAACCAGAGAAATGCACCATTTCGGTCGGATTGCGCTATCCGCGGGAGGTGGTGCAGAAGCGGTTGCGGAATTTCCAGCTGACGGACAATCGCTTTGCTATTCCACCGGGTGCACCGGCCCACAAGGTGACGTCGAGTCGCACGCTCGATCAGGATATTGTGGGGGTCGGTCTGTTCTCCCACATGCACCTGCGGGGGAAGGACATGACCTTCCGGGCGCATCGGCCCGACGGTCAGACCGACACCCTGCTCATCATCCCCAACTACAATTTCTCGTGGCAGCTGCCCTACCGTTGGGAACCCGGCCAAAAGACCTTCCCCAAGGGCACGCGTCTGGAATGCATCGCGCATTTCGATAACTCCGCATTCAATCCCTATAACCCCAACCCCAAGGTCACTGTGCGGGATGGGCCCCAAACTCATGAAGAGATGATGTTCGGGTTCTTCTTCTACACCAACGCCTCCGAGAAGCTCGATCTGCGCATTGACCCCACAACGGGATATGTGCTCAAGGATCCAAAGCGGTGATACGCGATCGCCGCGATTCTCCACGGATGGCGTCCGGGCCGATCACCAACTTCGGCGGGAACGTGCGGTTCGCGCCGAAGCACATTTACATGCCGACTACGGAAGCCGAGGTGCTGGCCATCCTCGATCGCCATGCACAAGGCCAGGTTCGCGTTGGCGGGGCCCTGCATGCGTGGAGTCCGGTGGCCGCCAGCACGGATGCCTACATCGACCTGCGCCACTTCAACCGCGTGGAGGTCCAAACCGATGCCGATGGCACGGTCTGGGCCACGGTCGGCGGTGGCTGCCGGATCAAGCACTTGCTGGAGAAGCTGCATCGCCAAAGCCGGGCGACTCTGCCCGCGCTGGGCTTGATCACCGAACAGGCCATTGCCGGCGCCATCTCGACAGCGACCCACGGCTCCGGGCGGTACTCGCTCTCGCATTATCTGGCTGAAGTGCGAGCCGCCGCTTACGATCCGGAAACGGGCCAGGCACGCATCTACTGCTGGACCGACGGCGAGCAACTGCGGGCTGCCCGCTGTGCCCTCGGGTGCATGGGCGTGATTCTCTCGGTGCGGTTCCGCTGTGTGCCGCGGTACGATGTCGCCGAGGTCATGGTGCCGTGTGCCAGCCTCGATGAGGTCCTGGCCGGCGAAACCGACTTCCCCTTGCAGCAGTTCTACCTGCTCCCGCACCGCTGGGCTTATTACGCCCAACGCCGCCGAATCGTACCCGTCCGCAATGGTCATGGCTGGGCTGCCCCTCCCTATCGCCTGTGGTGGGCCTACGGCATCGACATCGGCCTGCATCTGGGAATCCAGACCGTTGCCACATGGTTGAAAAGTCGCACCCTCACCCACTTCTTCTACCGGCATGTTGTCCCCAACCTCATCCTGAAGAATGTCACGGTCGTCGATCGCAGCGAACGCATGCTCATCATGGAGCATGAATTCTTTCGGCATCTGGAAACGGAGCTATTTGTCCCGGCTCGTTACATCCAAGCCGCAGCGACATTCGTCCGGGCCGTCGTGGAGGCGTTCGACGGAACCGCCCCCGTACCCGATTCCATCGCGGCCTCGCTCTCCCGCTTGGGCCTGCTCGAGGAACTGCTGGCCCACCGCGGAACCTTCACGCACCATTACCCCATCACCTTTCGGCGGGTTCTCCCCGACGATGCCCTGATTGCCACATCCAGTGGGGACGAACCCTGGTACGCCATTAGCTTCATCACCTACACTCCGCCGTGGAGTCGCTTTCAGACGATGGCATCGTTCCTGGCGCGGAGCATGGCTCGGCTATTTGGTGCACGGCCGCATTGGGGGAAATGGTTCCCACTGGACGCGACCGAGGTGGAACAACTCTACCCCGCGTTGCCGCGCTTCCGGCAGTGCTGCCGTGCGGTCGATCCCAACGGTGTCTTCCGCAACGAGTTCGTGCAGCGGATCCTCTTCGCCAATGACCAAGCGGTGCCAACGGCAAGTCGGGTTTGATTTCGCGGGCCAAACGCGGTAGGCTCTGTCCGGTTCTGGCCAAGGACGGCAACGTGTGACCAGCCTCATTCTGCCTGCGTTCAACCCCGGCGCTACGATCGTGCCGACCTGGCATGCGGTCGAGCGGTTCCTGGTTGCGCAAGCCCGGCAGGGCGATCCGTGGGAAGCCCTCCTTGTTCTGGACGGCTGCACCGATGACACCGCTCAGCGGGTCGCGGCCTTGGCGCGCCCGCCGAGCCGCATCCGCGTGCTCAGTTATCCCATCAACCGCGGCAAGGGATTCGCCGTTCGAACGGGGCTGCTGGCCGCCCGTGGATCGATCCGCATCTTTACCGATGTCGATCTGGCATATCCATTCGAGGATGTGCTCCGGGTTGCGGCCACGTTGCGCAGCGGGGCCGCTGTGGCCATCGGTTCGCGGACCCATCCGGCCAGTCGCATCCAGGTCGCGACCACTGCGCTGGGCTATGCCCTGCGGCGAACGATTCAAGGGCGGCTGTTCGGGGCCCTTGCCCGGCGACTGCTGCCCATTGACCACCACGATACCCAAGCAGGGTTGAAGGGCCTGACCGCCGAAGCGGCCGAGCGGCTCGTGCCCCACCTGAGCTGCGATGGGTTCGAATTCGACTGTGAACTTCTGACCGCTTGCGCCTGCGCTGGTATCGCCGTAGTCGAGGTGCCGGTGTGTGTGCGGTATACCTCGGCGGCAAGCACCACGGGCTTGTGGTCGGGCCTGCAGATGGTGGCGGCGTTGTGGCGGATTCGCCGGCGTTGGCGGAACTCCATCGTAAGCGGCCTGGTCCCAGGCCCGTTGCCCCGGCCGGGGGCTCCGGTGCCCCAGCTGCCGACCGCGGCCTAACCCCCTGAGGTCACCGTGTCCGCTCGTCTGTTGTTGATCACCGCGGACGATTTTGGCATCGGCCCCGAAACCAGCCGGGGCATTCTGGAACTGGGGCGGCGGGGGGTCGTCACCTCGACGGTCTTGCTGGTGAACTCGCCCTTTGCCGAGCTGGCCGTGCAACACTGGATTGCCGCTGGCCGTCCCCTCGAACTGGGTTGGCACCCGTGCCTGACGCTCGACGCTCCGGTCCTGCCGCCGCATCAGGTTGCCTCGCTGGTGACTCCTTCGGGGCAATTCCATAGCCTCGGGCAATTCCTGTTGCGGCTGCTGCTCGGACAGATCAACATCGCGCAGGTCCAGGCCGAGTTGCGAGCCCAGTTGCACCGGTTTATCGAACTGGTGGGGCATCCGCCGGTCACTGTCAACGCGCATCATCACATTCATATCATTCCTCCCGTTGCGGCGACGCTCGGGGTGGTGCTGGGCGAACTGACCGCGGCACCGTATGTCCGTCGAGTTGTGGAACCGCTTCCGGCGCTGTGGCAGATTTCCGGGGGGCGGCTGAAACGGACGGTTTTGCACTGCTGGGGCCGCTGGGCGGCCTATCACTATCGTCGGTTCCCCGGCAACGACGTACTGCTCGGAATTACCGGTTTTCGGCGGGTTCCCGATCACCGCTTCTTCAACCGGTGGTTGCTCGCCGCGCGGGGCCAGGTCGTGGAACTTTGTTGCCATCCGGGGTACCTCGATTCTGCACTTCATAACCGCGACCCGGACCACTCGCAGCGCCGCCAACGCGAACTGGAGTTGCTGGCCGCTCCGGACTTTCTCGCCGCGGTGCGCCGAGCGGGGTTTTGCCTGGCGACGGCCGCCGCCGTGCGGTCGCTTTATCCTTGGGCCGGCCGTTCGAAAGCCCGATCCCAGTCGGGGAGTTTCGCAGCCAGTTCCTCGGGACTGGCGGCCCGCAGCGTCACATGACCGACTTTGCGGTTGGGGCGGGCGCTTTT
>Ga0272446_1002610_pt1 | contig 24174 bp, 20 predicted proteins | sample YNPCB0061_FD_194587 | JGI IMG/M metagenome (GOLD analysis project Ga0272446, IMG submission 194587) | Hot spring microbial mat communities from Yellowstone National Park, WY, United States - YNP-CB-006-1 | ecosystem: Environmental > Aquatic > Thermal springs > Hot (42-90C) > Sediment | place...
GATCACGATGGCCTCGCCGTTGGAGGCGCGCGGCCTGGGCATCGAGACCATCTACCAGGACCTGGCGCTGTGCGAAAATCTCGACGCCACCGTCAACATCTTCCTGGGGCGTGAGCCGACGAAGCGATGGTTGGGCATCTTCAAGCAAGTGGATCGCGGGCACATGCTGGCGGAGTCCAACAAGGTGCTGGAGCGGTTGGACATCAAGATTCCAAACCTGCGTCGCCCCATTCGCCAGATGTCGGGCGGACAGCGCCAGGCGGTCGCCATTGCGCGCGCGGTCTACTGGAACGCGCGCCTGGTGATCATGGACGAACCAACCGCCGCTCTCGGCGTGCCCGAACAACGCAAAGTGCACGAGCTGGTCAAGACGCTCAAGGCGCAGAACGTGCCTGTCATCATCATCAGCCACAACATGCAGGATATCTTTGCCGTGGCGGATCGCATCATCGTCATGCGCCGCGGCCAGAAGGTGGGCGACGTGCGCGCCGCCGATGTCACCGATGATGATCTGGTGTCGATGATGGTGGGGGCGACGTAGCCGCAATCTCCTGCCGGCTCAGCGCTGCCAGCAGGTCGCCAAGCGCGCGTGTGTGTCCCATCACGACCAGACGATCACTGGCGCGCAAGGGGCGGTTTGCCGGCACATTGGGCGTGATCTGCGCCTCTTGATCGCCGGTGGCGATATAGCCGATGACGTTGACATCATAGCGTGCGCGCAAATTGAGTTCGCGGAGCGTCAGGTGGTCCCACTCCTGCGGAATCTGAATGCGCCTGACCGCATAGTCGGGCAGAATCTCGCGCGTATCGTCGCGCTCACGTTGAGTGCGGTAGACACTGGCGGGATGTGAGAGCAACAGCGTGACGATCAGCACCAGCAACGCCGGCAGCAGAAAGTCGGCGCCAAAGACCTCAACCGTGAGCATCAGCGCCGTGAGCGGGACATTGACCAGCGAGACCAGGCTGGCGGTGATCGAAGGAATGACCAGCGTCGCCGCCGGGTAGCCGCTCAGGGCGGCGACGATCACGCCAGCCATGCCACCGAGGTACATCGACGGCACCAACATGCCTGCCGAACCGCCTGAACTAATGGTGCACATCGTCGCCAGGAGCTTGCCCACCAGCGCCACCACGGCCACACGCAACGTCAATTCACCAGTCAGCGCCTCTGTCAGCACGCGGTCGCCCGTGCCCAACACCAGGTCGAGCGGCGCCGCCGCCAACCACGCGGCAACGATGCCGACGATAGCGGTCAATACAGCCCCTGCCACATGCCGCTGCCAATCGACCGGAAAGCGGCTGCGGAAAAATGCGCGCAGCAGGGTGCGGACCTTGCGCAGATAGACGTCGACAAAGGCGACAAAAATCGCCAGCCCCATCAGCACCAGCGCATAGCGCCAGTCAAGTTCAGGCGCCGTGATGGGCGCAGGCGTGATAAATTTGCCCGCTGCTGGCGCCAGGATGCGCCCAAGCTGCGCAGCAGTGAGTGATGCAATCAATGCATAGATCAGCTTCTCGATGACCGGGCGGCGGCGGTACATCACCTCAACAGCGAAAAAAGCGCCTGCCAGGGGTGCGCCCAGTAATGTGGCGATGGCAGCTGCGACGCCACATAGTTGCGCTGTCTGCAGCTCGTCAGGGTCGAGGGTGCGCCACCAACGCCAGAGACGCAGCGCCCACAGCCGATGAGGCAACAGGCGTGGGCGCGGTTTCAGCAGCCCCACCGCCAGACTTTCACCGACCAGGGTGACGCTGGCTTCCAGGCCGCCGGAAGCCCCCAATCCGAGTGTCGCCAGGGTTGCGCCAAACTTGCGCAGCGCCAGGCTGAACGTTGGCAATTCCCAACGAGCGCGCACCCCCTGCACGCCAAGCAACCCGCGATCCAACGCCGGTTCTGAGGTGTAGTAGAGGGCGATGGTGCGTTCGAGGCCGTCGCCTTCGACATCGTTCAGCGCGTGAACGTGGCCGTCCTTGTCGCGATAGTAGACGCTGCTGGCATTCCAGGCCGCGATCAACGTTGTGATCAGGCTGCCCAGGATGAGGGGTGGCAAAATGAACAAGGGTGACGGCGTTGCTTCGACCCAGGCAATGACGTACTCGAAGGTGAAGTGAACCAGGAATTTCAGCGCAAACACCACGGGCCAGACGACGGCGCCAATAACGATGGCGGTGATGACGAGACGCTGTTCGCGGCGGTCGAACTGGCTGGGGAAGGCGATCACGCGTTGCCAGAGGTCAGGCGACGTGAGCGGGCGCAGAGCGTGCAGCAACTTGTCGAACATGCAGCGCTGTGGACTGGCTTGATCCGGGCTACTCCGACTGCGCATGGTGCGGCGCCACTTGCCGGTCGCCGTGCGTTGGTCGCGGAGTGTTCAGTTGCGGAGCATTCGTCGCGTTGGCGGCTTCGAAGCCGTAGGCGTCGGCGATAAGATAGAGCGGGCGGTCTTTCACCTCGTCGTAGATGCGCCCCAGATACTCGCCGATGATGCCCAGGAAGATCAACTGAACACCGCCGAGGAACAGCACGCTCACCAGCGTAGTCGCCTGCCCGGTCAGGGTGTCGTGCCCAAAGATACGCAATACAACCGCAATCACGATGCCGAGCCCGGCCAGGCCAGCAAAGAAAAAGCCGGTGTACATCGCCAGTTGCAGCGGCACGTGGCTGAAGCTGGTAATTGCATTGTTGGCGAGGCGCAACATCTTGCGCAGCGGGTACTTGGTTTCGCCAGCATAGCGTGCGGCGCGTTCGTACTCGACCGCGACTTGTTTGTACCCCACCCAACTACTCAGCCCACGCATGAAGCGGTTCTTTTCACGCAACTGGCGCATCGCCAGCACGACCTTGCGATCCATCAGGCGAAAGTCGCCGGCGTCGAGCGGGATGTCGACATCGGCAATGTAACGGATCAGGCGATAGAAGGCGGACGCTGTCCACAGCTTGAACTTCGTTTCGCCCACCCGCTTGGTGCGCACAGCGTAGGCGACGTCATAGCCCTCACGCCATTTCTCGATCATGCGCAGCAGCACTTCGGGTGGGTCTTGCAGGTCGGCGTCCATCACGATCACAGCATCGCCATCGGCGTAGTCGAAGCCAGCGGTGATGGCGATCTGGTGGCCGAAGTTGCGGCTGAAGTTGAGCACCCTGACGCGCGGATCGCGGCGGCTCAGGTCGATCAGCAATTCCAGGCTGCGATCGCGGCTGCCATCATTGACGAAGATCACCTCCCATCGCTCGCCCGTGCTGTCCATCGTCTGCACCAGGCGTTCGTAAAGGATAGGGATAACTTCTTCTTCATTCCAGACTGGAATGACAACCGAAAAGACCGGACGCGCACCGTTGTTGAGAGTGTTCATAGCTGCTATGGTAAATCATCCCTGCATGTGGGTCAAGCCAACCGCGCCTGACAGGTCACTTACACTTTGACGCTCCTGACGGGCGATGCTAGACTTGGCGCAGAGCAGATCGACCCAGCCGCCAGACACAGGCGGCGCAATGGCCGGATATGGCAGATCGTATGACGATAACGCACCTCCACCCAGATCGCACCAGCGCCGATTTTGCCGGTTGCACGCCCACTTTCCCTGGCATTCCGGGTGCAACGTTGCAGACTGGCCTTCGCCTCGCCAATTTCCAATCGAAGCGACTGATCTTCAACCGCCTCGGTCAACCGGGGCAGGTGCACGTCTACGCTGCTGATTGTCGCGCTGGCGAGCGGCTGCGTGTGCAATTGTTGGTGCCGATGCTGCCGGTGGGCGGCGCAGTCGTGCCGGCTTTTGCCGTCGTGGCGCAGAGCCTGCCTTACAGCGCCGACATGCAGAAGTTGCCCTTTGCGACGCCGGCCGGTTTCAGTGCTGTTGTCGCCACACCGCCTGCGCAACTGACGGCGCCGGCTCGCGACGTGCTGACGCGCGTGCGCTACTATCCGGGACCGACGATCGACACGCGCACGCTGATCGGCGGGCGCGCCTACATCGTCGTATGGAGTCCGCACAACCACATGGGCAAATATGTGCTGCAAGTGGGTCAGCGCTGGCCTCTACAGTGGAGTTATTGGGTGCAACTTCCGATCTACTGGTGGCGCATTCGCGGCTGGTTCGGCCTCAGCCGGGCGGCGTTGGTGGGCGCCGTTGCCGGCATCGCCCTGCTGGGCGCCTTCGTGATCGGGCTGTTGCGACGCGGGCGCCGCAACGAAGGACGCTCACACAGCGTACTATAAGTTCTGGAGCATTGGCGCCAGAAGTCGTGCAGTCCGCAGAGATACAAGGCGTTGAGGAGCATAGAACACGCATGCGAATTATTCTGTATTTGGGTAAGGGCGGCGTCGGCAAGACGACAACAGCGGCGGCCTCCGCCATCCGCTGCGCGGACCTGGGCTATCGCACGCTGGTCGTGAGCACCGACATCGCGCACAGCCTGGCCGACAGCCTGGATGTGCCGTTGCACGCGCAACCAATGGAGATCGCCCCCAACCTCTTCGCACAGGAGATCAACGTCGTCGAGGAGGTGCGCGAGCACTGGGGTGAGATGCAGGGCTACCTGGGCAACGTCCTGCGCAGACAAGGCATGAACAAGGCTGTATCGGAGGAGATGGCAATCATCCCCGGCATGGAGGAAGTGGTCAGCCTGTTGCACATCAACAAGCAGGCGCGCGAAGGTCACTTCGACTGTGTGGTCGTCGACGCCGCTCCCACCGGTGAGACGATGCGCCTGCTCACAATGCCAGAGAGTTTTCAGTGGTACGTCGGGCGCCTGCGCAGTTGGGGCGATGCAACGCTCAAGCTCGCCAGCGGGCTGCTCAATCGAATCGCACCGGAAAAAGACCTCTTCACCGGGCTGAACAACCTGGTGGAAGGCGTCAAGGAACTGCAGGCGGTGCTCACCGACCCGACAGTGACCAGCTACCGCGTCGTGCTCAACCCGGAGAAGATGGTGATCAAGGAAGGCGCACGCGCCGTCACCTATCTCTCGCTCTTTGGCTACCCGGTGGACGCCGCAATCGTCAACCGCATCCTGCCAGGGGTCGAAAGCAACAGCACTGACGGCGCCAGGGTTGCCCAACCGAGCAACGACAGCTACTTGCGCCATCTCCAGGAGATTCAGGCGCGTTACCTGGCCGAGATCGAGCGCGACTTCTACCCGCTGCCGATCCTGCGGTCGCGTTGGTACGATCAAGAGATGGTGGGGTTGAGTCGGCTGCGGCGCCTGGCTGGCGACCTCTTCCAGGATCACGACCCCAGCCAGATCTTCTTTCGCGGTCAGGCGCAATCGATCGAAGAGGAGGGCGAGGACTTCGTCTTGCGCCTCCCGTTGCCGCAGGTCGAGTTGGAAAAGGTCAAGCTGACCAAACGCGGGGACGAACTCTTTGTCAATATCGGCAACTTCAAGCGCGAGATGTTGTTGCCGTCGGTGCTGGCGCAGCGTGACGCCAGCGGCGCCACCTTCACCAATGGCGTGCTCAAGATTCGCTTCCCACCGCCCGCAGGCGCACCGGCGTCAGTGTAGATGTAGTGCAAGACAAGCAAAAGGATGCAACTGTGGCGACAATCATTGACGCATTAGCGAACATGGCGTTGACGGCGGTAGGGACGGCGGCAGGGTTTCAGATTACGTTGCGTGTACAGCAGAATCTGCAGCCGCATCCGCTGCCCCGACAGTTTGCTCCACTGCTGGAGCATCCGCTACGCCTGGAGTACCTCGACCCGCCGCACATCCTGGATATGGCAGGCGTCGGCGCCAACATGACGGTGCTCGATCTCGGCTGCGGCACGGGCCTGTTCACGCGGGCGGCGGCGCATATGGTGGGCGCCGGCGGGCGCGTGCATGCGGTCGATCTGCAGGCGGCAATGTTGGCGCAGACTGCTGCAACGGTTGCATATGAGGCCGTGCAGGAACGCGTCACGCTGCACCATTGCGGCGCGTATGAACTGCCGCTGCCGGATGACGCTGTCGACGTAGCGCTCGTGATTGCAACCCTGGGCGAAATTCCCGACAAACCGGCGGCGTTGAACGAGTTGCGCCGTGTGCTCCTGCCCGGCGGGCGCCTGGTGGTTGCGGATGAGTGGCTCAACCCGGCCTGTATGTGGTCCGGCGCCGTGCGTCGCTGCGCCGAAGAGGCCGGTTTCCGTCTCCTGCACCGCGCCCACTCACTGGCGGGCTACACCATCCTCTTGATCAACGACAAATAACTGCGAGGTTGCCGCCGGCGTTTTTGCTGTTCTCCGTCGCTTTGGAACATCCCTTCCTGCGAAAGACCTGTGCACCATGCAAAATGAAGAAGAGATTGTCACCGCGCTGCCATACCTGACGGCGCACTTGCCTGGCGTCGGCGGTGTGCTGCGCGCCTCAGCGGAAAGTTTTGTCGTCGAGGAAGTTGGGCTTTACGAGGCAGCAGGTGAGGGACAGCACCTGTACGTGAATCTCACGAAGGTGGGGTTGACCACCAAAGAGGTGCAGGCGCAGCTAGAAAAGCTCTTTGGGCTGGAGCGGGGCAGCGTCGGCTTTGCAGGAATGAAGGACAAAGTTGCCAGGACGACGCAGACGTTCAGCCTGAATGTGGGTCATAAACCCGCAGCATTCGCCGAAGAAGCGGCGCAGCGCATTCGCAGTGAATTGCCAGTCACCGTGAATTGGGTGCGATTTCATCAGAACAAGTTGCGCCCCGGTCACCTGCTGGGCAACCGCTTTACGATCACGGTCACCGGGTTGGCGGTGACGCCGGCGACGGCGCTGCAACGTGCAGAAGCCATTTGCGCCGAGATTCGTCGGCGCGGGCTGCCTAACTTCTTCGGCGTCCAACGCATCGGCGCCACTGGTGGCAATGCCCGGCAGGGGTTGGCGCTGTTGCTGGGCGCACGGCAACGGGCGGACAGGTGGCTGCGGCGCTTTCTAATTTCAAGCTATCAGAGTTATCTCTGCAACCGCTATTTGGTGCGACGGCTGGAAATCGGCGCCTTCGACCACCTCTTGCGCGGCGATGTCGCCAAAAAAGTGGCGACAGGCGGCATGTTCGAGGTCGAAGATGTGGAAGCGGAGCAGCCACGGTATGCTGCCCACGAGATCAACTTCACGGCGCCGCTGTATGGGCCGCAAATGTGGGCGGCCAAAGCCGAAGCAGCGGCGCTGGAAGCCGAAGTGTTGGCGGCGCAACCGGTGACGATGGCGCACTTTGCCCAGGCGCACGTCGAAGGGACGCGGCGTCCCGGCCGGCTCCTGGCGCCCGACCTCACCGTACGCCTGGAAGGCGACGCACTGGTCGCCAGCTTTACGCTAACGAAGGGCGCCTTTGCCACGATTGTGATGCGCGAGTTGATGAAGGTCGATGAAGACCAACTGTCGGTCATTGCGGAAGATGACGAATGAGCATGAAAGAAATGAACCAGGCCGATCCAGCAGCCAACAAGGCTGATCCAGCTTCACTATCTGTGCGGGACCGCATCATGGAATTGCCGATCTTTCCACTCAAACATGTGGTGCTCTTTCCGGGAATGGTGCTCCCCCTGCACATCTTTGAGATGCGCTACCGCGAGATGATCAATCGCTGCATCGATGAACACCTGCCCTTTGGCGTCGTCTTGATCGAAGAAGGCGCAGAAGTCGGCGCCACCGCCAAACCGCATACTGTCGGCACTGCTGCGCGCATTGCCCGCGTCGAGCGGCTGGAGGATGGGCGTATGAACATCACCACGATCGGGACGCAGCGCTTTCGCATCCTTGAACTGCACACCACTCACAGCTACCTGACGGCTACGGTGCGCCATTTCCCGGTGGTGAACGGCGGCACGCAACTGGCCGCTGACCTGAGCCAGCGCGTACGCCCGCAAGTGTTGGAGTACGTTACGCTGTTGTCCAAAGCCGCCAATGTCAACCTGACGCTGGATCGGCTGCCCGAGGATCCGCTGACGTTGGCGATGTTGATCGCCATTTCGCTGCAGGTGAGTGACAAAGATAAACAACACCTGCTGGAGGCGGCGGGCGTGCCCGAAATGTTGACGCTGGAAAGTCGGCTCCTCACACGCGAGTTGCTCTTGCTGCAGTACATGATCGACACGCGTGAGGACGTGCAGATGTTGAACAGTGGGCCTAGCGGCTACGTTTTCCCCAATTAGCGCGCCCCAGCCGTCACGCCTCTCCTCGCACCGGTGCACGTGGGGCTAAAACAACTCGTACTACGTGCTGCGTGCGGCGTGTCAGGTGCTGTGTAGCGAGACGGAACGCGCAACGCGCAGCCTATTGGCGCCCAGGTGCACTAGAACGAACTGTAGCGCTCATAGCCCGCCTTGGGAATCTCGCTTTCCGGGGGACGTTGCGCGATGTGCGCGTCCAGGTTGTAGGTGTAGCCATGCGCCAGGGTGTGGATCTCGACGCCGGTGATGTGGAAGGGTTGGTCAGGTGGTGTGGCGTACAGGTCGCACTCTTCAATTTGCGCCCCATCCACGATCAGCGCGCTCCCTGCGCCAAAAACCTCAAGCGTGCTGTTGGGGTAGAGCACGACGCCGGTGTCGGGATCGAGCGCCACGCCGATCAGGAACGGATTGTAGGCGACCGCTGTCAACAGGCGCGGCAGGTGCGTGCGTAGATTGGCGCCCGCCTCCTCGTCGCTGTCCACCGTCATCCGGTTGACGATGCCCAGCCCTGGCGCAAAGCGAATCGACGCTGGCGTGGGCGCGGCGTTGACGGACGGCCCGGTTGCAACCACCATGTGCTGGCTGAGGACGGCGCCGCCGCGTCCGATGCCCGCAACGACGCGGCCACGCGCATTGGCGCGACGGATTGCCTGAGCGACGGGCGTGCCGCCCATCATGCCCACAAAACGCAGGGGATTGCCGTCGGTGATCAGGATGCCGGTGGCGCTTTCAACGCGCGCAACCAGGGCGGGATCGTGCGCGGCGCGGCGCAACGTGACCGGCAACAGCTCGACCCAATCAACCTCGGCCTCAACGAACCAGCGGCGGTAGCGCTCGGCGGGCGCAGCGTCGGGTGCGGCCGTGGGCACAATCAGGATGCGCGCACCGTAGCCGCCAGCTTCATCCCAGAAGCTCTGCATCATGCGGGCGAAGAGGTGATCGGTGGTCAACGGCCCCATGAACATGATTGGGCCGCGTGTAAAACCAGGCGGTACAGGTGCGGGCATACAGGCTACTCTCCAGACGTTTCTCTAGTGGGCACGGATAGCGAACCAATCAGCGTGCGAAACAGGCGTTCGTCCTCTTCCAGAACAACCGGCTGCACCAGCGTGGCGATCAGCAAGTGGCTGCCAGTCGCATCGAAGGTGGCGGCTTGACTGCCGCTGACGTCACCAGCAGGTGATGACATGAAGTAGCGAATGTAGGCGACGGGCAGACCGTCGCGGCGCAGATCGGTGACGACTCGGGCATCGACCACATCGGCGCCCGCCGTGTTGGAAAAGACTTCGGTCACATCGAGCAGGTAGCGCTCCAGCGACAACGCCTGACGCGGCAAGGCGGCAATGCTGAGGCGGGTCGGGCTCGCCTCGAAAGCGCCGCCAATCGGCCAGGCGATCACCACCGGCGCCGGCTGCGTGAGGGCGGCTGGCTGGTCGCCAGTCCAGACTTGCGTCGTCCACTGCCAGCCCTCCGGCAGGGTCAACGTGTACAGGTCGGTCGCGATCACGCTGCTGGCAGTGGCGGCGACGGGCGGTGCTTCGGGCGGTGCGGTGGGGGTGGGGGTGTCCGCCGCTGGCGGCGTGACCTCCGCGGCGGGCGGCGCGGACAGTGGACGCAGCGCCGCCCAGGCCGTAAATGTCAGGGCGAGCAGCACCAGAATGCCCACGCCAGCCAGCGCCAGATTCTGCCGTGACATGATCGCTGTTAGCTGCGCCTAGACTTGCGACGCCGGACAGAGTTGACGGATGACGCAACCGGCGCAATTGGGTTTGCGCGCATCGCAAACGCGGCGGCCATGAAAGATCAGCAGGTGCGACAGGTCGATCCACTCCTCCCGGGGTGTGATCGCCTGCAGATCGCGTTCGATCTTGTCCGGGTCATTTTGGGCGCTCAGCCCCAGGCGCTGCGCCAGCCGCTTGACGTGTGTATCGACCACGATGCCTTCAGCAATGTGGAAGGCTGTGCCAAGCACAACGTTGGCGGTCTTCCGGGCTACACCCGCCAGCGAAAGCAGCTCCTCCATCGTGGCCGGCACTTCCCCGTCGTAGACCTCGACGAGGCGCGTACACGCTTCCTGGATATTCTTTGCCTTGTTGCGGTAGAAACCGGTGGAGTGGATCATCGCCTCCAGCTCGGCGCGGTCGGCCTCGGCAAAGGCGCGTGCATCGGGATAGCGCGCAAAGAGCGCAGGCGTCACCTTGTTGACGCGCTCGTCCGTGCATTGCGCCGACAGGATGGTGGCGATCAGCAGTTCGAGCGCGTTGCGATGCTCGAGCGCACAGCAGGCGTCGGGGTAGGCAGCGTGCAGCAACGCCAGGATCGGGCCGATGCGTTCAGCGGCAGGCGCTGTTGCGGTCAGGTCTTCAGACATGGGAATCCTTCTCCAGGCGTCAGGAATGATCAAGAGTAGACTGGCTCGGCGCGCACACGATAGTCGGAATCGTCGATGCGCTGCCAGGGATAGTGGATGAAATCTTCCGTCACCTGAACATAGAAGTCGGGCTCATCCTCGGTGAAGATGCTGCTCTCCTTCTTCCAGTGCAGCACCGCAATCTCCGGGTAGCCGCCGGCGATCTCGATGCGCCCCTTCACCGCCATCGCCGTGCGCCCGCGATACCACAGGTTATCCACCACCAGAATCTTGCGGTCGCGCAGGCGGTCGTCGGAGGGGAACTGCACAAAGCGCGGCCAGCTCAGGGTGGCGCGCTGGCTGGGATTTTCAGGAAAGAGCACGGCGGCGGTGAGCACCTCCTTCATCTTGAGCGCCTCGGCAATCATGCCGCCGGGGATGATGCCGCCGCGCGTAATCGAGAGGATGGCGTCGTAAGGCGTGTTGAGCTTGAAGATCAACTGACTGACCAGTTCCTCCAGCTCGGTCCAGGTAAGATAGACATGCTTCATGACTCTTGCTCCAGAATAACCTCAACAGATTGCACCAGGTGCACATGGGCGCAAAGAAGCCGCTGGCTGCGTGACACGCTCCACGGAGCACGCAACACCGTGACACGAGCACCATTGGTCTGCTTAAGCCCACGCGTGCTATTGACGTGCGGACGGCGACGCCATCCACCTGGCAAGGGCAGCGCCCGTTTGGCTGGCAACATGGTTTGCGCTTGTTGCAAACCGATTTTCCCCTGAAACGGCGGTTATCGCAACATCGTTGACCGCCAGCGACAGATACGGCGGCGCCGACAACTGCACATGGTAGTCGCCAGGAGTCACATTCCAGAAACGCAGATCGCCCCGTGCATCCGACGTGGCGGCGGCGACAGGAGCGCCTGCTGCGTTGAGCAACGTCGCGTCGACGCCGGGATAGCGCACGTTGCCCGCGATCCAGGCGACGCCGCCGGGCCAGAGACGCGCCAGCACAGGATCATGGTCGCTGGCGTGCAGGATCGTGGCCGCATCAGGCGCCGCCCGCGCTGCATAATCGGCGCTGAAGCGAAGCGGGCGCACCTCACCCACCCGCTCCACCAGCGCCGGCGTGACCAGCATGTGATCGAGCACCTGGCTGGCGCCATTGTAGATGTACGTGTAGCGTTGCAGCGGCGGCAGGCGATCATAGAGATGCACCAGGTCGGGGTCAGGTGTGGTCTGCACTACCCGCACCGTCTCGCTGCCGTAGTAGTCGTTAAGATCGCCCATCACCACGACGGCGGCGTTGGCGTCTGCATCCAGGCGGCGCTGCACCTCGACGGCGACAGCCTGCGCCTGCGCCACGCGTCGGGGCGCGTTCACAGTTTCGTCGCCCGCCTTGCTCTTGAGGTGATTCACGATGACAGTGAGGGGAAAGGGCGCGCCCCAATCGCCCATCACTGCCAGATCGACCACCAACGGCGGGCGGTCGAAGAGCGGATACTGCCCGCTGGCGCAGACGCCGGGAGCGACGACGCCGTAGTCGGTGAAGGAGCACGCCTGGCGGCTTTGCGCGGCAAGCACCTGCACGCGGTCGGTGCGCGTCAGCAGCGCGTTGGTCAGCGGGAACTCAACATTGCTGCTCTGCGGACCGGGCAGCGCCGTGGCGGTGTATGGCAAACCGAACTCAGCGGTGAGCACCTCAGCCAGCCGCGCAGCATCTTCGGGCTGACCGGCTTCTTGCACGCCGATGATTGTGCAGCCCGCCAGCCCCTCGGCAATCAGCCGGGCGCGGCGGTGCACCTCACGCTCGTAGTCAGCCGGGTCAGGATGCTGTTCCGTCCCGCGTCCAAGCGCCAACAGGTTGTACGAACAGAGCGTGAAATCCTGACCGCCGGCAGGCGTCGCCACACTCAGCTCACCGGTCGCCGCCTCGCCAGCTTCGACTACGCTGCCGGGCAGCAAGAGCAGTTGGTACTTGCCAAAATTGTAATCGAGGATTGCCTGCACGGGCGCGCCTCCCGCCCCGGTGATGCGGACGTGCGCGCCGTGGTCAAGGTCGGGCAGAGGAACACCTAAGGCGCCGCTGACGTAGAATAGTTGCGCCAGTTCGACCGTCTCATCGTGAAAGATGCGGCCATCGCTCAGATAGGGTTGCACAGTGGCCGGCGCCAGGGCGATCTCAGCCTCGCCGCTGGCGTATCGTTTGGTGGGGCCGTGCACCACGCCCGCCAAATCCGGCAGGCTCACCAGCATCCCCTCCAACGCCTCATAGCGCGCTGCGGGCGCTGCATCGTAGCGGAAGGCCGGCAGCACAACCGGCGCGGGCGTGGCAGTGCGGCACAGCGAGGACGGCGCAATCGCCTTCACGCGCGAGAGTTCGGTCTTTTCATAGAACTCATCGATGAGCGCGCCGCGCACGGCCACGCAGTCGCCAACCTGCACCGTCGGTCGCGTGCGCGTGTAGACATAGATGCCGTCACTGGTTTCGCTGCGCCCGTCGCCTGCCGGGTCTTGCAGATAGAAACCCGCCGGCCCGACGCCGGTCACGACGCCTACGCTATCGACGTAACGCCCGGCCCACTGCGTCGCAGCGCCATCGCCCTGGAGGACATAGACCGGGATCGGCTCCTCGACCTGGGCGAGCGAGGCCGACGGCGCCGCCGACAACAGCCCGGCAATGGCGAAGGTCAGGAGCAGCAAAAGGCGCCGCAAACGATCCACGGCGCCTGTCATGGCAACTGACTCATCTTGCTGTGGTCTCTGCGATCGCAACGACACGTAGCCCCTCCAGCGTTCGGGGTGCGGCCACAATCCAGCGCGCCCGCACGGTTGGCTCCACCAGGTTATTGAAAGGATATGATTGTACTATGATAAGATGCGGAACCAGTAATACTGCTCACTTGGTTAACGAGTCATGCGTCATGCATCACGAGTGACTGGTGACTCGTGACTGGCGACTCGTGACGGGTAGCGACATGAGCAGCCATCCTAGAGACCAGTATGTCCCTGCCAGGCGGCGCGCATGTGCAGCGCGCGGCATCTGGACTTTTCCGTGCTCACCTGCAAAGGTCGGTTCACCCATGATCCTGCGGCTACGAATGATCGTGCTTGCGCTGCTGGTTGTGTGCGGCGCTGCGCTCCTGACGCCACCACGGGCGACAGCGCAACCCGACGCTGCGCTGCGCACGGCGTATGTGCTCGAGCTGGCAGCGCCGCCAGCCGCAGCCTTCTACGCCGCGCAACAAGCAGCCGGGGTCAGCGCCGCCAGCGCCACGACCGCCACCCGTCGCTATCTGGACAGCCTGGAGCAGACGCAGCAACGCCTCCTGACCGACGTGGCGCGCACGGGGGCGCCCGTGCTCTACCGCACTCAGCGCGTCTACAACGGCGTCGCCGTGTTGGCGACAGCCGAACAGGTCGCAACTCTAGCGATGCTGCCCGACGTCAAGGCGATGCACCCCATCGTCGCCAAGACGCCGGACAGAGCGACCAGCGTGCCCTTCCTCGGCGCACCGGCGCTTTGGCAGGGGCTGGCCGGCGCGCTGCCGGTGCACGGCGAAGGAGTGCGCATCGCAGTGATCGACACGGGCGTCGATTACCTCCACGCCGACCTGGGCGGCCCAGCCGTTGGCTATGCGCAAAACGATGTCACCCGCATCGGCGACGTGCCGGGCTTCCCCAACGCCAAGGTGGTGGCAGGCTATGACTTCGTGGGCGACGCCTACAACGCGGCGGTGGGCAGCCCCACGTACAACCCCATCCCGGCGCCCGACCCCGACCCGATGGATTGTTACGGACATGGCGCTCATGTCGCTGGCATTGCGGCTGGCTATGGTGTGACCACCGCACAACAGCCCTACGCCGGCCCCTGGGACGCAACGATGGACTTTAGCAACTTCCGCATCGGGCCTGGCGTCGCCCCGCTGGCTGAGATCGTGGCGCTCAAGGTCTTTGGCTGCTCCGGCGCATCCGACATCGTCGACGCCGCGATCGAGTGGGCAGTCGATCCCAACGGGGACGGCGACTTCAGCGACCACGTCGACGTGATCAATATGTCGCTCGGTTCGCCGCTGGGCGAGCTGGATGACACCACGACCCTCGCCGCCAATCACGCAGCAGCGATCGGCGTCATCGTTGTGGCCTCGGCTGGCAACTCCTACGATTACCGCTTCGTGGTTGGCAGCCCCTCCAACGCCGACCGCGTGGTCAGCGTCGCCGCCAGCCAGCATGGCGCGCTGCAATGGGAGGATGGCGCACAACGGATCGACACCATCGCCGGCTTTTCCTCGCGCGGCCCGCGCATTGGCGACGCCTTCCTGAAGCCCGATCTGGCGGCGCCAGGAGCGGGCATCGTCTCCGCCGCCAATCGCACGGGGGCAGGTGCGTTGGCGCTGTCGGGCACCTCGATGGCGGCCCCGCATGTCGCCGGCGCGCTGGCGTTGTTGCGCCAGCTTCACCCCACGTGGAGCGTCGAAGAAATCAAGGCGCTGGCAATGAATACGGCCTATCCGCTGGTGCGGGCTGGTTTGCCGCTCACTTCCACCCTCTTTGCCCCCAGCCGCACCGGCGCCGGGCGGATCGACCTGCCCGCCGCTGCCCGCGCCGCCACGGTGGCCTACGCCGCCGCCGCGCCGGGACGGGTGGCGCTGAGCTTTGGCACGCCTGAAATCCTTACTACCTATCGCGCCGTGCAGCCGTTGCGCATCGCCGCCAAGACGGCGCAGCCAGACGCTTACACCTTGAGCTACGTCGCTGTCACCGACATGCCGGGGGTGACGGTCTCGTTGCCGGTGACCCAGGTGACGCCGCCTGCCAACGGCGTCGTCGATGCGCCGGTGGTGCTGAGCGCCGACGCCGCCGCGTTGGGGCGCGCCACTCCGCCCGCTCCTGCTGAAGTGATCGCGTCGGGTCGGCCCTGGTTCGACGAAGAGAGCGGGCATGTGCTACTTTGGCCCGTGGGAGGCGGTTGGCTGGCGCAGTTGCCCGACGAACACGCAACGGTGGGCGTGGGCGCCTTTGCCTACGATCCGGCAGCACGCACGCTGAGCTACACGCTCACGCTCACCGGCGTTGCACCCACTGCAGTGCTCACCGCCGCGCTCGGCGTCGGGCAGCCAGGCGAAAGCAACGCTCAGACCTACCCGCTCTACGCTGGCGCCGCACCGAACACAACGCCCGTGACTGGCGCAGTAGCGCTGGCGCCGGCGCATGAGCTGCTGCTCGCCGCCGATGGACTTTATGTCGAACTCACCTATCGAACTACGCCATCCGCGCTGGAGGCAACCGTGCGCGGCCAGCTTGTGGCGCAAGCGCCGATCCTGCACGTGCCGCTGCATGCGGCGCCGCGCCCGGTGGCGGCGCTCAACGTCACGCCCGCGCGTCTCGAGTTTGCCGGCGACGCAACGACGGCGATCACCCTCACCGGCCAGACGTTAACCGGCAGCGCCCCGCCGACCGACAGTGTGGCGCTCGTCCGCGTGCTGCAGCTCGCCGTGCAAAGCCCCAACACGCGCCCGCCCGCTCTCGACCCCGCCGCGCCCGATCGCTACGACGCCGCCGATCTCAGTCACGTTGGCATCGCCACCGACTTCGCGCGCGTCGCAGCGCAGGACGCCCTGCTCGTCTTTGGCATCGCCACGCACGCAGCGTGGTCGTCGCCCAATCAAGTGCGCTTCGACGTGATGATCGACGCAAATCAAGATGGCGTCGCCGAGCACCGCCTCTTCAACAGCAGCCGTGAGGGGTACATAGCGACGCAATTCACCGGCGACACCTTCGTCAGCGTGCTCGAAGACCTGCGCACCGGTCGGCGCACTGTGCAGGCGCCACTCAACGGGATCGATCCTGCCCACGCCGACACACGTCCCTTCCAGAGTCGCGTCATGGCGCTGCCAGTGCGTGTGGCCGACCTGGGCGTGACGACCGGGCAGACGGTCATCTCCTACACGGTGATCAGCTATCACACCGCACTGGGCGCCGCGCCCGAAGACGCCGTCGATCGCACACCGCCGCGCCGCTTCGATCTGGCGCATCCCGCGCTGGACGCGCCAGAGTTGGTGGGTATGGCGCCGCTGGCGGTGCAGAGCGACACCGTGCTGACGCTTCACTTCGATAGCGTTGGTTATGTCGAGCAAAATCCTGGTGGTGTGTTGCTGCTCCACCATCACCACCTTGCGGAGAATCAGGTTCAGGTGGTGACAATCCGGCGCATCTGGCTGAACGCGCTGCATCTGCCGCTTGTGGAGAAATGAGCAGGAAGCATTGTGTCACCTTCCGGGAAGCTCTCAGCTTCCCGGAAGGTTGCTGAGGGCTTCCCGGAAGGTTGCTGAGCTAAATGCATAAGTCCTAACAATGAAAGTTGCGAGCCGGCGTCGCCCCTCGCAACTCGCCCCTATTCTAAACTCAGGTCTTGTCACCCACCGAACAGGATGCGCCCACAACTCGGGCAGTAGACGGGGTTGCCCTCGATGACGCGTGCATTGGCGACGATGCCCGTAGGCAGTGAAACATTGCATGCACTGCACGACCCATTCTGCACCGCAGCGACGGCAACGCCTGCCTTACGTTCCGCCAACTGTGTGTAGAGGGTCAGTGCATCGGCGCCGAGGCGTTCCACCACACCCTGTCGCTGTTGCTTGAGCTGCGCGTACATGCGCTTGTACCTGGCTTCCTCCTGCTGGAGGGCGGCGTGGGTCGTTTGCCAGGTCGCCTCGACCTGCGCCAGAGTTGCGCGCTGCGCGACCAACTGCCGCTCCGCCTCTTCGCGCTGCTGGAATGTCGCCATCGCGTCGTCTTCGACCTGGCTCCGCTGGCGCTTCATGGATTCGATGCTGGCCTGCAACGCCTCCAGTTCCTTGGCGTTGTGCACCTCGCCGCTCATCAAGCGGTGTTCGCTTGCCTTGATGCGCTCGCCGAGTTGCTTGCCGTTGAGTTCGGCGTCAAGCTGGTGAGCCTGGAGGCGTTCGATGGTTGTGCGCGTCGCCTCGACGTCGGCGCGCGCCGTGCGCAGTTCGTCCGACTCGCCCAGATTACGCCGGATTTGCGCCACGCGGCGGCGCACCTTCTCCATATTGGCGTCGATCTTTTGCAGTTCGTAGAGCCTGGCAATGTCCACGGTGCGATCCTTTCTTGTGGATGGATGCACACATTATACCAGCGGCGGCGCGCTTCGCGAAATGGCAGACGCGAATCTTTGGAACTCGGTTTGCCCCGCCGTAACTTGGGCTGGCTTCCCTGGCGATGATATACTCAGGAAATGTCCTTCAGTTGCTGAAGTGCACGTTGCAAGACGGAGGAGTTTGTATCGACATGGCAAAGTATCCATCCAATCGTGGCAGCGAAAGCTTCATGGAGTTTGCACTCATGATCATTCTGCTGGCGATCGTGATGTTGGCGATCCTGTTGATCGTGGGGGACAGCATCCGCGAGTTCTTCAACGATATTGGCATCCGCTGGTCGCTCTTTGGCGATCAAAGCGCGTGGGCGCCAGGGCGCTTTCCCTGGCGCATTTAGCTCTCAGCATGACTGTGTTGGTTCATCCGTTTCACGCGCTACGTCACAGTCACCTCGGCCACGCCCTGCAAGACTGGGCGGCAGCAGGCGTCGATCTGCTCTTTCCGCCGCGCTGCGTCACGTGTGGCCGCGCCGGGCGGCTCATCTGCGCCCGCTGCGCCCAGCTTGTGACGCCAACGCCCGAGACCCTCTGCACCCGGTGTGGGCGCGTTCAACCGGCGCGCGTTGCGTCTTGCGCCCAGTGTGCGGACGACCCCGATTTTCCACTCGATCACGTGCGCGCGGCGGCATTGCACACGGCGCCGCTGCGCGAGTGGATTCATCTGCTGAAATATGAAGGACGCCGCGACCTGGCGCCAGCGCTGGCGCGCTATCTCACCGCGACGCTGGCTGGCGACGAGTGGGCGGCAGTGCGGACGCGCATCGACGCCGTCGTGCCAACGCCACTCCACGCCGAACGGCTGCGCCAGCGTGGCTACAACCAGGCTGAACTGCTGGCGCGTGGACTCTGTCAGCAGACCGGGCTGCCGCTGCGCACCGACCTCTTGCGGCGCGAAAAGTCGACGCAGTCGCAGGTGGGGTTGAACGCCGCCGCCCGCAAAGCCAATGTCGAAGGCGCATTTGCGGCGACGCCAGCCTGCCGTGGGCTGCACCTGCTGTTGATCGACGACGTCTACACAACTGGCGCCACTTTGCAGGCGTGTGCACGCGCCTTGCGTGCGGCTGGCGCAACGCACGTCGCTGCGCTCACGCTGGCGCTGCCCAATCACCACTCATCATCGATGCATCATGACTTATCACATTCCTGACGATCTGCTCACTGCGCTGCGCGCAGCCAACCACATCCTTTGCGTCAGCCACGTCAACGCCGACGGCGACGCCTATGGCAGTGTGCTCGGCATGACGCACTTGCTGCAGCGGCTGGGCAAGCGCGCCGTCGCGGCAATGCCCGACCCGATCATTCCCGACTTTGCGTTTCTGCCCGGCGCCGATGCGATCATCGCCCCCGACGCCGTGGGCGACGCTTACGACCTGATCGTGTGTCTGGATATGTCCAGCCCGGATCGCATGGGGGCGGTCTTCAACCCGGCGCGCCACGCCGCCATTCCGTTGGTGGTGATCGACCATCACATCACCAATACGCGCTTTGGCGTCGCCAACTGGGTCGAGGCTGGCTGTGCAGCCACAAGCCAGATGCTCGTCTATCTGGCAGACGCCCTGGGTGCGCCGCCCGATCTGGAGATCGCCACGTGCCTGCTCACCGGCATCGTCACCGACACGCTCTGTTTCCGCACCAGCAACACCACGCCGGAGGTGCTCGAAGCGGCGATGCGGCTGCAGCGCGCCGGCGCCAATCTCGCCGCGACGGTGCAACGCACGCTCAACCGCCTGCCCTTCAGCACGCTCTCGCTCTGGTCGCACGTGTTGGCGGGTGCACGGCTGCAAGAGGGCGTCGTCTGGGTGACCGTGAGCCAGGCGCAGTTGCGCGCCGCCGGCCACGCCGACGACGACTCACGCCTGAACAGCATCCTCGCCTCGGTCAATGAGGCCGATATGAGCGCCGTCTTCACCGAAAAGATCAATGCGCAGGGCGGCCCGGTAGTGGAGTGCAGTTTTCGCGCCAAGCCAGGCTTCACTGTCGGTGAGCTGGCGTTTCAACTGGGCGGCGGCGGCCATGCACCAGCCAGCGGCTGCACCCTCGACGGCGCGCTCGAGGCTGTCGTCGCGCGCGTCATCCCTCTCATGATCGCCGCACGTCGGGCGCAAGCGACGACGGAGCCGCACGCGTGAGCAGCGCACACCTGCCGCTGGATGGCCTGCTCGTCGTGGACAAGCCGGGGCGCGACGATCTGACGCCGGCGCCCATCGAGGAGCCCCGCCCTGCGCCTGGCGAGAAGCGCCCCTATCGCGGCCTGCTCAGCAGCCACGATGTGGTGGCGCGCGTGCGGCGCTGGAGCAGCCAGAAACGCATCGGCCACACCGGCACGCTCGACCCGCTGGCGAGCGGCGTGCTTGTGCTGTGTCTGGGCGCCGCCACGCGGCTGGTCGAGTATTACCAGAACCACCCCAAGCAGTACGTCGCTGTGATCGTGCTGGGCGCCGAAACCGACAGCTACGACGCCGAAGGCCATCTGGTTGCCCGCCACCCTGTGCCTCCGCTCACCGCCGCCGCCATCGACCAGGCGCTGGCGCCCCTGCGGGGCGAGATCCAGCAACAGGCGCCGCGCTTTTCAGCCATCAAGCAAGAGGGCAAGGCGCTCTACTCGCTGGCGCGCCGCGGCAAGGAGGTGGACGCGCCCACGCGCACCGTCACCTTCACGCGCATCGAGCTGGTCGAATTTACGCCGCCGGCGCGCGTCACGCTGGCCATTGACTGCTCGGCGGGCGCCTACATCCGCAGCCTGGCGCACGACCTGGGCGCGGCGCTGGGGACAGGCGCGTATCTGCAGGCGCTGCGCCGTACAGCGGCGGGTGATTTCACGCTGGCGGAGGCGCATTCGCTGGAGGCCATCGAGGTCGCAGCGCGCGACGGGCGCCTGCATGAACTGCTGCTGCCCACTGGCGAGCGGCTGCCGCTGCCGGGCTATCGTTTCGACGCCGATGTCTTGCAGCGCTTTCGCCATGGTCAGACCGTGATTCTGCCCGACGCCGCCTGCGATCCAGAACGACACCTGGCCGCCGCGCGCGCTGAAAATGGCGTGCTGGTCGGCGTCATCCGGCGGTTGGGCGCAGCGCGTGAGAACGCCGGCTGGCGCTGGCGGGCGGAAAAATGGTTGCAATAAAGTCACCAAGAAATGACAGGTATGCGCACCTTTGACGAACTTCGCAAGGCTCATCTCGACGGCCCAACCATCCTGACGATCGGCAATTTCGATGGCGTGCATCGCGGGCATCAGGCGTTGCTCCAACACATGCTGCAGCGGGCAGAGCAGATGACGGCGGCGGGCAGGACGCCGATCAACACCGCCTTTCTGACCTTCGACCCGCACCCGGTGCGCGTGCTGCGCCCCGATCTACCCCATTTTCTGCTGACGACGCCGATGGAGCGTCTCGAAGCCGCCGCAGCGCTCGGCATCACCCACGGCATCATCCAGCCCTTCACCCTGGAGATCGCCCAGCTCTCCCCGCGCGATTTCACGACGCTGCTCAAGGAGCATCTGGGGCTGGCGACGCTGGTGGTCGGGCCAGATTTTGCCCTGGGGCGCAATCGCAGCGGCGACATTGCTGCGCTGCGGGCGCTGGGTGAAGAGCTGGGCTTCACTGTCGAAGTCATTGCGCCGATTGCGTTGGACGATCAACCGGTGCGCAGCAGCCACATTCGCCAGTTGCTGCGGTCGGGTGAAGTCGAGGCTGCGGCGACGCTCCTGGGGCGCCCGTACCGCGTCAGCGGCGTCGTCGAGCACGGCGATCAGCGCGGACGCCAGGTCGGCATCCCCACCGCCAACGTGCGCACCCCGCCCGACAAATTGCTGCCTGCGGATGGCGTCTACGCAACGCGCACGTTGCTCGCAGGCTTCGATCGCGTCCACACTTTCTACAGCGCGACCAATGTCGGCGTCCGGCCGACTGTCGACGGGTTGCACCGTCGCGTGGAAAGCCATTTGCTCGATTTCCCACCCCCCGGACAGGTGGACGATCTGTACGGCCGTGTGCTGGCGGTGGATTTTCTGCACCGGCTGCGCGGCGAAAAGCGTTTTGCCACCATCGCCGAGTTGGTGGCGCAGATTCACGCCGACATTGCGCAGGCGCGCGCCTTTTTCGCTGACGCGTCAGCGCCGACGTCGGTTCGCTAGAGGTCAAAGTGCTATGGTTACTCGTTTACGTTTTGCATTGATGTGCTTGCTGCTGAGTCTACTGACCAGTTGCGCGCCCATGGCTCCGCTCATCTTGAGCGGAGGCCCCAAGCCTCCCATGTTGGACCCCAACCTGCTCGGGCGTCCGAATCGCAACATTCAGCTCATCACCGACCTGCCGGCGTTGGAAGCCTGTCTCGACGCTGGCTTCTCCGCATATGGCGCCACGTTGCAAACCACCAATGTCCGCAGTGACGCCGACGTCGCGGCATGTCGCGTGGGACGGCTGCCACGCGGGACGCTGGTGGAGCTTATCGACTACACCACCATCCGCGCGCCCGCAGCGCAAGCCACAACGGCGACGCCTGCCATGCCGACGCCGACCCCAGCGCCCTTGCCGACGCCTGGCCCCCAGATCGGTTATGTCGAAGATATCCAGCCGCTGTTCGAGCGCACATGCAGCGCCTGCCACAACGCTGCGGCGCGGATCATGGGTTTGCAGACGACCGCCTACGCGCCGTTGATGGCAGGCAGCGCCAACGGGCCGGTCATCGTGCCGGGCGACCCGGAAGCCTCCAAGCTGTGGGAGATGATCGGTTCGGGCAAGATGCCGCTGACTGGTCCGCTGCCACCAGACGAACGGCAGCTTGTCTATGACTGGATCAAGGCGGGCGCCGCCGAACGCCGCGCCCCTGCGCCCGCTACAGCGCCGCAGCCACCCGCTCAACCGCCTGCAACCAACCAGGATGGCGATATCTGGCTGACCATCGGCGCAGACGTCAAGGTCGATGCTGTACCCGATGGCTGCACTGTCAACGGCGAGCAGTCACTGTACGTCAGCAGCGATCTGATCCTGCCTGTCAGTTGCGGCGCTGTCCCGAATGAGGCGGCGCTGACCGCCGTGCTTGCCAAAGTTGGGCTGGCGCCAGCGGCGGCCCCCGCCGTGCCGAGTGCGGCGAAGCCCGCGCCGGCAAGCGAGGGTGTGGCCGTCGCGGCGACCACGGCGACTACGTCCACCAACGCCGACGCGCCCACCGACGCGTCGGCGCCCGTTGCCGCCGCGCCGCGTGTGGGCGCCGCCGTCAATGCCGGCGCCGTTGGGATTCGCGCCGCTGCGCTGGGGCTGCCCCCGGCGACGGAAGGCGATCCCTACATGACGCCACGCGGCGGCTTCTGCCTGGAACAGCGGCTGCCAGACAACACACGCGGCATCACGGCCATTGCCTTTGCCCCCGACGGGCGGATGTTCCTGGCGCTGGACAGCAGCCTGGCTGGCGATGTCGATCCGCTGATCCTTTACGACGCCTATCATCCCAGCCGTTCGGTGGCTGTCTACGACTGGGTGAACAACAGCACAAAATACGACGAAATCATGGCGGAGTCGAGTCGCATCACCGGACTGGACTACGCTGACGGCGCGCTCTACCTGTCGCGGGCGGGCGAGGTCGGGCGCATCCCCGACGGCGGCGGTTACGAAAAGCTGGCTGATGGCTTTGCCGTCGAAAGCCGGCTCTTTCACGCCAACAATGGCATCGTGATCAGCAACGGCTGGGTCTACGTCTCGGCGGGCGGCGTGCGCGACGGTTACGTCGAAGGCCCGATCGTTGGGGTCGGCGAGGACGGCGCACAGCAGATCGTCTCCGGCGGCAACCCCTACGCGGCGCGCATCGTGCGGGCGCCGTTGGGTGAACTCCTCAACCAGCGCAGCATTGCCGCCTTCTCGACGGCGGCGCGCGGCGTGCGCAATCCCTACGGCATCACTGTCGATCCGGCCGGGCGCATCTGGTTCACTGACAATGGCGCCACTAACGTGCCCGACGAAATCAGCGCCGGTGACGAGGTGAATCTCCTCGATCCTGGCGCCATCGGCGCCAGCGAAGGGGCGACGCCCTACTACGGCTTTCCGTTGGCGCTGAATGGCGCGCCGCCCGATTGGTACACGGCGCCCATCGCCACGCTGGTCAACTCGGCGGCGCCGACGGGAATCACCTGGGCCTACGACACGGTCTATTTTGGCGTCTATGGACGTTATCCCGGCCTCTACCGGCTGGGGCGCGCGGCGGATGGTGCGGTTGTCGCCGAGCGCATCCTGCACGGCTGGCCGATCCTGGCTGTCGCCACGGCGCCCGACGGCGCGCTGTGGATCGGCATGGGCAACGGCGGCCTCTACCGCGTCACGCCGGGGTGCAACAATTAGGGGAGGGGCGAGTTAAGGCCGAGCCGTGTGCGGCTACGAGCCGCACCTGCGGGCGGAGCGGTGTGTGCGGCTACGAGCCGCACCTGCGGGCGGAGCGGTGTGTGCGGCTACGAGCCGCACCTGCGGGCGGAGCGGTGTGTGCGGCTACGAGCCGCACCTGCGGGCGGAGCGGTGTGTGCGGCTACGAGC
>Ga0272446_1002611_pt1 | contig 24174 bp, 23 predicted proteins | sample YNPCB0061_FD_194587 | JGI IMG/M metagenome (GOLD analysis project Ga0272446, IMG submission 194587) | Hot spring microbial mat communities from Yellowstone National Park, WY, United States - YNP-CB-006-1 | ecosystem: Environmental > Aquatic > Thermal springs > Hot (42-90C) > Sediment | place...
AGGGTATTCTCGAGCGTCTGCACGCCGAGTATCGTGCGCGCCTCGCCGAGGCGACGAACGAGCAGGCGCTGCGCAAGGCGTTCGCCGACTACGGCGGCGCGCAGGGGGCGATCCGCGTCGCGCAGAAGGACGCGCTGCGCACCGCGCCCAACGCCGAGAAGAAGGCGATCGGGCAGCTCACCAACCGGGTCATCGCCGACGTCGAGGCCGCGCTCGAGGCGCGCCTCGGGGAGCTCGCCGCCGAGGCGCGCGCGCGCGATCTGGCGCGCACCGTCGACGTCACGCTGCCGGGGCGCGATCGCCGCCTCGGCCACCTCCACGCCATCACGCTCTGCCGCCGCGAGATCGAGGACGCCCTCGGTCAGCTGGGCTTCACCGTCGCCGAGGGGCCGGAGGTCGAGAGCGACTTCCACAACTTCGAGGCGCTCGGGATGCCGCCCGATCACCCGGCGCGCGACATGGCCGATACCTTCTACCTCGACGGGGGCGGGCTGCTCCTGCGCACGCATACGTCGCCGGTACAGATCCGGACGATGCTCGGGCAGAAGCCGCCGGTGCGCATCATCGCGCCCGGGCCGGTCTTCCGGAAGGACGACGACCCGACGCACTCGCCGATGTTCAACCAGATCGAGGGGCTCTGCGTCGACCGCGGCATCACCTTCGCCGATCTGAAGGGGACGCTGCTATTTTTCGTCAGACGGTTATTCGGCGAGCAGCACGGCGTGCGGCTGCGCCCGAGCTACTTTCCGTTCGTCGAGCCGGGGGCCGAGGTCGACATGAGCTGCGTCTTCTGCGGCGGGCCCGACTCGCCGGGGCGCGCGACCTGCCGGACGTGCAAGCAGACGGGGTGGATCGAGATCGGCGGCGCCGGGATGGTCGACCCGGTGGTCTTCTCCGCCGTCGGGTACGACCCCGACGAGGTGAGCGGGTTCGCCTTCGGCATGGGGATCGATCGCATCGCGATGCTGCGCTACGGCGTCGACGACCTGAAGCTGTTCTTCGACGGCGACGTGCGGTTCGCGTCGCAGTTCCGGAGCGTGGGCTGATGAGCGGAGCGGTGCAACGATGAAGGTCTCGCTGAATTGGTTGCGGGAGCTGGTCGAGCTCGAGGGGCTCGACGGTGCGGAGGTGGCGCGGGCGCTCACGCGGGCGGGCGTGGAGGTCGAGGGGCGCGCGCGCTTCGGCGACTTCGCCGGCGTCGTCGTGGCGGAGGTGCGGGGCAAGAGGCCGCACCCGGGCGCGGCCAAGCTGACGCTCGTCGACGTGTGGGACGGCTCGTCGGTGACGCAGGTGGTGTGCGGCGCGCCGAACGTGCCGGAGCCGGGCGCCTTCGTGCTCTGGGCCAGGCCGGGCGCGCGGCTGCCCGACGGGACGGTGCTGTCGCCGAAGGAGGTGCGCGGCGTCGTCTCGCCGGGGATGCTGTGCGCCGAGGACGAGCTGGGCCTCGGGGAGTCGCACGAGGGCATTGTCGTCTTGCAAAAAAGCGACGGCGTCCAGGCGGGCGACGACGCGGCGACGGCGCTCGGGGTGCCCGACGAGATCTTCGAGCTGTCGCTGACGCCGAACCGGCCCGACTGCCTCGGGCACTTGGGCGTCGCACGAGAGGTGGCGGCGCTCACCGGGCGCGCGCTCAAGCCGAGGGCGCGGCGCGCCGTGGCGACGCACCAGCGCATCGACGGCACCGCGAGCCCCGACGGGCGCGTGGTGATCGAGGACGCCGAGGGGTGCCCGCGCTACACCGCGCTGGTGCTCGATGGCGTCACCATCGGGCCGAGCCCGCTGCGCACGCGGCTGCGCCTGCAGTCGCTCGGGGTGCGCGCGATCTCCAACGTCGTCGACGTGACCAACCTGGTCATGCTGGAGACGGGGCAGCCGATCCACGCCTTCGATCTCGACCGGCTCGCCGGCGGGCGCATCATCGTGCGCGCGGCGAAGGAGGGCGAGAAGCAGAAGACGCTCGACGAGGTCGAGCGCACGCACGCCGCCGGCGACGTGCTGATCTGCGACGGGAACAGCGTCCCCTGCGGCATCGGCGGCGTGATGGGCGGCGGCGACTCGGAGGTGCGGCCGGAGACGACGCGGCTGCTCGTCGAGAGCGCGGCGTTCGATCCGACGCGCATCCGGCGCACGGCGCGGCGGCTGGGGCTGCACACCGAGGCGGCGCACCGCTTCGAGCGCGGCGTCGACCCCAACGCGCCGACCGACGCGTCGCTGCGCTGCGCGGCGCTCGTCGAGGAGCTGGCGGGCGGGCGCGTGGCCGGGCCGCTCGTCGACGTGGTGGCGCGGCCGGCGGTGCTGGCGCCGAAGGTGATCCGCCTCAGGCCGGCGCGCACGCAGGCGCTCCTCGTCGGAGTGGGGCGGTTTTCGCTTGACGGAAAAGAGATCGACCCGGCGCTCGGCGGCGCGCTCTCGCCCGCCGCGCAGGTGCGCGCGCTCGAGGCGCTGGGGCTCGGCGTGAGCGCGGTGGCCGGCGACGCCGCGGCGGCGCTGGAGGTGACCGTGCCGACGGCGCGGCCGGACCTCACGCGCGAGGTCGACCTCATCGAGGAAATCGCGCGCCTCGTCGGGTACGACCCCATCCCGTCGACGCTGCCGCCGATCATCATCCCGCCGAGCCCGCCCGAGCCGCGCGCGCGCCTCGCCGAGGCGGTGCGCCGGGCGCTCGTCGGGGTCGGCCTCGACGAGACGCTGTGCTACGCCTTCGTGGCGCCGCAGGCCATCGCCGCGCTCGGGCTCTCCGACGGCGATCGGCGGGCGCGCCCGCGGGCGCTGGCCAACCCGCTGCGCGAGGAGCTGTCGGTCCTGCGCACGGCGCTGGTGCCGGGGCTCGTCGGGGCGCTGGGACGCAACCTCTCGCGCGGCGTCACCGACGTGCGGCTCTTCGAGCTGGCGACGGTGTTCCTGCCGCGCGACGGCGCGCCCCCGTCGGAGGCGCCGGAGGAGCGGACCCACGTCGCGGGCGTGCTCGCGGGCGCGCGCGACGGCTGGCTGCGCCCGGGCGCGCCGGTCGACCTCTTCGACGCCAAGGGCGTCGTCGAGGAGCTGGCGGCGGCGGTCGGCTGGGAGGTGCGCTGGGGGCCGGGGCGCGAGCCGTGGCTCCACCCCGGCCTGCAGGCGACCGTTCTCGTCGACGGGGAGCCCCGCGGCGTCGTCGGCGAGCTGCACCCCGACTACCGCGCGCGCGCCGGCATCGAGGCGGTGGCCTTCGCCTTCGAGCTCGATCTGGCGGGCCTCGCCGCGCGCCCGACGACGAAGACGCAGCCGCTGCCGCGCTTCCCGTCAGCGGTGCGCGATCTGTCGTTCTTCATCGACGCGACGGTCCCGGCCGACACCGTGCGGGCGACGGTCGTCGCCGCCGCCGAGCCGCTCCTCACCGACGTGCGCGTCGTCGAGGACTACCGCGAGGCGGGCCGCGTGCCGGAGGGGAAGAAGGGCATGCTCTGGTCGTTCACCTTCCGATCGCCGGAGCGGACGCTCACGGACGCGGAGGTGGACGCCGCGCACGCACGCCTGCGCGACCGCCTCGTGAGCGCGCTGGCGATTGCACCTCGGTGATTTCCTTTGACTTCCGGGGGGGGCGTCGATATCACTGACAGGCCCTACCCTCGAGCGGATGCACATGACGACCCCGACCTCGCCTTTTGGCGGTAACTCGCACGGCGGCCCCACCAACGGTGCGGACGGCGGCGACGACGACCGTCGGACGATGACCAAGGCCGACATCATCGAGACCGTCTACGAGAAGGTGGGGGGCTTCTCCAAGAAGGAGGCCGCCGAGATCGTCGAGACCGTGTTCGACACGATCAAGGAGACCCTCGAGAAGGGCGAGAAGATCAAGATCTCGGGGTTCGGCAACTTCGTCGTGCGCGACAAGAAAGAGCGCGTCGGACGGAACCCGCAGACCGGCGAGGAGATCACCATCAGCGCCCGCCGCGTCCTCACGTTCAAGCCGAGCCAGGTCCTCAAGAACGCCCTCAACTCGTAGCACCGTGGCCGCCGCCCCCCGTCGTTCCCCCAAGCGTGGGAAGCAGGCCGGGAAGAAGCGCGTCGCGCGCGGCACCGCGGTCGTCGAGATCCCCGACAAGCCCTTCTTCAAGATCGGCGAGGTAGCCACCCTCGCCGACGTCGAGCCGTACGTCCTCCGCTACTGGGAGAGCGAGTTCAAGCAGTGGATCCGCCCCGAGAAGACGAAGACGGGGCAGCGCATGTACCGACGGAAGGACGTCGACGTCGTCATGCTGATCCGGCGGATGCTCAAGGAGGAGGGCTACCGCATCGACGGCGCGCGCAAGAAGCTGCGCGAGCTCGAGGGGCCGCCCGAGCCGCCCGCCGCGCCGGGGATCGATCCGGCGGTGCTCGACGGGATCCGCGTCGAGCTCGATGCGCTGGAAAAGATCCTCGACGAAGACGAACGCGTGTGATAGACGAACGTTCCTCGCGCGGTTCGGCGAGGAGTGACAGGACGAGCAGCAAAGCAGTACTCGGGGCGTGGCGCAGCCTGGTTAGCGCACCAGTCTGGGGGACTGGGGGTCGCTGGTTCAAATCCAGTCGCCCCGACGAAGTGGAAGGCCCGGCGAGAGTCGGGCCTTTCGTGTTTCTGGGCGACGAGGTGCCAGGCTTCTTGCCCTTCGACGGGACGAGGACGAGGATTCAGACGTGAGCGCGCGACCGACGATTCTGGTGGCCAACGACGACGGGATCCGATCGAACGGCATCCAGGCGTTGGCGCGCCGGCTGGCGGATCTCGGCGACGTCATCGTGGTCGCGCCCGACCGCGAGCGCTCGGCGCAGAGCCACGCCTTCACGCTCGATCGCCCGCTGCGCTGCGAGGAGATCGAGCCCGGCTGGTTCATGGTCGACGGGACGCCGGCGGACTGCGTCTACATTGGCCTGTACAAGCTCTGCCCGACGAAGCCACAGCTGGTGGTGAGCGGGATCAACCACGGCTATAACCTCGGCTCGGACGTCTTCTACTCGGGGACGGTGGCCGGCGCCGTCGAGGCGGCGCTGCGCGACGTGCCGGCGATGGCGGTGTCGCTCGAGTGGTCGCGCACGATGCGCGACGACATCGAGGTCTTCCGGACGGCGACCGACTTCGTGCACGCGCTGGCGCACGCGACGCTCGCCGAGGGGCTGCCGCCGGGGACGCTGCTCAACGTGAACGTCCCGCAGCAGCCGAAGCCGCGCGGCTACGCCTGGACGCGCCTCGGCCGGCGCGTCTACCGCGATCAGGTCGACGAGCGGAAGGATCTGCGCGGGCGGCACTACTACTGGATCGGCGGGCCGCCCGAGCGCGAGGGCGCCACCGACGTGCCGGGCTCGGACCTCGTCGCCGTTGGGCGCGGCCTCGTGTCGGTGTCGCCGCTGGGGCTCGACCTCACCCACCACGATCTCTTGAAGAAGCTGCCCGGGTGGCAGGTCGCCGGGTTCCAGGCGGTGCTCGACGACGATCTGCGCCAGGGAGGCGGCCGGTGAGCGAGCGCGCGGCCGGCGGCGACGACGAGGCGCTGCAGGCGGAGCGGCGGGCGCGCATGGTCGACGAGCAGCTCGCGGCGCGCGGGATCGCCGACGCGCGCGTGCTCGAGGCGATGCGGCGCGTACCGCGCGAGCGCTTCGTCGACGAGGCGATGCGCGAGCGCGCCTACGAGGACGCGCCGCTACCGATCGGCCTCGGGCAGACGATCTCGCAGCCCTACATGGTCGCGCGCATGTGCGAGCTGGCGAGGATCGGCGCCGGCGATCGCGTGCTCGAGATCGGCGCCGGGTCGGGGTATCAGGCGGCGGTGCTGGGCGCGCTGGCGCGCGAGGTCTACGCCGTCGAGGTGCGCCCCGAGCTGGGCGCGCTCGCCGAGGAGCGCCTGCGCGCGCTCGGGATGCGCCACGTGATCATCGGCGTCTTCGACGGGACGCGCGGCTGGGAGGCGCACGCGCCGTACGACGCCATCCTCGTCGCCGCCGGCGCGCCGACGGTGCCGCCGCTGCTCGTCGCGCAGCTCGCCGACGGCGGGCGGCTGGTGATCCCCGTTGGGCCGCGGCAGGGGCAGCGCCTGTGCGTGATCACGCGCCGGGGCGACGAGTACGACACCGAGTGGACGACGCCCTGCACGTTCGTCGACCTCGTCGGGCGGTACGGCTGGGGCGGCGAAGGGCCGGCGCAGGCGTGATGCGGCGCGCGGACCTGATCGCGGTCGTGCTGCTCGCGTCGGGGTGCGCCGCGGTCGCGCCCGCCGTCGAGGAGACGCCCGGGCAGTCGGTCATCCGCGAGCTCGCGGGCGCCTCGCCGCCGCCGGCCGCCGCGACGGACGAAGAGCTCGAGCGCGAGCCGCCCCCGTCGATGACGCGCCAGCGCGGGGCGGGGGAGGGGCCGCCGCCGCTCGTCGCCTGCGGCGCGCTCGACTGGCCCGTCGAGGCGCCGGTGACGTCGCCGTTCGGCTGGCGCGTCGATCCGCGCGGCTTTCATGCGGGCATCGATCTGCAGGCGCGCACGGGGACGCCGGTGCGCGCGGCCTGCGACGGGACGGTGAGCTTCGCCGGGCGCCGCGGCCGCTACGGGCGGCTGGTGATCGTGCGCCACGACGACGGCGCGCTCACCTACTACGCGCACAACGAGGAGCTCCTCGTGCGCGCGGGCGCGCGGGTCACGCGCGGCATGGTGCTCGCGCGCTCGGGCCGCTCCGGGCGCGTGAGCGGGCCGCACGTCCACTTCGAGCTCCGCCTGGGGGGCCTCGGCCCCGTCGATCCGATAGAGTACCTGCCGACGGGGAGCGCGATGCGCAACCTCGTCGCCGATGGAGGCCGTCGAACGCCATGAGCAGCACGCCCCCCGATCCGATCGCGCAGCTGAAGGAGCGCATCCGCGACATCCCCGACTTCCCGAAGCCGGGCATCCTCTTCAAGGACGTCACGCCTCTCCTCGGGCACGGGCCGTCCTTCCGCCAGGCGACGTCGCTGCTCGCCAACCGCGTCGAGCCCTACGCCCCCGACGCCGTCGTCGGCATCGAGTCGCGCGGCTTCATCTTCGGCGCGGCGCTCGCCGAGCGGCTGGGCGTGGGCTTCATCCCGGTGCGCAAGCCGGGGAAGCTCCCGTGGCGGCGCATCCGCGAGACCTACGCGCTCGAGTACGGCACCGACGCGCTCGAGCTCCACGAGGACGCCGTCGAGGGGCGGCGGGTGGTGGTGATCGATGACCTGTTGGCGACGGGAGGGACGGCGGCGGCGACCGGGCGCCTCGTCGAGCGCGCCGGTGGGCGCGTGGCGGCGTTCGCCTTCGCCGTCGAGCTCGGCTTCCTCGGCGGGCGCGCCAAGCTGGGCGCGACGCCCTGCGAGTCGCTGATTACTTTTTGAGCAGCTTGTCGACGAGCGCGACGTAGGCCTCCATGGCCGCGTCGCGCGTCATCCCCTTGTGCTTGGCCCAGGCGTCGTACTTGGCGCGCCCCTTGATGTCGAGCATCCCGGGGCGCGAGCCCTCGACGTCGCCGACGGAGCCCTGCTTGAACAGCGCGTAGAGCGCGAGCAGCGTGTCGGTGTCGGGGGACTGGGGCAGCGTCTTCACGCGCGCCTGCGCGTCGGTGAACCGTTCAGCGAGCGTCATGCGCGCACGCTAGCACGGCTGAGCCCGAGCGCGGCGAGGAGGTCGTCGGCCGCCTCGAGGTCGTAGTGGTCGGCGAGGCCGTCGAGGAGCGGCTCGAGCCCGCCGCCCGCCGTGCGCCGCGCGCCGATGCAGGCGCCGCGGTAGCGGCGGATGGTGGCCGCGCCGAGCGTGGTCGCCTCGAGGACGGCGCGGAGGAGGGCGGCGCTCTCCGTCGCCCAGCTGCGATCGGTGCCGTCGCTGATGGCGAGGTCGAGGCGGTCGAGCGCCGGGCGCGCCGTCGAGAGGCGGGCGGCACTCTTGGCGGCGGCCGCCATCGTGGTCGGGAGCTCGAGCGTGCGCAGCGACGGGAAGACCGGCGTCGCGAGCCGCTCGCTCATGGCGGCCGTGAGCCGATGGCAGCGCAGCCGGGTCACGCGCGCGCCGATGGGGAGCTCGGCGAGCGCGTCGAGGAAGGCGCTCGACGGGACCTCGACGTCGACGAGGGCGCGCGCCTCCGGCGACGAGACGAAGCGCAGGTAGAGCTGCTCGTTGGCGCGGCCGCGGCCGAGGCGGCGGACGGTGGCGAGCGCGGGCGCGCGGGCGGCGTCGGCCCAGCCGTCGGCGGTGGCGGCGGCGTTCTGCGCGAGCTCGAGCGAGTCGAGGAAGCCGCGCGCCCAGCGCGCGTTCTTGGCGACGGGGGCGAGCGCGCCGAGCCACTCCTTGGCGTGGCGCTTGGTCAGCGACCCGACGCGCCTCATCGCCGCGGCGGCGTTGCCCTCGCCGCGGGTGAGCGCGAGCTGCAGCGCGATGAGCTCGCCGCGTGGGTCGCCGCGCTCGGTGAGGAGGTCGGCGTAGACCGCGCGCGGCGCGTCGTCGTCGGGGCGCGCGACGATCTCGGCGAGGAGCGCCTCTTCGCTGCGGCCGTCGTCGCCGGCGGTGCGCGTCGGCGCGGGGGCGCGCCCGTCGAGGATGGCGGCCAGCGCGGGCGGCGTCTGGGGCGGCCGCAGCGCGCGCAGGCGGGCGGCGACCGCGGGGAGCGTGGCGGCGCACCAGTCGCGGACGCCGGCCGTCTTCGCCGTCGGGCGCGCGGCCAGCCTGGCGAGCGCGTCGGCGGCGCGCGTGTCGCCGATCGCCTCGATCAGCTCGACGGCCGGGCCGTAGATGATGCGCGGCGCCTCGACCCCCCAGCCGGAGTAGGCGCCCTCGGCGAGCAGCGCGACGAGGCGCGTGGCGACGCGCGGATCGGCCGGCCAGCGACCGAGCGCGGCGAGCCGCTCGTGGAGCGGGCGGACCTTGCGCGCGGTGTAGCCCTCGTCGAGGATGCCGTACCGCTCGCTCACGATCGGCAGGCGCGCGGTCAGCGCCTCGAGGAGCGGCCCGACGCGCGCCGGGGCGTAGTCGGCGGCGAGGTCGAGCCACTGGCGGTGCGCCTCCTCCTTGCCGCGCACCCACTTGATCGGCGGCGACGGTGGCGTGAGGCGCTCGACGACGTCGGCGAGCGCGGGGACGGGCAGGGCGCGCCAGACCTCCAGCGCGCGCGAGAGGGCGTCGGCGACGCGCGCCGGATCGCGCTCGGCGGCGTCGAGCGCCGCGCCCTGCGCCTCGAGCGCGACAGGGGGGGCGCTCATCGCGACGTGGCCGCGGCGCGGGCCCACTCGGCGACGGCCTCGTCGAGCCCCGCCTCCCACGTCGGCATCACGTCGAGCCCGAGCGCGATCGAGCGGGCGCGCGCGAGGAGGCAATAGGGCGGGCGCGCCGCCGCGGCGTTGAGCGCGGCGCTCGAGACCTCCTCGGCGTCGAGCGGCAGCCCGAGGCGCGCCGCGAGCGCGCGCGTGAAGGCGGCCCAGGTGGTCTCGCCGTCGCAGGCGACGTGGTAGGTGCCGGGCGGGGCGGCCTCGAGGAGGCGCGCGACCTGGCGGGCGGCGGCGCGCACCCAGGTGGGCTGGACGCGGCGCTCGCCGTCGAGGCGGAGGTGGCGGCCGGCCGCGAGCAGCGCCGGGAGGCGCGAGGCGAAGTTGGTCCCGCCCGGCCCGTAGAGCCCCTGGACGCGCACGACGAGGAGCTCGCCACCGACGGCGCGCGCCCGCTCCTCGCCCTCCCACTTGGTGCGGCCGTAGACCGAGAGCGGGCGCCCGACGGCCTCCTCCGGGTAGGGGCGGTCGGATTTTCCGTCAAACACGAAATCGGTGGAGACGAGCAGGGCGCGGAGGCCCGCGGCGCGCGCGGCGCGGGCGACGTGCTCGCTGCCGACGACGTTGGCGGCGAAGGCGCGCTCCGGCTCGCGCTCGGCGGCGTCGACGTTGGTGAAGGCGGCGCAGGAGACCACCGCGTCGGCGCCCGCCAGCGCCGCGTCGACGGCGGCGCGGTCGGTGATGTCGCACTCCTCGCGCCCGAGCGCCCGCACCGCGTGGCGCGGGGCGAGCTCGTCGACGAGGTGGCGCCCGAGGAGGCCACGCGCGCCGAGGACGATGACCTTCACGCGCTCACGATACACTAGGGCGATGAGCGACATCACTCTCGCCGATCCGGAGGCCGCGCTGGCCCCCTTCACGATGCCGGGCGAGCCGCGCGTGTGGGTGCTGGGCGCGCTCGAGCGCAACGTCTCGATCCAGCTCCAGCAGGTGCGCGCGCTGAACCTCGTCTGGGCGCTGGCGTCGACGGGGAGGCTGCGCGCGGGCGATCGCCTGACGGTGGTGGGGGGCGGCTTCGCGGGCCTGACCACGGCGGCCGCGGCGGCGCGGCTGGGGGCGAAGGTGACGCTCGTCGAGCGCGGGCGGGAGCTGCTCGCGCTGCAGCGACGGAACGTCACGCGCTACATCCACCCGCACATCCACGAGTGGCCGCGCCCCGAGGCGGAGGAGGCGCGGGCCGGGCTGCCGCTGCTCGATTGGGGCGCGGGGCTGTCGGCGGCGATGGCGGCCGAGGTGCTCGCCGGCTTCGAGGCCGAGGCGCGGCGCGCGGGCATCACCGTCGCGCTCGGGGCCGCGCCGTGCGACCTCGCGCGCGCGACGGAGGAGGGGCACGTGGTGCTGGCGCTCGGTCTCGGCGTCGAGCGCAGCTTCGGGAACCTGCCGCTCACCTCCTACTGGATGGACGACCAGATCGCCACCCCCGTCGCTGGGCGGGTGGACCGCCACCTGGTGAGCGGCATCGGCGAGGGGGGCGTGATCGACGTGCTCTATCTCGTCTTGCGAGAATTCAGCCACGAGGCGATCGCGCGCGCGCTGCGCGACGTCGACGGGATGGCGCCGGTGCGCGAGGCGCTGCTGGCGATCGAGGCCGAGGCGCCGGTGGACGCGCTCGACACCGCGGCGGCGAACGCGCTCCTCACCGAGCGCTACGCGACGCTGCCGGTGCCGCCCGCCGTCGACGCGCTCCTGCGCGCGCGGCGCCGCGAGGACACCGCGGTCGTGCTGAACGGCCCCGAGCGCCACCCGCTGTCGCCGAAGGCCGACGTGCTCAACCGCTTTCTGATCTCCCGCCTCCTCGCGACCGGGATCCTCAGCTATCGACCGGGGAAGATCGCGGCCTGCGACGGCGACGACGCCGGCGGCTGGCGGGTCACGCTCGACGACGGCGCGGTGATCCCCTGCGACCGCGTCCACATGCGCCACGGCACCGTGCCGGCGCTGGCCGCCGCCTACCCGGCGCTGTGGGAGCGCTACGCCCCCGCGCGGCGCGCGCTGCCCTTCGACGTCCCCCAGCGCCTCTGGCCGCGCGGCTTCTTCGAAGTGGTGTGACCAGTTACCCGGGCGGGGGCTGGACGGCGTCGAGCGCCTTCAGGACCTTGGTGATGGCGCGCTCGCCGCGCTCGGCGATGGCGGTCGCGCGCCGCGCCGCCTCGGGGCGGTTCCGTCGCGCGATCGCGTGCGCCAGCGCGGCGTAGTCGTCGAGGGCGCGCAGCTCGTTCGCCAGGAGGTGCTGGAGGTGCTCCATCACCGAGCCGTACGACGACGCCAGCGTGTTGTAGGCCAGCTCGAGGGCGATATTGTCGGTGGCCGCGACGACGGCGGCCCAGAAGTCGAGCGCCAGCGGCGCCAGCGTCGCGAGCTCGTCGCCGGCGTCACGCATGCGCGCGACCAGCCCCTCCAGCACCTCGACCTGCGCCTTGGTCGCCCGATCGGCGGCCAGCCGCCCGACGGTCGGCGCCAGCTCGGTGCGCAGCTCGACGATGCCGCGCACCACCCGCGTGTCGATGGTCCCGTCGGGGCGCACGATCATCCCCGAGAGCGCCCCCAGCCCCGCGCTGCGCCGGAAGTCGAGGACGCGCGTCGAGCCGCCCTGCTGGATGGCGACGAGCCCCGCCTGCTCGAGGCGCTTCAGCCCCTCGCGCACGGCGTGGCGGTTCACCTTCAGCATCGTCGCCAGCACGCGCTCGGCGGGGAGCGCGCTGCCGGCGGGGAGGTCGCCGCGGAGGATGCGCTCGCGCAGCTGATCGAAGACCTCGGCGGCGAGGACGCGCCGCTCCACCGGCTTGAACATCCCTCACGCTAGCCCACTCGTGGTCCTGTGAGCAACTGGTCTGACCAATGCGTGCCTCAAACTGGTAATACCAGTAGACAGGCTGACCAGTGGACACTACGGTCGCCCGCATGCCGCCCTCCACGCCCCCGCGCACGCTCGCCGGCACCGCGCGCGCCCTGTTCGCCCACGGCAGCCCGCGCCTCCTCGCGGCGCAGCTCCTCGTCGCTGTCGCGGTCCGCCCCTTCGTCGGCCCGTTCGGCGCGATCGACGCCGCCCTCGTCGCGACGGTCGTCGCCTGGTGGCCGCTCCAGGAGTGGCTCCTCCACCGCGCCGTCCTCCACGCCCGGCCGCGCCGCCTCGGCCCCTTCGTCGTCGACAGCGCCGCGGCGCGCGCCCACCGCCGCCACCACCGCGACCCACGCGATCCGACCTTCACCGTGCTGCCCGCGACGACGGTGCTGATCCTCATCCCGCTCCACCTCCTGTTCTGGTGGGCGGTCACCCCGACGACGGCGGCGGCGCTCACCGGCGTCTGCGCCTTCGGCGCGGCGGCGCTCGTCTACGAGTGGATCCACTTCCTCTGCCACGCGCCCTACCGGCCGCGCAGCGCCTATCTCAGTCGCGTGCGCGCGCACCACGCGCTGCACCACTTCAAGTCCGAGCGCCACTGGCACAGCTTCACCGTGCCGTCGCTCGATCGCCTCCTCGGCACCGGCCCCGACCCGTCGGAGGTGCCGCAGTCCCGCTCCTGCCGCGACCTCGGCATCCACGAGCCGTTGTGATCACTTCGCGGGGTGCGGCATCCCGAAGAGGTACCCCGACGACGCGCGCGTCCGATGGCAGTCGCCGCACGAGTCGAGGCGCCCCCACTCGACGCCGTCCTCGCCCATCACCGCGCGCCCGGCGAGATCGGTCACCGCGAAGAAGAAGTCGCCGCCCTCGGGGAAGTAGCCCGGCTCGCGCTTCACCATGACGGTGAGCCCGGTGCGCTTGCCCGCCGCGTCGCTGATGGCGCGTACGATCATCGCACCGACGGGAAAGGGGGGCGGCGCGGCGGCTGCGGCGTTCATCGCCGCGGCGACGTCGGCCTTGACGGCGGAGTAGGCGGCCACCGCCTCGCGCGACACGAACAGCGAGACGAAGGCGCCCGGCTTGAGCGCGCTCTCGAAGGGCGCGGTCGTGAACTGCGTGAAGGCGGGTCCCTCGAAGGAGCGTGCGGCGAGCGCGGCCGGCAGCGCCGCCTCGTCCATCGACTCGTGCGCCGGGATGATCTGGGAGAGGCAGCCCGTCGTCAGCGCGACGACCATCACCAGCGGGACCGCAGGGCCGGTTCGCATGGCGCGGCCTCGTGCAACGCCAGTTCCGCGACCGGACAACGTCGTGCAGCTTGCACTTGTTGCTGCGCCACTACCGCGCACAGCGTCGGTGTGCCCGTTTCGCGCACTCGGTGCGCCCCCCGTCGGGGCCGAGGTGTCTACCCCTCGGCGGGTGAGACTCCCCCACCGTGGAGCGTAGTCGTCAGCGTGAGTGACCCCACCGTGACTCGAACACGGGACCTAGTGTTTAGGAAACACTCGCTCTATCCAGCTGAGCTATGGGGTCGGTGCTGCCAGGCGGGTAATCTGCGCCATCTAGGCGTCGGTGTCGAGAAGGTGCGACACGAGCAGGCGCCCGAGCCAGCTCCGGAAGCGCGCGCGCAGCCGCTCGATGTCCTCTTGGCCGGGGCCCGTCGCTGGCGTGAAGAGCGGGCCGACGATGGCCTCGCCGATGAGGGCGAAGGTCGTGAGGAGCACGACGAAGGTGGTGTCCTCGGCCGAGGGCGGTGACTGGCCGCGCAGCGCGCGCTCGGCGGTGCGGCGGGACTGGAGCGCGCCGATGACGGCGCCGAGCTGACCGACGCCGCTCGGCACCTTGAAGCCCGACAGCGCCAGCCAGGCGAGCGCGCGCGCGTGGCCGCGCCCCGACAGCGTCTGGGCGCAGACGTCGAGGAGGGCGGCGACGCCCTGCTCACCGGCGGGGACGTCGGCGATGGCGCTCACCAGGTCGGCGTCGAGCGAGGCGAAGGCGCGATCGATGACCGCGTGGACCAGCGCCTCGCGGCTGCCGAAGTGGTGCAGCACCGTCGGGTGCGAGACGCCGACGTCGGCGGCGACGTCCTGCAGGCGGATGCCCGCGGGGCCGCTCTGGATGAGGCGGCGCTCGGCGGCGTCGAGCAGGGCCGAGCGCGCCTCCTCGGCGCTCCGACGGGTGCGGTGCGTGGTGCGTTGGGCGGTCCGCTGCGGGGGGCGGGCCGTGGGTCGCTTGCCGGTCGAGCGCGTGCGCATGGGGGCGGTCCCTCCACGGTGCCACGCCGGCCGGGTGTTGACAATGTTGTCAGTAACCGTTATATACAAGATTGTCAGTAAGCGAGGAGGGCCCCATGATCACCACGCACCCCGTCACCTCGCTCGCCCCGCGTCGCGCGCTCCGCGCCGTTCAGGCGCTCATGCGCAACCCCGACGACACCGCCCAGGTCTTCACCATCATCGAGTCCCTCTCCGGGCCGCTGCACGCCGCGCGCATGCGCGCCCGCTTCGCCGCCGATTCCGTCGGGGCGCGCCTCCTCCGGGACCGCCCCGACCTCCTGCCGACGCTCGTCGATCGCGCGGCGCTGCGCCGCATGCCGGAGGGCTCGCTCGCGCACGCCTACCTCGCCTTCGTCGAGTCCGAGCGCATCACCGCCGAGGGGCTGGTCGAGGCGAGCGTGAAGGGCGAGACCGCCGACCGCGACATCGACCCGACGCTCGCCTACGTGCGCGCGCGCATGCGCGACTCCCACGACCTCTGGCACGCGCTCCTCGGCTACCGCGGCGACACCGTCGGGGAGGCGGCGATCCTCGCCTTCACGCTGGCGCAGACCGGCAACCCGGGGATCGGCCTCATCGTCGCGATGGCGCTGCTCAAGCCCTTCTCGCCCGAGTCGCGCCGCCTGATGGTCGACGCCTTCCGCCGCGGCCTCGACGCCTCCTGGCTGCCGGCGATCGACTGGGAGCCGCTCCTGCCACTGCCCGTCGACGAGGTACGCGCTCTCCTCGGCGTCGGCGCCCCGCGCGCCTACACGCCGGTGCGCACCGCCGAGCTCCGCGCCCGCGGCACGCTCGCCGCCGCGTAGCGGTTACGCCGCGCGCGTCGTCGGTGCGTCGCCCGACCAGAGCGGCGGGTGGAGGTGCCGCGACGGGTGCGCCTCCTCGAGCTGCCGCGCGACCTGCAGCACCGTCGCCTCCGCGAACGCCCGTCCGCCGATCTGCACGCCGATCGGCCTCCCGTCGCTGGTGAGCCCCATCGGCAGCGACGCCGCCGGCTGCCCGGTCAGGTTGAACGCCGCCGTGAACGCGCCGATCGGGGCCACCGCGTGGAAGATCTCCTCGGGGCTGCGCCCGGAGTTCATCCCGATCGTCGGCGCCGGCACCGGCACCGTCGGGGTCACCAGCACGTCGGCGTCGCCGAAGATCTGCGACGTCAGCGCCGCCAGCTCCGCGACCCGCCGCGCCGCCTCGCGCCGCGGCACGCGCTTGCCCGCGTCGGCCAGCCAGCGCGTCACCGGCTGCACCTTGGTCCAGTCGACGAGCGGGATGTCGGCGACGAGCCGCTGCCAGATCGGCAGGAAGTCCTCGACGGGCAGCGACGGCAGCGACGCCTCCTCGACGACGTGCCCCAGCGCCTCGAGCGTGCGCGCCGCGCGCACCGTCGCCGCGGCGATCTCGGGGTGCGTCGCCTGGAGCGGGTTGTCGACGATGAGCCGCACCCGCAGCCGCCCCGGCGCGCGCAGCGCCAGGCGCGCGAAGGGCTCGCTGGGCGGCGGCGCCCAGTGCGGCCGGTCGACGGTGATCCCGGCCATCACGTCGAGCATCGCCGCCGCGTCGTCGACGGTGCGCGCGAGCGGACCGCAGGTGTAGAGGATGCGCTTGTCGGGGAGGCCGTAGGCGTTCGGCAGCCGGCCGCGCGAGGGCTTCAGCCCGACGAGGTGACAGAAGGCCGAGGGGATGCGGATCGAGCCCGCGCCGTCGGAGCCCTGGGCGATCGGCAGGAGCCCCGCGGCGACGGCCGCCCCCGAGCCGCCCGAGCTCCCGCCCGACGTCGTGTCGAGCCGCCACGGGTTGCGCGTCGGCGGGTGGAGGTCGGGCTCGGTGACGGGGAGCGCCCCCAGCTCCGACGTCGAGAGCTTGCCGAGGATGACGAAGCCGGCGCGGCGCAGGCGCGCGGTGGTGCGATCGTCGACGGGGGTCCAGAGCGAGAAGCCGCGCGACCCGAGCCGCGTCCGCGCCCCGCGCACGAAGTTGAGGTCCTTGATGCCGATCGGCACCCCATGAAACGGCGGCAGCGCGTCGGGCGTGCGCGCGCGGATGCGCTCGGTGTCTTTGCGCTTCGCGTCGGCGAGCGCCGCGCCGTCGAGCACGGTGACGAACGACGCCAGCGTGCCGTCGAGCCGCGCGATGCGCTCGAGGTACAGCTGGACCAGCTCCACCGACGAGATGGCGCCCGCGCGGAGGAGGGCGGCCTGCTCGAGGGCCGAGCGCTCGAGGACGTCGTTCATCATTGGATTCTCGCTCCGCGTCGCGCCGCGTCGCTGGTCATCGAAGGACAGCGTCGGTCCTCGACAGCACGGTGTCAATTCGCCTATCTTCCGCGCCCATGAAGGCGCTGGAATTCCTCGTCGGCAAAGAGGTCGACATCTTCAACCCGCACGACACCGAGGAGGTGGACGGGTTGATGGCGTCGGGGCGCATTCACGCGATCCGCGAGGGCTGGCTCATCCTGTCGAACCCGAAGAGCGGCGAGCCCGACTTCGCGATCAACCTGGCGCACGTCGGGATGATCGCCGTCCGCGAGGTCGCCCCGATGATGGAGGCGCTCCCGGGCGGCAAGCTGCACCGCCTGCATCGGCCGACGCCGTCGGGCCCGGGCGGCGAGCGCGGCGACGCGGGCGACGACGACGACCAGAACTGATACGATCGCGCCCGCCATGGAGCGCGCGCGATGAGACTGGCTGGCCCGGAGACGAGCGGCAAGACGAGCGGCGACGCAGCCGTCGAGGTGCGCGCGATGATCGGCTACGCGCGCCGCGTGCTCTCGCAGGCGGTCGAGGCGGGCTGGGCGACGGGCGTGCTCACCCGCGCCGACGCCGTGCTGTCGTCGATGCCCGACGCGCGCGACATCGAGGCGCTCATGCAGCAGATCGCCGCCGACGCGCAGGCCGCCCCGCGTGCGGTGCCGCGCTTCTCCGACTCAGGCCGCGTCGGCGCGCTGGTCCACGCCATCGGCGCCGCCGCCGGGAGCCGCGTCGCCGCCGAGTTGCTGGTGTTGGCGCTGGCGGTGGAGATCGATCCGCCGTCGCGGACGCTGTGCGGCTACCTCCGCGGCGGGCCGAGCGGCTCGGCGCTGACGGTGGGGCTGCTCATGCTCGTCTTCGGCGAGGAGCGCTCCGCCGACGTGCTGATGGCGCTCGGCTCGGGGGCGCCGCTCCGCCGCCACCGCCTGGTGGAGGTCGTCGACAAGGGCGCCGATCTGGTCGCCGCCGCGACGGTGCGCGCGGCCCCGCGCCTCCTGCGCTGGCTCGTCGAACCGCCCGGGCTCGACGACGAGGTGGCGGAGTTCGCGCACCTGGTGCTCGCGGAGCCCGAGCCGGCGCTCGCCCCCGCGGCGCTGCGCACCGTCGAGAAGGCGGTCGAGGAGACGCGCGCATTTGTTGTCAAGCAGCGCGAGCGGCTGCGCGCCACCGGCCGCGCCCAGACCGACCTCGTCTTGCGCGGGCCGCGCGGGGCGGGGCGCGCCGAGATCGCCGTCGAGGCCTGCCGCCGCATCGGCCTGCCGCTGCTCGTCTGCGACATCGCCGCGCTCGCCGGCCAGCCCGCCCCGCCCGAGGCGGCGGCGGCGCTCCTCCGCGAGGCGGTGCTGCTCGACGCGCAGATCCTCCTCACCAGCGCCGAGTCGCTCACCTCCACCGACGAGGGGACCGGCCGCCTGCGTCAGGCGCTCGGCGTCGCCGCCGGGCCGCTCCTCATGTCGTCGAGCGGCGTCGAGCAGCCGCGCCTCGCTGCCGGCCGCATGCTGGTGCAGCGCGAGGTGCGCCTCGCCGGCATGGAGGATCGCCAGCCGATCTGGGCCGAGGTCCTCCCCGAGGTCCCCGCCGAGGAGGTGGCGTCGCTCTACCGCGTCGGCGTCGGCGCCATCGCCCGCGTCGCCGAGGGGGCGCGGCTGCGCGCGGCGGTGCGCGGCGCCGAGTCGACCACCACCGAGGACGTCGCCCAGGCGGTGCGCGCCGAGTTCGAGACCGACCTCGGCACCGTCGCCCAGCGCGTCGACGTGAGCCAGCGCTGGGACGACCTGGTGGTCCCCGACGACACCGGCCGCACCATCGCCGAGATCGTCGACCAGCTCCGCCACCGCGCGACCGTCCTCGGCAAGTGGGGCTTCGCGCGCAAGCTCGGCAAGGGCCTCGGCACGACCGCGCTCTTCTCCGGCGAGCCCGGCACCGGCAAGTCGATGGTCGCCGGCCTCATCGCGCGCGAGCTCGGTCTCGAGCTGTATCAAATCGATCTGTCGCGCGTGCTCTCGAAGTGGATCGGCGAGACCGAGAAGAACCTGTCCAAGGTCTTCGACGCCGCCGAGACCGGCCACGTGGTGCTGCTCTTCGACGAGGCGGACGCGCTGCTCGGCAAGCGCACCGTCGACGTGAAGAGCGCCAACGACCGCTACGCCAACATCGAGACGAACTACATCCTCCAGCGCCTCGAGCAGTTCCACGGCGTGGCGATCCTGACGTCGAACTTGCAGAGCTCGATCGACCCGGCGCTCTCGCGCCGCCTCTCGTTCGAGCTGCGCTTCCCCTTCCCCGACGAGGAGCAGCGCGCGGAGCTGTGGCGCCGCATGCTCCCGGCGGAGCTGCCGATCGAGGGCGACATCGACTATCGCCTCCTCGCCGAGCGCTTCGAGCTCTCGGGCGGCTACATCCGCAACATCGTCCTCCGCGCCGCCTACCTCGCGGCCGCCGACTCCGACGCGCTGACGATGGGGCACCTCATGCGCGCCGCCGAGTACGAGTACCGCGACCACGGCATGCTGGTCGCGAAGGGGCGCCTCAAGACCTAGCTTCGGGCCGTCAGTGCGGCCCGTCCTGGATCAGCTCGACGAGGACGCCGCCGGTCGCCTTCGGGTGGAGGAAGCCGACGAGGTGCCCGAGCGCGCCCGGGCGCGGCACCTTGTCGATGAGCGGCACGCCCGCGGCGTCGAGCTCCTTCAGCGCGGCGGCGAGATCGTCGACGGCGAAGCAGAGGTGGTGCATCGACGCGCGCCCGCCCGCCTTCTCGAGGAACTTGTCGAGCGCCTCGTTGCCGCGCGACGCGATGAGCTCGATCTTCGCGCCGTGCTCGCCCTCGGCGGTGTGCGCGAACTGCGCCTCGGTTTTCTGCGGTTGCACGAAATCGCGCCCGCCGCGCGCCAGCCCGAGGACCGTCATCCACGTCGGCAGCCCGCCCGGCCCGTCGTCGAGGTTGCCGACCAGCACGCCCACGTGATCGATGCGAGTGACCTTCATGGGTCGACTTTGATATCCGTCTCGGGCGACGGCTGCAAGCCGACGACGACCGGCGTCCGCCCGAGCGCGCGCACGAGCTGCTGCATGACCTCGACGGCGTGCGGGTAGGTCCGTCGCGTGACCGCGATCTCGCCGCGCTCCGGCGACGCGAGGCGGAGCCCCACGAAGCGGGTGGGCGCGCGCAGCCCCTCGGCCAGCGCCGCCAGTGACAGCGCCTGCGTCGAGGAGGCGAGCACCGTCGCCGTCGCCACCCGCGCCTCGACGAGCGCGAGGGTGTGCTGCTTCGGCTGCAGCCGCTCGACGACCGCCTCGATGACCACGCCGCACCCGGCGAGCGCGTCGAGGTCGCGCGTCAGCATGAGCCGCCCGAGCGTCGCCTCCAGCGCGACCTCCGACAGCGCCCCGCGCCGCACCGCGCCCCCGAGCGATTCGGCGATCGCGCGCCGCGCGGGCGCGAGCTCACCGGGCGTCGCCTTGACGAGCACGGTCTCGAGGCCTGCCGCGGCCGCCGCCTCTGCGATGCCGCGCCCCATCCTCCCCGCACCCACGATCCCAACGAGCTGCGCCAAAGGACCCCCTCCGTTTGGCCGTTGTGCGATGCGCTCAGCGCTTCCGGACCGCCAGCGTGCGCGTGACCTCGACGACCTTGTCGACGATGCGCGCGCCCGCGCCCTTGTCGCGCTCGCGCGCGAACAGCCGTGCGCCGTGCTCCTCGACCGCCGACGCCGCGCTGCAGTTCTTCACGCCGACCACCCGCAGCGTGACCGCGCCGAACGCGCCCGCGTCGCGCACGCCCACCACCTGCGACGCCGCCGCGAGCGTGTCGCCGGCGACCATCGCGTGCGGGTGCGCGCCGTCCGTCAGCCCGAGGTCCCACAGCGCGTTGCCCGCGACGTCGCGCGCGCCGAGCGCCAGCGCCCACCCGAGCACCAGCCCGCCCGACACCGACCGTCGCCGCGGCGCCGCGCCGTCGCGCCCGAAGGCGGCGGCGAGCTGCGTCGGCTCGATCTCGTCGATGGCCTTGTGACCCTCGTGCGTGAGGATCTCCCCGACGGAGAAGTCCTCGAAGGTGCGCCCCGTTCCCGCGCCCGCGCGCCACACGTCCTTGCGGCGCAGCGGCGGCGCGAGGTGCCCCATCTCGAGGAAGTCGATCGGCTCGTGGTGCGGCGGCCGGTGGCCGAAGCGCCCGCCCGTCGCCAGCGCCTCGCGATCGATGGCGCACAGGACGCGCCCGTCCTCGGTCTGGAGGATCGTGCGCAGGCGCAGGATGCCGTGGTCGCCACCGTCGGGGCGGACCTCCACGACGGTGCTGCACGCCGAGACGGTGTCGCCGACGTAGCCCGCGTCGGGGAAGCGCACGTCGTTGTAGGTGAAGCGCAGCGCCGCCGGCTCGCGCTCCTCGGGCGCGGCGATCTGCAGCGTGAGGTTGAGCGCGGCGACGGGGTGGAGCGGGCGATCGGCGAACCCGGCGGCGCGCGCCAGCACGCTCGACGCGTGGAGCGGCATGTCGTCGAGGAGCGCGGCGGCCTCGAGCTGCGCCACCATCCCCTCGCTGAGGGTGACCTCCCGACGGTGCTGATAGGTGGTGCCGGGCTGCACGTCCGTCAGCGCCCGCCCATCGATCGACCGCACGATCTTCACGCTCGCCATGCTCGCTCGCTTATCTCGTTGACAGTCTGAAGCTCGTTGTAGGCACGCGTCGTAAATCTGTCAACGACTGAAGTGGCTGATATTCCGACGGGAATTGACCACTCGCAGAACGATTGACGATTTACACGTGTTAAGGTGGCTGTAAATCGGTACGCTCCGCGCCGAGGGGATGATGCAGCCGCGGGATCAGGTCCAGATCGGGAGACGCTTGCGCGAGCTGCGGCTCGAGCGCGGGCTGCAGCAGGCGGACGTCGCGCGCCACCTCGGCGTGTCGCCCGCGTACCTGAACCTCATGGAGAAGGGGAAGCGCGCGGTGCAGCTGCCGCTCCTCTGGAAGGCGCTCTCGCTGTACGAGGTCGAGGTCGACGCCTTCATGGCCTCGCTCGGCGAGCGCAGCACGCCCGACGCGCTGGCCAAGCTGATGGACGAGCCGCTCCTGCGCTCGCTCGGCCTCAGCGACGACGATCTCGCGGCCTTCTCCGGCGAGCCGCGGCGCACGGCGACGCTCGTCGCGCTCTTCAACCTCTACAAGAACACGCGCACGCAGCTCGACACGGTCCTCCAGATGGTCGAGGCCGGGAAGCTGTCGCCGCTGCAGCAGCCGGCACCGACGGGGAAGGAGCCGCTCGGCTACTCGCCGTTCGACGAGATCACCGATTTCCTGCAGTCGCACAAGAACTACTTCCCGGCGCTCGAGGAGGAGGCGCAGCGCATCCGCAGCGATCACGGGCTCGGGCGGCGCGTGCGCTCCGACGAGCTGATCCCGATCCTGAAGGCGCGCCGCGTGCGCGTCGAGGTGGCGCGCCCGGGGCCGGAAGACTCGCGAAGCGAGGCGCGGGGGTCTCGGGGGCGAAGCCCCCGCGTCGAGGAGTCGTCGGTGGTGCGTCGCTACGACGCGCGCCGCCGCGTGGTCACGGTGTCGCCGCGGCTCCTCGAGCACCCGCTGAAGTTCCAGCTCGCGGCGACCATCGGCCTGCGCGTCCTCGAGGAGACCAAGCTCGACGCCCAGCTCGCGCGCGCGTTCGGGCCGCGCCACTCCGAGACCGAGCGCCTCATCACCATCCACCTCGCGAACTACTTCGCGGGCGCGCTCTTCATGCCGTACGGCGAGTTTATCGACGAGCTCGAGCGCACCCGCTACGACGTCGACCTGGTCGCGTCGCTGTTCGAGATGACCTACGAGGCGGCGGCGCACCGCGTGTGCAACCTGAGCGACCCGAAGCGCCGCGGGCTGCCGATGCACTTCGTCCGCTGCGACATCGCCGGCAACATCTCGAAGCGCTACTCGCTGACGGGGCTGCGCTTCCCCGAGGGGACCGGCTCGTGCGCGAAGTGGGCGGTGCACAACGCCTTCCTCACGCCGTCGGTGATCACCAAGCAGTACTCGGAGATGCCCGACGGGGCGAGCTACTTCTGCTTCGCCAAGGTGCAGGTGCAGCCCGAGGGCGGCTCGGTGGTGCGCGGGACCACCTACTCGATCGGCCTCGGCACCCACGCCGACGCGGCGAAGCACCTCGTCTACGCGCAGGAGATGCCCTTCGCCGATCCGCGCAAGATGACCATCCCCGTCGGAGTGAGCTGCCGCTTCTGCGAGCGCACCGACTGCAATCAGCGCGCGGCGCCGTCGTACAAGTTCGCCTTCAACGTCGACGCCTTCACCAAGAAGGACAACTTCTTCTCGCCGCTCCTCGAGCACGAGGGCAACGCCAAGCCCGAGCGCTGAGCGCGGGGCGGTCAGCCGGCGCAGTAGGCGAGGTAGGCGGCCTCGTGCAGCGCCGCCAGCTCGATGGCGCGCTCGACGAGGGCGGCGCGCGCCGGGGCGTCGAACGACGGCGGGGTGGCGAGCGCGCCGCGACGGTGAGCGGCGCCCGCCAGCGATCCGAGCGCCGCCAGCACCGGCGCGACGTCGGCGCGTCCCAGCGTCTCGAAGGTCAGCTTGTCCTCTTGCGGCGCGAGGCGGCGCACGAACATCGAGCGCCCGGCGAGCGTGGTCGCGCCCGCCATCCGCGGCGGGACGCGGAGGAGCGCGCGCGAGGCGGCGAGGACGCGCTCGGCCGGCGCGCAGGCCGGGAGCTTGCCGTCACCGACGAGGAGGGTGGCGGCGGGGCGCCCCTCCTCCTTCATGTCGAAGATCCAGGCGCCGTGCTTGCCGCCGCGGCCGCGCGTGAGGACCGCCACGCGCAGGCAGCCGAGGCTGCCGGTGTCCGCGACGCGGAGGGCAATATCGTCTATCACGAATGCGTCGGCCGGCGACGCGGGCCCTGGCGGCAGCGCGGCCACGTAGGCGGCGAAGGCGGCGCGCGCCTCGTCGACGAGCGCGGGGGCCAGATCGAGGTAGCGCTCGCCGCGCACGAAGTGGCGCGCGTGGTTGACCCACACGGTCCGGCGATCGAGGAGCTGCTCGCGCGTGCGTTCGGAGGCGCGGCGGAGGTGGGCGGCGATCGCCGGCGGCAGCGGCGGGGCGGGCGCGCCGGAGAGCGCGGCGGCGTGGGCCTCGACGAGGCCGGTGATCGCGCGGACCGCCGCTGCGCCGTCGAGCCCGGTGCGGCGCGAGGCGAGGAGCGCGCTCGTCGCCAGCCGGAGGACGTCGAGCCGCAGCGGCGCGATCAGGCCGTCGTCGAGGTCGTTGAGGTCGAAGACGGTCTCGCCGCCCGCCGCCTCGATCTGCACCGCGTCGACGCGGAAGGCGCCGAAGTTCTCGACGTGCAGGTCGCCCGCGATCCAGCCGTCGCCCTCGGGCCCCTCGGCGAGCGCCGGACGGTCGGCGAGGATGGCGTAGAAGAGCGGGGCGCTGCCGCGGAGGAAGCCCAGCGTCGAGGCGCCGAGGCGCGCGCGGCGGACCGGGAGGAGCGCCAGCCGTTCGGCGCAGCGCGCGACGTCCGCCGCCCGCTGCTGCTCTGCCAAGGCCCGTGCACCG
>Ga0272446_1002612_pt1 | contig 24173 bp, 15 predicted proteins | sample YNPCB0061_FD_194587 | JGI IMG/M metagenome (GOLD analysis project Ga0272446, IMG submission 194587) | Hot spring microbial mat communities from Yellowstone National Park, WY, United States - YNP-CB-006-1 | ecosystem: Environmental > Aquatic > Thermal springs > Hot (42-90C) > Sediment | place...
CTCACGGGTATTTCAGTTCACGGGGACTTCGCTTCCAGCGAAAGAACACGCTTGCCATCGGCGGACAGCCGGGCGGATACAGCGCTTCCTTCGCTCAGTTCTGCGAGAGTCGCAGGCTGGCCATCGAACGTGAGGATCGCCCCGGCCGCCAGCGGCCAGCTGAGCGCGGACGCATTCGGGTCGCTCATGCTGCGACGCAGGGTGATCGTGTTGCGTGTGGCGTTGACGCTCAACAGCGTTCCGGTCACCCTTTCGCCCTCGGCAGCGAGCGATACAACTTCCGTACCCTGGGCATTGAGTGTGACCTGCACACGGGTTTTTCCACCGAGTGCCGCCAGATCCGAAGCCGCGGCCGGCACGCCGTCGATGCGGAGGTCAACGCCGTCGGCCAGCAGGTAGGTACTATCCGTCTCGCGGAGGCGAAGGGTAACTCGTCGCGATGGGGCATCGACTCCACGCAGCAAGGCGGACCACGTCGGGCTGGGCTTCACTTCCGGGGCGACAGCAGGCAGGCCAGGCGCTACAGGCAGTCGATCCGCCTCCGGCTTAGGTGCGTCCAGTGCAACACGCTGGGGCGATGCCGCTCGCTGCGGATGCGGACGCGGGGATGGCTCCACCCGCCCATAAACCCAGACCCCCACACTCGCACCCGTCAACAACAACGCCCCGACGAGGCTCCACTGGAGCAAGGTTCCCGTTCCGAGCGAGCCGGCCACTGCGTTTGCCAAGGCCAAGGCCCGAGGCGTAGCCGGAGCCAGAACGGTTGCCAACGGCAAGGGAGCGGCACTCGCTAAGGTGGTTTGCCAAACCAACGAGGTGCCCAGTGCGACACTCAGTGTCAGCCCACGCCGGCTTAATCGCCGACTCAACAAGTCGCGTCCGCGTTCCAGCCGACCCTTAACCGAACCTTCCGACCAACCCAGTCGTTGGGCGGCTTCTTCACGCGACTTGCCCTCGATGCAACACAGCAGCAGTACGGCGCGGTATTCTTCGGGCAAACGGGCGAGTTCTTCATCCAAAATTGCCAGCACTTCACGACCCGAGAGCACGTCGAGCGGATCTTGGGTATGAGGCACATCCTGATCGAGCGGAACCACGCGATCTCGGGATTGCCGATTCCTCGCCTTCCATGCGACCTTTCGCGCGACGGCATGCAGCCAGGCTCCTACCATTTCAGGTTGTTTCAGACCGGCCGCTTTCCGCGACAACAGTGCAAACGTCGCCTGAACGGCATCCTCCACGTCGTCATGCCGCCCCAACACACGACGGCAAACACTCCAAACGATTGCACCATGCCGACGCACCAAGGCCGTGAACGCCGCCTGATCGTGCTGATGAACGAATTGCTTCACCAACTCGCGATCGGGCAGATTCGGATCGATCGCCGCCGCACAAAGCGCGTGTAGCGTCGAGGTCAGGCGGGTGCGGTGTCCAGACATGCGATCCAGTTTCCTCCTCTATCCCAGTATCTGCCGCTTGCCACACAATCGGCACGGCGATTTTCTCCGAGCAGATGCTACCCAACTGCCCAGGAAAAAAGTACCGAATTCATCAAAGCGTCGTGCCAGAACCAGGGCTGAGGCCACTTCCCCTCAACACCCCAAGGCGGCCTTCGTGCCCGTAGTCCCGGCTGTGGCGGCAGGGCTTGGCGAGGTCGTACCATCGGTCCATATTCGAATGGCCAGCCCCTCAAGCGGCACGCAGACTCAGTCAACAGAATTAGCCTCTGCTGGCCATATTCATCAAGCAACATCACCGACAGTGTTCCAGCTGCAACGACGTCTAGTTGTCTTGTTCCTCCATCGACTCGCAAACTGCCTCCAACAACTTTAGCATGTTGCTTTTGAGGGTCGGCCCATCCACATGGAACCCGCGCGGCCGCTCGAACGGGTCGCCGATGTCCGACGGGAAGAATGCCCAGCCCTCCACGTCTGCCCAGCCGCGGGAAACCACCACCTCGTCCCCGAATCGGTGGCATGCCAGCCAGCCGGTGTATGGATCAGAGAAGTCGTAGGGCATGTACGCCAACTCGCCGTCCAGCGACTGCTCCACTGCCGCCAGCCACTGCTGCAGAAGCCGGCGGAGGTCCAGCCGTACCTTTTCCGCGTGCTGTTGCTCGGACAACAATCCTCGGTCCAGGGCGAGGTAATAAGAGTCGCACACCCAGCGTTCGCCAGTGAATCGCAGGACGAGGTCGTGGTGGGCCGTGCCGTTGTCCTCGAACCGCAGCGACAACGCCATGACGCGTTCTTTGCTTGCACGGGTAAGCTCTCCTGCCCGGCCGGGAACGCCCCCCTCAACTTGCTTGGCAAAGGCAGTGTTAGGCTTGTCTGTTCGGGGAAAGCAACTCACGTTTTAGCAGTGAGTTCTAACAGCGGCTTCGGCAGTGCCCCCGGCAGGATTCGAACCTGCGACCACCGGTTTAGGAAACCGATGCTCTATCCCCTGAGCTACGGGGGCGCTGTTTTCATCCTAGCGTTCCTGCTGACACGTCGCAAGCCGCGATGCTCGGTGGATTGGTGGTTACTTTTTCTTATTTCTTTGCTCGACTTTCATTTTCAAATAGGCCTGGATGAATTCATCAATCTCGCCGTCCAGGATGGCTTGGACCTGGCCCGACTCGTAGTTGGTGCGTGTATCCTTGACCAAGGTGTAGGGTTGCAACGTGTAGTTGCGTATCTGCCGGCCGAAGCTCACTTCGCCCTTTTCGTCATAGGTGCGTTCGACCTCGGCTTTGCGTTTTTCCTCCTCGATTTTATAGAGTTTGGCTTTGAGCATTTTTAAGGCATTGGCATCGTTTTTGTGTTGGCTGCGTTCGCTGCGGCTTTCGGCGGAGACACCAGTAGGCAAGTGTGTGTAACGCACACCCGATTCGGTTTTGTTCTGGTGTTGGCCACCCGGACCGCCCGAACGAAAGGTATCGCGACGCAGATCTTCTGGTTTGATCTCGATGACAATGCTGTCGTCCAACTCAGGTGTCACATCGACCGCCGCAAACGACGTCTGCCGACGGGCGTTGGCATCGAAGGGACTTATTCGCACCAGCCGATGCACCCCCGACTCGCCCTGCAGATAGCCGTAGGCATTTTCGCCGATGACGCGGATGGTGGCCGAGCGGATGCCGGCCTCTTCGTTTTCATCCTGGTCGATCAGCTCGACGCTGTAGCCGGAGCGTTCCGCCCAACGGGTATAGACGCGAAGCAACATAGCGGCCCAGTCGCAGGCTTCGGTGCCGCCCGCCCCCGCTTGAATTTTCAGATAGGCGTTGGCACTGTCTTGGGGGCCGTCGAGCATCGCCTGAAGTTCAAAGGCATCGAGTTGCTTCTCTAGCTTGGCCAGGGTTGGCTCGACCTCTGCTTCCATCGACGCATCTTGATCGGCTAACTCGAGCAATACTTTAAAATCTTCGACCTGTTTTTCCAGTTCGAGATAAGGCTTGACGGCGTTGTTCAACGGTTTAGCCGCGGCGATGGTTTCGCGGGCTTTTTCGGGGTTGTTCCAGAAGCCTTCAGCCTCCATCCGAGCCGAGAGATCAGCGAGTTGTTTTTGTTTGCCCGGAATGTCAAAGAGAGTCCCGCAGGCTGACTAAGCGGGCCAAAACTTCTTCTGAACGGCGTCGTAATTCCGGGGTCATCGAGCAATCTCCTGACAAGCTCGGCGTACAGGCCAAAGCGGTATGTCCGCATCATAGCACGCCCCCCTGGAACAAGAAAGGGGAGGTGTGCTGTAAGCAAGGACCGGGCCAAGCGGGATTCGGTTCGGTTCAAAAGCAAAAAGCATCGCTCGGGGCAAAGAGTCCCGAGCGATGCCAGGACCACGCCAGAGACGATTAAGCCTTGGGTAACTCAAAGCCCTTGCGATATTCCCGCGTGAGCATCTGATTGGCTTTGGCATCGCCAACAAACTGCTCGCCTTGGAGCTTGAGCACTTTGCCGTTGCTATATTTGGTAGTGGCCAGCTCGATCTTGTTCTCCTTGAGATGGCGAACCAGCGACTCAAACGCCTCGTTGGCCTTGGGCGAGGCAAACGGGGGCTTGCTGTCCAACGCCACGGGATCGCCCAGGCGATAACTGATGTTGCCCAGATGGCACAAGGCACTGGACAGGTGCCCTTCCTCGATGTCGGCATTGAGCAGCTTGGCGTCGTTGGCACGCACCGCCGCGACGAAATTGCCATAATGATCGCCGCCGCCGCTGAATTCCTTAATAATCTCGCCATCCTTGCTGTAGGCGATGCCGCCGGTGTAGCTGGGACAGACTAGTAAGCCCTCCGTGCCGTACCAAACATTGCCGACGAAGTTGCTCGGCTTGAGGCCACGCTTAGGACTTTTCTTGCCGGGGTACGGCGAATCTGAGGGCAGACCGCGCACTTCGAAGACCAACTCACAGTCGCCGTAATCGAAGTGAATGACTTGGCTGTTGGCGGTTTGGCCGTCATCCACATAGCCGAAGCGTCCGCCGACCGCGACAACACTGTGGGGCAGGGAATTTTTTTGAAGGCCCCAGCGAGCCTTGTCCATTTCGTGGATGCCCTGATTGCCCAGGTCGCCGTTGCCCGTGTCCCAGACCCAGTGCCAATCGTAGTGCAGCCTGGCTCGCATGAGCGGTGCCTTGGGAGCCGGGCCACACCACAAATCGTAATCGCAGGTCTTGGGCGGATTTTGCGGGCCGCTTACCTTGCCGATCGACGGCCGCAGCTTGTAGCACAGACCCCGGGCTAGGCTGATCGTGCCGAGCTTGCCGGAGTGCAAGAAAGCCATGGCCTCTCTCATCCCCTTGCTCGATCGGCTCTGCGTACCGGTCTGACAAATCTTGCCGGTTTTGCGAGCCACTTCCACCATGCGTCGGCCTTCTAAGACATTATGGCTGACGGGCTTCTCGACATAGACATGTTTGCCGTTTTGCATGGCCCAGATGGCCATCAGGGCGTGCCAGTGGTTGGGAGTGGCGATGGAGAGGATGTCGATGTCCTTGATCTCGATAAGCTTGCGAATGTCTTGAACGAAAATCGGTTCGCGGCCTTGACGCTGTTTGACGGTGGACATGGCATTGGCGATCACGCCGCTGTCGGCATCGCAGATATGGGTCACTTCGCAGTTGTGTCGTGCGGCAAAACCGCTGATGTGATCCATGCCGCGGCCTTTGACGCCGACCACCGCCACGCGGAGTTTGTCGGCCTTGGTGCCATCAGCCTTAAGGGGTTTTTCGGCGGCACGAGTGTGACCAGATCGGGCCAGTAAGCTAGCGGTGACGCCCAAGAGAGCGGCATGGTCGAGAAACAAACGACGATCGATCTTCATCAGGAGGTCTCCAAGGAGAGAGGGGGCAAATCGCATCAGATTAATTTAGCCCAGCACCGCGATCGGGGAAAGAGGCAAAAGCCAGAAAGCGGCCCGACTCTTTCCAAGGTTGGTAAGATCTAATAGTCTTATGCACATGTTGGAACTCAAAATTGAACGGGGACGTTGTTTACCTCTGGGCGCGTCGGGACTACCCGATGGCGTCAATTTTGCCCTGCTCTCCCGCCATGCCACGGCCGTGACGCTGGTGATTTTTGCCAGCGATGGCAACGAGTTGCTCGCTGAGATACCGCTGCATCCCAGGCGGAATCGCACGGGGGATCACTGGCATATTTTCGTCGGAGGGTTGCCCGTGTCGTTCGCCTATGGTTGGCGCGTCGATGGGCCGAAAGGGCCTGGCCATCGCTTTGATCCGACGCATGTGCTGTTAGATCCGTCCAGTACGATGCTCACCGGCGGCGGGTATTGGGGATTGTCGACCGAACCGCTGGATTACACCGCCCGGCGAAGTTTGTACAAGCGACGACCGTACCGCTGGGCCGAGGACGCGCCGCTGCTCACGCCTTTGGAAGACAGTATTATTTATGAGTTGCACGTGAGGGGCTTTACCTGCGATAAAAGTTCCGAGGTGGCACATCCCGGCACGTTTCTTGGGCTGGTTGAGAAGATACCGTATTTGAAATCGTTAGGAGTGACAGCCGTCGAACTGTTGCCGATTCATGAATTTGATGAGAATGATTGTGTATTCGTCAATCCCTCGACCGGAGAAAAGAATCGCAACTTCTGGGGCTACAATACCATCGCCTTCGCCGCTCCCAAAGCCGCCTACGCCGCCAGCGGCCCCGAGGCCGGCCAGGTCCAAGAGTTCCGGGATATGGTCAAGGCTTTTCATGCCGCGGGAATCGAAGTCATTCTCGATGTCGTTTTCAACCACACCGGCGAAGGCGATGATCGCGGCCGAACCTCCAGTTTTCGCGGCATCGACAACAAACTTTTTTACATGATGAGTCCAGATGACCGCTACTTGAATTTCACCGGCTGCGGCAACACGCTCAATTGCAATCATCCCTTAGTACGCGGCATGCTTTTGAATTGTCTGCGCTATTGGGTTGCCGACATGCACATCGACGGCCTACGCTTTGATCTGGCCAGCGTTCTCGGACGCGATGGCAACGGCCATGTCTTGGACAATCCGCCGGTCCTGGAGATGATCTCTGAAGATGGGGTGTTGGCTGGCACCAAACTGATTGCTGAACCGTGGGATGCGGCCGGACTGTATCAAGTGGGCCGCTTCCCTTTTGGGCGACGCTGGAGCGAGTGGAACGGCCAATATCGCGATCACGTTCGCCGTTTTTGGCGTGGCGAGCCGGGACTGACCGGCCAACTGGCTACCCGCTTGGCCGGCTCGTCGGATTTGTATGAGCGTTCGGGACGTCGACCCGCTTCCAGCATTAATTTCATCACCTGCCACGACGGCTTCACGCTGTGGGATCTGGTCAGCTACAACCACAAACATAATCGGGCCAATGGCGAGGACAACCGGGACGGCAGCAACGAAAACTACTCGTGGAATTGTGGAGTGGAGGGCGAGACACTTAGCGAGCGCGTACTCCATCTGCGTTATCGGCAAGTGCGGAATTTGTTTGCCACCCTGATGCTATCGCAGGGCACACCGATGATTTTGGGCGGCGACGAATTCCTCCGCACCCAGAAGGGCAACAATAATGCCTGGTGTCAGGACAATGAAATCAGCTGGGTCGATTGGCGCTTCGCCTCCAAACATGCGGATTTCCTACGCTTTTGCCGCGAAATGATCGCCCTGCGCAAGCGGCATCCGGCGCTGCGGCGGCGTCATTTCGTGCAGCCTGGGGATGTGATCTGGCATGGCACTCTGCCGGGCGAGCCGGATTTCAGCAGCACCAGCCGCACCCTGGCCTTGGCCTATGACGGTAGCCGCACCGGCCGCGAACCGGACCGCGACATTTACATGGCCTTCAACGCCTGGCAGGAGCCGTTGCGTTTTGTCATTCCTTATGCCCCTCAGGGCCGACCCTGGCGTCGGGCTGTCGATACCTCGCTGCCCTCGCCTCAAGACATCGTCGGCCTGGATGAAGGGCCACGTTACTTGCCCGGAGCTTCCTACGAGGTGGCGGCGCACTCGCTGATTGTGCTGATCGGCGAGGGGCCTTGATAAGCCACGCAAACTACAGAAAGGGCGGTAGCCGTGCAGGCGGTCCGCCCTGGGGGCTTGCAGCTGGGGGGCGTTAGAACTCCAGCTCGTACTTCTTGGCTTGGTTCTTGAGCATCTCCAGAACGCTGGCATCGAAGCTATCTTTGTCTTTGCCTTTCTTCTTGAGTTGCTCGGCGATGTAGGCCGCCCGTTTCTTGTCGAGTTCCAGGGCTTCCTTGGCCAACTTGGCGCGTTCGTCGGCTTTCTTTTGCAGGTACTCGGCACGTTCCTTGTCGGTCTTGAGTTTCTTCAGTTCGTCGCTTAACTCGTCTTGCTTGACCGACTGCAACGCCTTTTCATCGACCTTGCCATCTTTCACGACTTCTTCGACCAGGTCACGCCCCCCGCCGAACGCTCTGCCACTCTTGGCCGCGTACCCCGCACGGTCGGCAGCGGCGGCCAACGCAGCGGGCGCAGCCGGAGCACCACCTGGGCCGGCTTTGGACATTTCAATGGCCGCATTGAGCTTGCGTTCGGCTTCGGCCCGTTGTCGCGCCTCCCCCCGCAAGACCACCGTGCGGGCCAGGGCTTCGTTGATTTCGGCCAGCCGTTTGTCGTGCGGCGTGGCAATGGCCACGACCCCGCCCGATTGCGGAATGGCCGCATAACTGCCTTCGGCTTTGGCGGCGATGTCTTTCCATTGCTTGGTGCAGGCCGGGTCGTTGCCGCATTGAATGGTGTTAATGATGATGTTCTTTTCGACGGCCTTTTTGCAGGTCTCGGGGTATTTCACGTCGTCGGTGTAGTCCATGTGAGCCGGGGCATCACCGACGAGGAAGATAATCTTGAGCGTCTTTTTATCTTCACTCCACTTGATCTTGTGGACGGCGTCGAACAGGGCTTGGTTGACGTGTTCGGGCGTGTCGCCGCCTCCGTTGGCTGTAAACTTCCGCAATTCCGCATGGATGCCATCCAGGTCGCTGGTCAGATCGAAGACCTTGGTGACGTAGGCATCGCCTTTGTCGCGGTAGGCCACCAGCCCGACTTTCAGGTCCGGTGTGGGCTTGGCCCCGGCAATTTGGTTGCAAATGCTCCAAATCTTGGCCTTAGCCCCGTCAATCAGCCCTCCCATGCTTCCCGTCGTGTCTAGGCAGAAGACCACCTCAACTTTGGGTTTCTTGTCCGGCAGAGGGGCAGCGTGCAACTGGCCTAGCAGCAGGCCCAACACCGCCAATACGGGGGCCACTCTCTCGATCATACCTTGCATCGTCAGCTACTCCTGATTGGGTCCTTCGCAAACCAAATCCTCTTAACTGACGAGCGAGCGGCGCGTTTGGATTGTTTTCGAGGACCGAGCTTCTCTGCTGAGTACCACGGACGGATCGTATTGGCCTAGCCGGCGAAGCCTGTGCTGCCCTCAGCCTAGATCGACACGCGAATCCGTGATCGGTGCCGGATTTTTGACGGCTTGTTCGTTCACTTCGTGATGGCTGGCCCACAGCAGAACCCGCCGCGCCACTTCGGCCGCAATTCGACTATTGACGGGTGGCATGGGCATGTCGCGTGGCAGACCCATATCCATGCCCAGACGACGCTGAATGACATCGGCGGTCAGCAGGGCAATTTCCCGATTGGGCAGGCGGGCCAGGTCGTGCAGGGCGGCCAGGGCTTCGGGGCAGTGCGAGCGTCCCAGCAGTGCTTCGACCGCAATCAGACGCACCGGCGCGGGCATTGTCGGTTCCAACAACGGCCGAAAATGCTGATCGTCCAGCTCGCGATAATGGTGCAGCAGACGGGCCAATTCCAGGCGGAGAATCGGCGGGGTACGCGGTTCGAGAAGTTGCTTCCGCAGTTTCTCCACCTGCTCCGGATCGCTGCCCGACGACAACAGTCGGTTGTAATGCAAACTGAGGGTCAAGGCAGCACGATAAGCCGAGACGCCCTTTTCGGCCGCCCAGGCAGTAAAATCATTGACCGCTTCGGGACAAAGCGGTTGACCCGTTAGCCGCAACGCGCCATCGTCCTGACAGACGGGAGCGGCCAAGGCGAGACGCACCGGATTACGCAGCCAGGACCAACGCGATTCGGTGTTCCACAAGATCGCCTCGGTGGCGGCCCGACGCACTTTGGGTTCGGGGTCGCGCATCAGTTCACCAAGGGCTTCGACGATTACTCGATCCTCGGTGTTGGCCAAGGCATTGATGGCAGCGACACGAATTTCCGGCTCGAGGGCACGTTGGGCAAAGTTCAGAACCTGATGGGCCTGGCCCGGTCGCCACACCGAACGAAACTCCAATGCTACCAACGCCGCCAGACGCACGCCGACTCGTTGCTGCACGAGCAGTTCCAACGCTGGGGCCGCATCCACATGCAACGCCTCGCGAAAGGCCTGCACCTCGGGAAGTTGACGTATCTCGTTTAGATCGCTGGGCCAAGTGGTCCGTTGCGCCAGGCGTTGTGCTAATTGCCGCGCATGCCGCAACGCGGTTGCCCCAGAATCCTGTAATATCTGCACCCCAAACAGCCACACCGGCACCACCAGCAGACCTGCCTGGGCCAAGTGTAGTAGCCAAATCGGCCGAATCTCCGGCCGCGAGACGACCAGTCCACTCAACGCCATCACATAGAGCAGAATAAGCACCGGACCGAGGGTCTCGGCATGGACACGGCGACTCACAAAGGCCCAACTCAGGATGACCACCTCGGCTACCAACACCACCGCCAGCAACAAATCGCCGCCGGTGGCCAGGAGAAAAATAGCCAGGACGACCGAAGGAGCAAGAAGCAGAGCCAGACGAGCGACCCCTCGGGCCAGGTTGTCGCCCATAAAATTCCTTGCCCAGGGGTAGATAGTGTGCCTCAAGAGCAACCTCACAAGTGCAGCTACAGAGCGGGAAGCGGCGTTCCCTCAGCTGCAACTATGGGATATATCTGAGGCTCACGCCAGCAAATTGCCAGAAATTGTCTCCTCTCCGCTGCTGCACTCCGCCGTCGACTCTGGACAGCGGTTTCAGGCCGTGGTCGAACTTGGTACCGCTGAGCCGAATCGCTGTCGCATCTTCTCTTCGCGATAAGCGAAAATCCGCCGCACGTCCGGTCCCACAATCCAGGCATGGATCAACGGTTCCAGAATCCAACCAGGAACCGCATAATCGACGCGATCGCGCATCCGCGTGCCACCGTCCTTGGCCTCGAAGGTGTGTTCATGGATCCACTGCCGGTAGGGGCCTTGGAGCTGACGATCGACAAAGCGATGGGGCGGTTCCCACACGGTGATCTCCGTCCGCCAACGCAGCGGCACCATGCGATACTGAATCTGGTAGTCAATCAACACCCCCGGACGCATCTCGATGGGGAGCGGCGTGAGAATGCGAAAATTCAGCCAGGGCGGCGTCAGTTCCTCGAGATTGGCTGCATCGCTGAAGAAGGCGAAGACCTCCTCCAGAGGTCGGGGCATCCAGATTTCCGTTTGCAGAGTGTGAATTCGCATCGTTGGGTCTCTCGGGTTGAAGTCTCGTTCATCCTACTAATGAATAGCGAGCGTTGGAATCGCGGGCGTTGGAATCGCGGGCGTTCCTCGTGAGCGGTAAGCGGATGCTCCGCCGCCCCCTCGGTGCAAACGATGCTCTCTTCCCTCTCGCGGCTCGATCCCCCTGTTGCAGCTCGATCTCATCCGCTACACTGGCGATATCCCTTCCCCTTCGCGAAAGGATGGCTGCTCATGCCTCTGGGTCGCTTCGGTTTCGCCTTAGTCACTTGGCTGCTGCTGGGCACACTGGTGTTGGCCCAAGGGCCGTTCGTCAACCCGTATCTGGTCGGAGGGGTGAAATGGAACCGCGGCCGCTGGGCGGTGGGGGTCGGCTTTGTCAAACCGTTGCCACCGCCCTTTGCCCCGCCGTTCGTGGGCGGCGTGGTTTATGAGCGGGTCAACCAGATCGCTTTGGTGTCCCCCCCTCCGGTCGTGATGCAGCCGCCCATCATCATTATCAACAACAACAATCCCCCGCCGCTGGAACGAGAACCCCAGGGGATGCAACCGCCGCTGCAACGGGTGTTACCCGCGGTGCCCGAGCTGCCGCCGCTACCCGACATCCCGCCAGTGCCCGAAGTGCCCCCGGTGCCCAACATCCCGCCGCTGCCTGGTGAGGGACCGCCGCCCGTGCCCCCGCAAGAACTCTTACCGTTGCCGCCTCCGCCTGTGCCGCCCTCGCCGCCACGAGAGAAACCCAAGCCCAAGCCCCAACCCAAGCCGATCGAAGCCGACGACAGCGAACCGCGGCTGCCACAGCGCGAGCCACCCGCTGCCGACCCCCGCGACGAGGCACAAAGGCTCGTGCAACGCGGCCGGGCCGAGTTTGCCGTCGGCGAATACGGGCGGGCCGCTCAGCGCTTCCGACGTGCCGCCGCGTTGGACCCCGCGGACACCACCACGCCGTTTCTGCTGGTCCAAGCGTTGCTGGCGATGGCCAAGTATGCCGAGGCTTCGGACCTGTTGATCGCTGCCCTGAAACGCCGACCTGATTGGCCCCGGACGGCGTTTCGGCCTTATGACTTACACCATGCCGCGGGCGACTACGCCCAGACCCTCGAAGCGCTGGAAGCGACCCGGCGACGGCATCCCGACGAAGCGTTGCTACAATTTCTGGCAGCGTATTCTCGCTGGTTGGATGGCCGACGCGACGAAGCCCAGGAACTGTTTCGCCGGCTGCGAGCCTCAGGCTTCGCTGCGGCTGCCGTCGAGCCGTTCTTGCAAGCCTTGCCGGACGTTGGCCCGCTTTGAATGTGAGCTTCGGACCGGCGACGATCAAGGCTAGGGGGAGGTTCATAGCCTGATGTTGTTGTTGAGTTGTGAGGGGCTAGAGCGTGGCTTTGATGCCGGCCCTTTGTTTCAGAATGTCGGCTTTGAACTGCGTGCCGGCGAACGGGTCGGCCTGGTCGGTCCCAATGGCATCGGCAAGACGACCCTGATGAAAATTCTCGCCGGTCTGGACAAACCCGATCGCGGCGAGGTGCGGCTGCACGCCGGGGCTTCGGTGGCCTTGTTGCAGCAGACGCCCGACTTCCGCGAAGATCGCACTCTGTTCGCCGAGGCACGCAGCGCCCTGGACGGTCTGCTGGCCCGCTACGACGAGATGGTCGCCGTCGCCGACAAACTCGCCATCTGTCACGAGGAAAGCGAACGTAAAGCCCTCTCGGCCCGTTACAGCCGACTGGAAGAGATGCTCCGCCATCACGATGCCTATAACGTTGATCACCAGGTCGAGGAGGTTCTCCAGGGGCTAGGTTTCTCCCAGGCCGATTTCGACCGACCCCTGGGCACCTTCAGCGGCGGCCAGCAAAGCCGCGTCATGCTGGCCAAGCTGCTGCTGGCCTCGCCCGATGTGATGTTACTCGATGAGCCGAGCAACCATCTGGACATCGACACCACTCGCTGGCTAGAGGAGTATCTGGTCCGCCAGCACCAGGCCATGCTCATCGTTAGCCACGACCGCTATTTTCTCGATCGCGTCGTGAGCAAAATCTTTGAGATGCAGAAAAATCGCATCACGGTTTATCCGGGTAACTTCAAGAAGTATTGGCAACTCAAAGCAGAACGCTATCAGATGGAACTCAAAGCCTTCGAGGCACAACAAGAATACATCGAGAAACAAGAAGAATACATCCGCCGTGTTCATTATGGACAGATGCACAAGCAAGCGGCCTCGCGGCAGAAGCAGATCGACAAAATCGAGCGGCTGGAACGGCCGACGAAAATCGACTCGCCCCGGATGCACTTTGGCGAGGTCCGCCGCGCGGGCGATCTGGTGCTGCGTGTTGAGAATCTCAGCAAGCGCTATGACAAGGTGCTCTTCCACGACCTGAGCTTTGACGTGCAACGCGGCAAACGCCTGGGCATCCTGGGGCCCAACGGCTCGGGCAAGACGACACTGTTGCGCTGCCTGCTGGGCCAAGAACCGCCCGACTCCGGCCGGGTGCAGCACGGAGCCTTGGTGCAGATCGGTTATTACGATCAACATCTCAAATGTCTTGATCCCGACAAGGAAGTGGTGCGGGCGGTCTGGCCCGAGGCCGACCCCAACGCCGAGGAACGCTGGATGCGTGATCTGCTAGGCCGCTTCGGATTGCAGGGCGACATCGTCTATCAAAAAGTCAGCAAGCTTTCCGGTGGCGAACGCAGCCGGGCCGCCCTGGTGAAGCTGGTGGCCGAGGGCTGCAACGTGCTGGTGCTGGACGAGCCGACCAACCACCTGGACCTGTGGGCCTGCGAAGCCCTGGAAGAGGCGCTACGCTCCTTCGAGGGCACCGTCCTGGTCGTCAGCCATGACCGCTACTTCCTCAACCAAGTTTGCGACCTGCTGCTCGTGCTCGACGGCAACGGCCACACCCAGCTGATCCACGGCAACTACGACACTTACGAGATGATGCGCGCCCAGCAGGAGGCGGCCGCCAAGGAAAAGGCCCAGGCCGAGGAAAAACGCCGGGCCAAGGCCCAGGCGGCGAGTAACGCGGCCCAGGCGGGGACTGCCTCGGAGCCGAACAAGGGCAAGAAGAAACGCAAGTATCCCTACGCCAAGGCGGCGGACCTGGAGGCCCAGATCGCCAGCTTCGAGAGCGAATTGCAAGAGTTGGAGGCGGCGTTGGCCTCGCCGGAGTTGTACCGCGACGCGCACAAGGTGAAGACCACCACCACCCGCTTTGAGGAACTCAAGGCCGCCCTCGCCGTGCTCTACGAGCGCTGGGAAGAGGCCGTGGAGTTCGAGAAGTAACGCCCCGGATCGGCAGCCGTGACGCCCGCGGGCGGCGAAATTCCTGGCAACGACTGGTAACCGACTTCAGGCAAGGAAGCAGTCGCTTTTGATTGTTCGGCAGACACTAGCGAGGAGCTAGTGGCTGCCGGTTTGTCATCACTTAGGCGTCCTCATCGGGGTTGAACCACAAAAGCACCTCGATCGGAATGCTGAGGTTCGGGGCGATCGTCACCTGATCGTTGCCGCCCTGCGTCACTAGGCGAATGCGATCGATGCCAAAGTGGTCCAGGCATAGGCTGTTCACGTTCAGCTGATTGGGCGTGACGTTGAAGGTGTCGCGGCGTGGCGTGCCGAAGACGTTTAAGCTGTCCCCCGCACTGGCCCCGCCGACCACCTCGAAGCGCACGTTCGCCAAGCGGTTGTTGTTCGCCGAGATCAAGCGGATGTTGAACTGATCGGCAGCGGCGGGTGAACCAACCAGGAAGACCCGCGAGACGCTGCTGAGCAGGCGGAAATCACGCTGGTTGGTTCGCAAATTCACCACGGTCAGGGTGTTGCCTGCCAACCGCACTTCAAACCGCGCGCCCTCGGCCGGAGCACGCACGATCAGAACCGAGGGAGCGAAAAAGACCTCGTCCTGAATGTTGCGGATGCCCGTATTCCAGCGGATGATGTCTGACAGCCGCACCGTGTTCACATCGAGGATGTTGCGCACCCAGTCAGACTGAACAAAGCTATCCACGGTGTAGAAGAAGCGGTCGCCATCGCGTAGGCGGATGAACTGGCTGCTAACCAAGCCATGAATCAGCGGCCCCGCACTCGACCCTGGCAGGTGATCCTCGGCCAAGGCTCCGATCCACGGATCGATATTGTTAACATTACCGAAGAGTGCCTCGAGCTTGGCCTGGAGTGCCGGGTCCGAGGTGATTTGGGCAAAGCTGGTCACTCGGCCCGGCCCATAGGCGCTACGCAGGGTGTTGTAGTCGGGCAAACCATGATCGCGTCCGCGTTGAATATCCAGAGCAGCCAGGTCCGTGCCGCCGGACCCCGGCGGGCCAAACAGGTTGTTCCGCACCCCGTCCACCAAGAATAGGTCGGTCTCCTGGCTCACCTGCGTGACGGCTCCGCGTAAGTAGTTCTCCAGGGCTTGCGAACCGCCTTGCAAAAAGCCCGGATTGAAAAAGGCGTCGCGGATCGTCAGGCTGCCGACAGTCTGGCCGCGCTGGTTGACTAACAATGCCTGCTCGCTGATCTGGCTGTGACCGAAGCGAAAGACCGCATGGGCAAAGGCGTTGGTAATGGCGGCGTTAACCGTGGGATCATACTGGGCCTCGCTTGCTTTGGGAGCCAACTCGAAACCCAGCACCGCGGGCAGGTACTCGTTGTAGGTGATGGCCTGGATCTGGGCACCGACGAGGCGACGAGCAATCTGATAAATCTGCTCGTCATTCAACTGGGGATGTAGGCGGGCGATGCGGTCGGCTAGGCGGTTATGCTCGCGCACAAACAGCGTGTGCAACACGGTCAAGCCCACCTGCTCGTTGGCCCGCACATCACCCGCCAAAAACAGCTGACTACCCAACCCCAACGGATCGTCGTTCGGCAGGCCGTTGGTGTTCAACGGCAAGAGGTTGCCGGCCGAGACGCGCATTTTGCCGCCCTGGAACGTCCGCAGAGCGTCGGCTCGGGCTTGATCGGAGCCATAGATCATCGAGGCATCCAGATAGGAGGTGACGCTGTTGATCTGCTCGCGGCGATTGAGGCGGTTGGTGCCGGGAAACGGATCCGGGGTGCCAGTCAGGGGATCGAAGCGCGAGCGGTTGAAGGGGATCGGGTTGGGCCCCAGCGGGTCGTTGGGATCCTCGATGGGGATGCGGAAATCGCCCACACCACCCGTGAACAGTTGGTTGAATTGCGGACCATTAATGGTCAGGTCAAGATCATGAGTGATAAACTGTCCCCAGTGAAAGACCATGTCGGTGACACCGCGCGTACTGGGCACGCTCTGCGTTTGCTTGTTCAACAAATTGCTGATTGTCCGGGGATTGGCCCGTTGCGGCGCGACGATGATCGCGTCGCCGTAGCCGTCGGGAAACTGCGCCCCATAACCGATACGCGGCATGCGGGTCTCGGCCGCTCCACGCGTGGGGTTGGCCAGGTTGTTGTTGGTGCCGTCGAAGGTTCGCCATTCGATCTGCGACAGATCGATGCTAGGCACACAGCGATCTTCGAGTTGCTCCAGGAACAAGCGCGGCTGTTTTTTTTGCTGGTTCATCGTAGCTACTCCCTTGAAAAACATTCCTGCGGACAGGAGAGGGCTTCCTAGCGCGCAGACTCGCTGGCGAGCAAGCGGCTACCACCGCTCGCACCAAGAGAGGGGCCAGACGCATCGGCACACCGCGGAGCCGAACGAAGAAAAAGCACAAAATCCGTTTGAGGGACGGCACGCCGAGAAAAGTAACCGGCGTGGGCGATCGATTTAAAGGGACGGCAAGCCGAGAAAGGCAACCGGCGTGGGCGATGGAGGCGACAAGCGAAAGTGACGGGTGAAGAGCAGGTGGACGAGAAACGTCCCGAGGGGGAATGCTTCGACAATTCTGTCGTGTCTAACTCTACAGTCCATTCCTGGGTTTTTTCAACTCGGTTCACCGAAAATAGGCCATAAAATCCCTTCAGACCTCAGCGTAATCGTCTGCCGGGAATTTGCAGTCCGTATTTCGATTGCGGCCAAAATCTCAGGCCACGTTGCGCTGCGGCCTTGATCCAGGGCCAAACTTTCAGGCCACTTTGCGCTGCGGGGGCCTTTGCCGCGGCTGATGCTTCCATCGGCGGTGCAGCCAGAAGTATTGCTCGGGGTGGCGTCGGACCATCGCCTCTAGGGCCGCGGTGAAGCGCTGGGTGATGGCATGGACTGCATGGGGATGATCGGCATAGTCACGCGGTTCGATTTCATCTTCGAGATAAGCACGGAAATGCAGCCCCGGGGCCAAACGAACCGCCCCCAAGACCAGGATCGGTGCTTCAAATCGCAAGCTCAACAGAGCCAACGACTTGAACGTCGAAGCAGGCCGACCGAAAAAATCCACAAACTCGCCGCGGGCCCCGGCATCCTGATCGGCCAGGGCAGCGATATGGTCTCCGGATTCAAGAAGGTGAATGATTCGCTCAAAATCGTGATTTTTATCGAGAATGGTTTGCCCCGTGCGTGCCCGCAAGCGATGGACATAACTATCCAAAAAGCGATTATCCAAACGCCGGGCGATCACATGCCCGCGATACCCCAACAGACCCAGCGCGTAGCTCAACGCCTCCCAGTTGCCCAGATGGCCGGTAATCACGATCAGCGGCCGACCCGTGGCCAACCAACGCTCGGCACGGTGGAAAGTGGCTTCGTCGGCAAAGGCCACTCGGCTCATCGCATTGTGGGCGTGCAATTCGCGCGGCAAACGAATCATCTCCACCAGCACCCAGAGCAGATGGCGATAACTCGCGTAGACCAGTGCCTCAATCTCGGCAGGGTTTTTCTCGGGAAACGCCTGCCGCAGATTTTCTCGGGCCACCTCTCGGTGCCGCCGATCGACCCGATAAGCCAACCAAGCCAAAAGGTCAGCCAACCCTAGCAACCAACTCCACGGTAGGGCCTGCAGGACGCATACCGCCAAGCGTGCCAGCAGATAAACGGCATAGTCGGCGACAAGCGAGCGTGCTTTGACTGCCATCGGACGTTCTCCCGCATGCGGCTTGCCAGGATAATCGCAACGTGGCCAAGCGAGCAAGGCCGAAGCCATCGCCCCCGTCCAGCCCGAGCGAAGCCCAGTGGATTCGAGATTGCCCCGCGACCCAAGGCACGCTATAGAGCGTCGCGTTGTCGATTGGGGTACGGTTGACCGGAGGTGGAGTGATGAATCGTCGTTTGTTTTTGCTGACGCTGGGGAGCGTTAGCTCGGCCCTGGCCGCCCCTTTACCTTCTGCGGTTCGCGTGGATCGAGCCTATTTTGAGGCGGAAACGCCGCAACAAGCTCGTGAGGCCCTGACGCGGGTCGGCTCGCCTGCCTTCGTGCAGCGAGTCCTCTTTTTGGTGCCTGATCTGGTGGACCGCTTACCGCCCGGGGTCGATCGCCTGCAGTGGGTCCGGGAGCGGCTCCAAGCGGTAGCCCACAGCCAGACGGGCCTTCAGGTGCGCATCGTACACTGCGATCCTGAGCAAAAACGTCTGCTGGCCGCTGCTGTTAGCCGAGTCTTGACCACGCCTGTTTCGCCCAGGGAACGCATGCTCTTGAACCAACTGACCCATAATTCGCAGTCGGCGTCGGACAATCCTGCCGCGATTCGACGCAAGATGATTGCCGCCCAAGTGGCCGCCAACGCCCCGGTAGCTGCCGTGGGAGCCGAAGAGCAAGAGCAGGTGCAAAAGCGGAACGATTCGGTGAAAGCGGAATTGAACGCCAAACCGCTTCGCAAAATCCGCTAAGCCGAGCAAAGGCCAGCGCTCAGGGGCAAGAACGTCGCCGATGAGCGACTCGGAGGTTGAGTCGAAAAATCGCATCGCATGGTGAACGATTGTTGGGTAAAATAAATCTTTTGATTGCGATGCCCAACACGCCTTGCGGGCCAACCACACAATGGAACTGCTCTCATGGAATCTAGCGCCCCTCCGCTGAAGCGCTGGCGCTTGCTCCCTCACGACCGCCACGCCGTGGAGGCTCTTGCTCGCTCGCTGCGGGTACCGCCTCTGGTGGCCCAACTTCTGCTCAACCGAGGGCTGCATCATCCCGAGGAAGCGCGGCGGTTTCTCGACTGTCCCTTATCCGGTCTGCATGCTCCACAACTCTTACCCGGTATCGATCAGGCCGTTGATCGCCTGCTGGCCGCTATTTCCCAGCAGAAGCCGATCTGTGTGTATGGCGATTACGATGTGGATGGGGTGACCGGGTCGACGATTCTGATCAGTGTTCTGCGATTGCTAGGAGCCAAGCCACGTCTTCATATTCCTCATCGTTTGGAAGAAGGCTACGGGCTGAATGTGCAGGCGTTGCGGCAGTTGGCCAGCGAGGGAATCCGTGTGGTGGTGACGGTGGATTGTGGCATCGCCAGCCTGGCCGAGGCTCAAGAAGCCCGGCGCTTGGGGATCGAATTAATCGTCACTGACCATCACGAGATGAAGCCCGAGCTGCCCGAGGCCGCCGTCTTGGTCCATCCCCGCCTACCGGGGAGTCGTTATCCGTTTGGGCAGCTATGCGGAGCGGGGGTGGCCCTAAAGCTAGCCTGGGCTTTGGCCCAACGCACAAGCGGCGGCGAGAAAGTGACCCCGTTGTTCCGCGAGTTCCTCCTCGATGCCGTCGCTTTTGCCGCTTTGGGAGTGGTAGCCGACGTCGTGCCGCTCACCGATGAGAATCGCATTTTGGTGCGTTATGGGCTTTCCCGTTTGCGGACCAAGCCTCCCCTAGGAATCGACATGCTGCGCGAGGTAGCCGGCGTGCCTCTGGACGATCTCCGCTCCAGTGACATCGGTTTCAAACTCGCCCCGCGTCTCAACGCCGCTGGTCGCCTCGGCAAGGCTCGCTTGGCCGTCGATCTGCTGCTGGCCACCGGCCGTGAACGTGCCGTCGCTTTGGCTCGACAACTCGAAAGCCTCAACGAGGAGCGACAACAACTCGAACGCGAGATGCTCGCCAAAGCCCGGGAACTCATCGCGCTACAGCAGCTGGCCGATGCGCCCGCTCTCGTGCTGGCCGATGCTACTTGGCATGCCGGGGTAGTGGGCATCGTTGCGGGGCGTCTGGCCGAAAGCTACGGTCGACCGGCCCTGCTGATTACTCTGCCCTCGGGTGATTCGGGGCTGCACAGCCAGTTGGCCGTCGGCTCGGGCCGTTCCTTCGGTCAGTTGGCCCTGCACGAAGCCTTGAATGCCTGTGGCGATCTGCTTCTGGGACATGGCGGCCATGCGGCAGCAGCCGGCTTTCGGCTGGAAGCCGACAAAGTCGAGGCCTTTCGCGAGCGTTTTTGTGAGGTGGTGGGCCGATACTTTCCCGAGGGGCCGCCCCCGCCCGAATTGGTGCTGGATGCCGAGGCACCCCTGGCTTCGCTCACGCCGCGTGTGCTGCAAGACATCAACCGCTTGGAGCCCTACGGAGCCGACAACCGCAAGCCGCTCTTCTTGCTTAGCGGTCTAAAAGTGGAGGGCGAGCCACGCCTCGTCGGCAAGGCAAGTAACCACCTGCAATTTCGCATCCGACAGAACGGACTGGTCATGAAAGCAATCGCCTGGGGGATGGCCAATCGGCTGAGCGAGTTAATGAGCAACGGCGGGGACTGTAGCTTGGTGGTGTCTCTGAAACGCAACGACTATCAAGGCCGGGTCTATGTCGATCTGGAGGTGGTGGATTTGCAAGCGCGAGCCGAACCGCTGCTGGGCTGAGATCGCGTCCTTGACCTTTGCCGGCTTGGTTTGGAGAATGGACTTCGCCCGAGCTTTTCTCTGGAAACTGCCCCATGCGAACCACCTGGACGTTTGGCTGTGCCGGCGAGTGGATTTTTGGTGCGCACGCCACCCGTCAACTAGGCGAGGTGGCCCTGCGGCTCGGATTGGAACGTATCCTGATTATTACCGATCCGGTGCTGGTGCAAGCCGGTTTGGTCGATCCGGTGTTCGGCCCGCTGAGCGAAGCAGGAGTTCGCGTCGAACTCTTCACTGGCGGCGAGCCGGAACCCTCCTTAGATGTCGCCTACAAAGCGATCGCCGTCGGGCGCGAGTTTCGGCCTGATGGCATCGTGGGGTTAGGGGGCGGCAGCAACATGGACCTAGCCAAGATCGTCTCAGTGGTCTTGGCGCACGGCGGCACGCCCAGCATGTATTTCGGCGATTCCAAGGTGCCTGGCCCGGTGTTGCCGCTGTTGTGCTTGCCTACGACGGCGGGCACCGGCAGCGAAGTGAGCGCTGCTGCCGTCTTGACCGACACCGCCAACGCCATCAAGGTGAGTACCCTTTCCCCTCATATTCGCCCGCGGGTGGCTCTCGTCGATCCGTTGCTGACTCATACTTGTCCGCCCAAGGTGACGGCCGACAGCGGTATCGACGCCCTGACGCATGCCATCGAAGCCTACACGGCCGTGGACAATGCGACGTTTCCGTTGCCGCCCGGCGAAAAGAGCGTTTATCAGGGCAAAAACCCCATGGCCGATCTACTCGCCGAGAAGGCGATTGCTCTGATCGGAACCTATCTACGCCGAGCGGTCCGCGATGGCTCCGATGCCGAGGCCCGCGAAGGCATGGCTTTAGCCGCCACCCTGGGCGGCCTTGCCTTTAGCAATGCTGGAGTGGCAGTGGTGCATGCGCTGGAATATCCCGTCGGCGGAGCCGTCCATTGCTCCCACGGCGCGGGCAACGGCCTGCTGCTGCCACACGTCATGCGTTTCAACTTGGAGGCCCGACCGGCTGCCTTTGCTCGCATTGCCGCTTTGCTGGGCGAAGACCTCACAGGGCTGAGTGAAGTCGAAGCTGCCCAGCGCGCCGTCGTGGCCGTCGAACGCCTCAAGGCAGACATCGGCATACCGGCACGTTTGCGTGACATCGGCGTGACATCCGAGCAACTGCCGCTTTTTGCCGAAAAGGCGTTCGCGCTGAAGCGTATCCTGCGTGTCAATCCGCGCCCTGTGAGCCAAGCCGACCTCGAGGCGATCCTGCGATCAGCATGGTAAATATGCACAACCAAGCAGTAGCGCGGGAAGAGCCCCCCAGGCCCCATCCCGCGCTGACTTCTCAATGGGACTTCAGCTAGATCAGTCTTCGCCCAGCAATTCCTTGATGCGGCGTTTGCGAACTTCGCTGATCACCCGTTCGAGATCCTCTTCCTGCTTTTCGATGCGTGCTAGCTCCTCGATGAGCTTGTTAATCGTGTTGATGCCTTCCATCGCGGCCAGTACACTATTCAGAGCCGAGACCAAGTCGTTGAGTTCCTTCTTGGCCTCGTCGGCAGCTTGAGAGCGTTCGCCCGCCGGGGTATCGCGAGCGGCCAGCTTGGCTTGCAGGTTGTTAACGGCACGCACGGTGTTGCTGAAGTGGACCTCGGTGATGGTTTGCAACGGCCGGGCGATGTTCTTGTACACCTTGGCTTGCAAATCGTCACGCACCTGATTGAGGCGCATTTCCCGCACGATGCGTTCATAGGCCTGGCTGACGGCTCGGGTTTCTTGCTGGCTGTTGAGAAGCACTTCACTTAACGTCTCGCAGCGAGCCTGGAAGGCATCAAGCAGTCTGTCGTCCACCTTGCCCGACAAGTCAAAGGCGATGTCACGCAGCCGATCCAGATTTTCCGGCAAAGGTTTAAATGCCTTTTGAAGATCTCGATACTTTTGCTCTTCCTCTTCGCCGATCTTGGCCAACAGCTCATTCTCGGGCACCACGATGAACGTGAAAGTTTCGCTGGAAGCTGTAACGTGCGGCATCGGCTTGTTGGTTTTGGGATCTAGCTCCCCTTCCAGGTAGGTATCCTCGACCACCAGACGGATTTCGACGTTGAAGCGCTTTTGCGGCTTGGTGATGTCGGATTCCTTCAGAGGCAGCAGTTGATCCTTGACACGGTAGCTGAGTTGCCAGACGCCCAAGTCGCTGCCCAGAGGCGCTTTCTCAGAGTCCGCCGGACTTACCCAGCGGGCGGGATTGTTACCGCCATCTTCATCCTGCTCGGTCCAGTTGTCGGGGCTGAGGACCAGGGACTTGAACAACTGTCGATACGGATCCTTTTGCGGACGGCTCAGACGCGCTTGCAAGGTCTCTAGGCTCAAAAATTCTGGGCTGGCGTCGGCGTGCCGATGGTTCCGGGCTTGGCGCAGAAACTCCGCCACCGTAATCAGCTGTTCCTCTAACCCCTCGCTCCCCACACGCTCGGCTAGCTTCTTCTGCTGTATCAGCAGCACCGGCACGGCCTGGCCCAGCGAACCGATCGGCGTGAGGGTCAACGGCACCGCTGCCACCGCTTCCAAGGATCGCACCTTTTGATCGCTCAAAAAGTCCGACGGAATAACCCGGCAACCATAGCTCACCCGCCCCAGCCCGTAGTCATCGCTGATGCGGGCTTTAAACGGTAAACGAGCGCTGGCCGTCACTAGATAACCGGACTTATCGCGGCGAAGCACTTCGTCGGGGTTGAAGTCACGGATCACCGGGGGCACATCCGCTCGCGGCGTGATGACCACCTTGCGTTCGGCCGTTACATTGTCCACATCCGTAAAGCGGAAGGTAAACTTTTGCTCTTGGCGAACGTTGCTAAAGGTGCAGCGAAACTCGTTGCTGCCTTTCTCAAACTGGATCGGCCCAGCGACTAGGTTGCGGCGATCTTTCTGCTCCGCATCAATCACCACTTGAATCAGTTTTTTCGTTGTCGTGCCGATCAGTGTCAACGTCGTGCCGATAACCGGCTCGATGGTCGTCTGCTCGCCACTGATCGAGACTGGTAGTGGTGCAAAGAGTTGCCGCTTTCCGGCAATGTCTTCGACGTTGGGTCGAGTGTTGAGACCCGGTCGATAATATAGGTAGGCAGGTCTTTCTTCCTGGCTTTCGAGTCTCTCCAACTGGGGACGTTCTACCACCGTGATCACTCGCGGTGCGGTGCTATAATCTTCCCCCCGCACCACGAACGTCACATCCTCTTCGATCTCACCAAAGTTAGCCACATATTCGTTTTCAGCCAAAGGAGCGAAGGTGACATCGTTGGTGCGACTGATCGACCAGTAGCGCAGAGTGACACGACTCGGGAGGACCAGCTTGCGAAGTTTACGCCGATTCGCTCGGTCGCTGGCTTGGACCTCCAAGCGCTCCAACGCCTCGCCGATCGCCGAGAGCCGCTCCAACCGGTAGAAGACCTGGCGGATGTCTTCCAAGCCTTTGGCATCAGGGGGGGCTTCTCGGAGTTTGGCTTCGACCTCGGCCACGCTCAGGCTGACCGCTTGGGGACCA
>Ga0272446_1002613_pt1 | contig 24167 bp, 22 predicted proteins | sample YNPCB0061_FD_194587 | JGI IMG/M metagenome (GOLD analysis project Ga0272446, IMG submission 194587) | Hot spring microbial mat communities from Yellowstone National Park, WY, United States - YNP-CB-006-1 | ecosystem: Environmental > Aquatic > Thermal springs > Hot (42-90C) > Sediment | place...
TACTGACAATATTCCCGACGGTGCATTTTCGGCAGGAGTTTTGTAATAGGGATGCTCCAATGAAGTATTCTCGCTTGCATGATTATCTCTCATTGACGTTCAATTCACCTTTTTCGTAAGTCCTATTCATAACAAACAGCCTTTCGTGTTTAACCTCAATGGGTGGAAAAAAAATAGATGCAAAACCAGAGGACGATAGCTACACTGACGGCAAACCATACGCCTTTATCTTTTAAAAAGGAATGTTCTGTGTCTGAAGCCATTGGCTGCTCGCGGCAGAAATACACTGTTTCCCAACGTTCAATCAGCTTCATTTCATCAGGCTTTGAGGCATGCAAATCGTCAATGATAAGTTCACGTGCTTCGATTCCACCATCTGAATTGATAAATGTTCTTGACACAGAGATCGTTGCACTGATCAGCTCACCGCGAGAATTGATAACGTAGCTCATAGTACCGTCTCCTATTTTTTGGGTTTGCCCGCTTTGCGGAGTTTGGTGATTTCGGCAGTGGTAATGATGCCGCCCGGATTGCCGAAAGAGTTCATGACGTAGGTCACAACGCCCGCTACGTCTTCGTCGGTGTAATTAGACGGAATCGGGGTCATGACTCCGTTGTACTCTTTGCCGTTCACGGTCATTTTGCCGCTTCTGCCCCAAAGAACGCCGAGCGCAACCTCTTTGATGCCATTTTTCTTGATGTAATCCGATGCTGCCACAGGCGGATACACGTTTGCCAAGCCCTGCCCGTTCGCTTGATGGCAGGTCTGGCAATAGCCTTTATAGACTTTTTCGCCTTTTGCCATAAGCGAGGCTTTGTCGTCGGCGAGGACAACGTTGGTATGGGCATTTGCTGTTGGGGAATTTTTTGCGGCAATGTATGAGGCAACAAACGCAAACGTGCAGAATAGAACGGTTGCAAATCGGTTATTAGGCTGAGGTTTTATGAGAGTTTTCATAGTTTTTTGTGAACGTTTTGGTGAACAATGAGGTTATAGCTACGATTTGGGAGATTTTACTTTACGACCCGTTGCCACGAGTGCCTTCTTGAGTGCGTCGGGACTGGTTTGTGCGGCATTAAACTCTATGGTAACAATTTTGGTTTTTAAGTCCCACTCTGCATTGGTTACGCCTTTGACTCCTCTCGCTGCGGTTTCAATGTCTTTTTTGCAGCCTTCGCACACGCCGGCAACCCAGAATTTTTCTTGTTTCTTTGCTGCGGTTTGAGCAAGGGTACAACCTTTTGCCGAAACTGCCGCCGGAACAGACAACGAGCCTGTAACAATTATCATCAACACACTCAACGCAATCTGTGTTGAGCCTCCTAATGCTTTGGGGCGAAACATATAAAATTCATAGAGCGTGAACGGGATAATAAGGCAGAGAAGAGGCGCAATCCAACCTGTGGAAAGGTTCATCTGCACAATACTAAAGCCCGCTAAGAGCAACTGAGGAACAATCCCGGGTCGCCAAAGAAGTTTGAGGCTTGCAAGTGCCGTGAGCAAAAAAGCAAACAATGTCGCTTGAGTAAGATTAGCGAGAACTTCAAATTTGATGGGAATTTTGAAGATATTCTCGCCAAGTGGAGAGGATGCAACATTCCACGCGCAAAGGCTGTCGCAAAGCTGAAGTACGGCAGCATTTTCTACGTTGAGAAGGCGTACACCAAGCGTTGCCGCCATTGTTAAACCCAGCATACCGATAATCACGCCGAGAAGTCGCCGTGAGCGATGGAGCCGGTGTTGTTCGGCTTGAAGGCACTTGAGACGTGCCGATATGTTGTGATAGACAGTATCATTATCAGTATCGGCGGGGCTTTCATCATGAGAAGTCAAGCGAAGGTCAGCAAGCAAAACATCAGCTTTGTGGGGCGAAAGGTTGTGAATTGCGTATTCGTGTAGGATGCTGTCAGAAAGTGCCTGAAGTGTGGCAGGCGACCACTGAACTGTGGCGTATTCTTCGCCCTCGTTGTTTTCGTACAGGGAGATAATTGTTCCCTGCCAACCTTCGAGGGAAATGTTCACACGTGAGTCTAATGCGCCTTCGTGCGCACAAACAGCATCACCGATGGCAAACGGCTCTTCCGCATGAGTAAAATGCTGCGTTGAGAATGGTGTTTGAGTATTGGTATTCATAGTATTGAGTGTCTTTTTTGTTTATTCATGAAAGAAAGAAACACTGGGATAGATGTAGATACAGGCTGTCTTTTCTCAAGGTAACTGCCGAGAGATTGCCTCATAGTCTGCAATACAGACAATAGGCATCACGAGTGCGTTCTGCCGTGAGCTACACCACCACCATTGGTGTGGTTGAATAGTATGCTTACGAACAAAAATGCACCGAGATCGGTATCGCGGTGTTGAAAAACCAGTAAGAAAGAAAGCTAAGGCTCCGCAAGGGGGCAGTTACGCAATCGGTGGGCGGAAAATCGGGCTTTTGAAGCCAAGGAGAGGAGAGGACTCAAGGAAAGGAGTCGTGTAGGATTTTTTTGCGGCGAAAACACTTGCTAACAAGGGTATATCAGGGGTGATAACGGGAGACAGCTCCAAAACCCGAATTTGAGGCGTAGTTTGTTTTGGTTCTTGTTGCTCGGTTTTGATGATAATTTTGCGAACAAAGCACTGTCCGTTACACAAGCGGTCTTCAAGGTACACTTCGCAATATTTTTCCGCAATCTGTTCTTGGAATAGACTATACGCACCCCATATCAACAGCGAAGCGTTGAGTTGGAGCGTCAGGACGACCAAAAGCAGTATGGAAAAAAAGTTTTTCATTTGAGAAAATAAACAACCAAAGTAGTCAAAAAGTTCTTCATTTCAAAACCTCCACGCCACGTTTGCATACACATTGCGCCCTCTCGATGGCAGATTGTTAATAGCAAAATGCTCGTGGTAGAACGTATCGAGCGCGTTTTCCACGCCGAAGCGCACGTCGCACCGCTCCACAAGCGTCAGACCAACGCGCACGTCGCCCACAAACCACGCTGGCGTGGCATCTTCTTGTAAAATTCGCTGCGAGGGCTGCTGCTGCGCCGCCGCAAAGCGCACACCCGCTTCACTCCACACGGGCAGTGTTTCACCAAACATCGACACTTGCCCACGCCAGAGAAGACGCACATTTCCTTGCAACGGCGGCATAAACGGCAGCCAGTCTTGTAAATCCAGAGCGCGCCCCTGCTGCCATGTGACTTGCCCACGCAGTTCCAGCGATTCCGCGAGTGCCGCTTTCCCGCTTGCTTCCACGCCGCCGATGAACGCCCGTCCCACGTGGTCATACCGCCGAAATGCCTGCGAAAATAAACGATTGCTCGGATTTGCTTCGATGAACGTCAAGCCAGCAATATAATTATCAATCCAATGCGCGAAGCCCGTAAGCCGCACAGAAGCTGCTTCTTCGGTAAATGTGGCACTCAGTTCCGCTTGCCAAGCGCGTTCCGGCTGCAAGAGATTGTTTCCAATGTAGATAGCGTTATCCATCGGATTGTACAGGTAATAGCCGTGCGTTTCAATGTGCGTTGGCATCCGCGAAGCTCTGGCAAAGCGCAGATTTGCAGCAACTTCTTCAGAAATTTGCCACGCCAACGCCGCATGAACGCTTGCTGCGAACAGGTGCGTGCGCGTCGGGCGGTCGCCCCAATAGCCTTCAAATTGCTGCTTGGCGAACTGGTCGAATATATCGCGGTCGCTCACATCCGCACGAGCATTGACGCGGAGCATGAGATTGTCCTCCAACGGGCGAAACCACTCTGTTGCCAGCGCGTAATTCCATTGCCAGACATCACCGATATTCAACAAATACATCGGCGCAACATCGGGAAAAATGCTCACCATTGCCATATCCGCAAAAGCGTTCAGTTGGAAGACATCGGCGGTGAGTTTGAGTGTTTGTGAGCCGTCGGTGAGCAGTGCCTCGCCCAGAAAGCCCGTGGTGCGGTTGTCGCCGTACATGGGCATATACATATCGGGCATTATCACGCGCTCACGGATTTCCTGCTGCGAACGGCGGTAATCGTCCATCCAATGCAGTACTTGGTTCATGTAGAGTTTAGCCGCAATGAGCGGGACGGAACGCGAGATATTCTGCGCTTTGTAGTCCACACTCCAAATGTAGGAGCGGGTTTCTTTCGTGTCCATTATCAAGCCCGGATAGCCGATGTTCCGCGCAAAATCTATGATTCCCGACACATTAACCGAGTGATGCTCGTCAAAACGTTTGGTAACGTCAAGTTTGAAATTTTCTTTGTCGAAGTTGGAACGCTCAATCAGCGTGCGGTTTCCCGCAAAATAATCCCCTGAACGCTTGACCGACAGCGACATTCGGGCTGCAATGCCGGAGTTCTCGCCGTCTTGAAGCCATTCGGGAGCAATATTCGCCTCGCCGCGCACACGCCACAGATTGGAAACCGCTTCAAATCCCGCTTCAGCGACGGCAGCAAATGGGCGCGTAAAATCAGGCTTGGTGGTGATAAAATTCATCACGCCGCCGAGTGTTTGTGCGTAATTGAAGTCCGACGCGCCTTTGGACACATCCAACTGCTTCAAATTTTCAATTTCGATGTACGCCGTAACGGGATCCATTCTATCCACACAAGCACTGTGCATCTTCATTCCGTCAATCGTCACGGCAACCTGCCCCGCGTTGTAACCGCGAATGGTTGGCTCAAGCGCAAAGTTCGCACGGCGCATCATCGAAACGCCCTCGACCTGCTCCAACACATCATCGGTGGAGTTCAGCGTTTTGGTCAAAAGCCTCAAGCGGCGTTGCTCCGATGTTTCGCCGTAAATACGCACTTCTTCACGGATGTTGTAGTGTGGAAGCGGCTTGCGGGCAGTATCCTTTGCAGTGCTGTCGCGCTTGAACGCTTGCGCAAAAGTAGGCGCAGTCATCAGCAAAAAAGCGACAGCAAAAAAAACAGAGATTCTTACCATCCCACATACCCTTCCGGTGTAACGCCGTTCAAGCGCAAATACACGATAGCTTGCCCTCGGTGGTGAATAATGTGATTTTCTAATCCCAAAAGAAGCTGCCATTTCGGAATCGTATCGCCCGCAAACTTTTCTTCTTCGAGCAAGATTTTCGGCGGAGCTTCGCTGACAACGGTACGCACCCACGCATAAAAATCGCGCAGTTCTTTGGCAAGCTCGGCTTTGGAAATGCTGTTCCAAGCATCACGTTTGCGCTTTTCATACGGATTCGGTACGCTAAACCCCACCGCTACGTGGTTTGCCGAAAAAATGATGCAGTGAATAAACTGAAACGCAAAGGTGAACGATTCGGGCGTGTACTTGTAGAGCAGTTTTTCTTCCGGCATTTGCTCAAACACGGTCAGCGTGTACTCTTCCGAGCGTTCCCACGCCCGCAGAAATTCTTGCTTGAAGGCGGCTATGTCCTTGGTGGGTTTGAGGTCGTTCTTGTTGGGCGTTATGGGTGAATCCGCGACGCTGTACGGCGTCTGAGCGAATATGCTTGTCGGCATAAGAGCTGCAAGTGCCGTCAAAAATCCCCGCCGAGGCAGATGGGTTGAACGTTGTGGTTTGGTAGTCATAGCGAGAGTTTCAAAGAATAAAAAAGAAAAATGTTTCCAAAAGCGTCGTATTTCCTTGCTTGGCGGCAATATCAATCCGCCAATCGCCCGTCATGTTAAAGCTGATTTTGCCGTCGTAGCGTCCGTTTGCGCGGTACACAGGTGCGACATTCCCCTCCGAGCCATGCCCCATAGACGGCATCGTGGGTTCATGCTCAAGCCAAAGACCGCTTACAGGCGCGTAGCTCGCGTTATTACTTGCTTCCAAACGATGCACAAACACGCTGAAATCCTGCACACCCACACGCGGACGCTGCGGCTCGGCAAAGGTAAGCATGTACTCTTTCCCGTCGCTTCCTTGCGCCTTCACAACGCGCCACGACTCACGCACGGGAGCAAGAACGCTTACGCTATCGGTTTTTCCTTGCACGGAGAAACGAACGAGAAATTCGTAATTGCCTCGCTCCAAGAGCAACACATCACACGGAAAGCGTGCCGCGCCAGAGTTTTTCACGGCGGCGGTAGATGCGGCTTGCAAGGGCGCGGGCGTATCGCGGAGAGCCAAGCGCAGTACGGGCTGAATCTGCACCGAAGCGGTTTCAAGCGTTTTTCCGCTTGCCGAATCCGTCAGCTGCACGAGCATCGTCGTCAAGCCCGTTTGCAGCGTATCTGGCGCAAAAAGTTGAACACGGATGCCGCTTCGGACAACGTTTGCCAGTTCGATAGGCTCGCGCGCCCGAAGGCTTGCCTCGAACTGGGCGCGAAGCGGATTGTTACGGTAATTGGACACGTCGCAACTTGTCAAATAGCAACACAAGAGCCAAAGCGGTAATGCCTTAGCGAGCCTGTTAGCGCGGGCGCATAAAATCTTCATCGGTCAGGGCTTTCAAAAAATTCACGAGGTCTTGCTGTTCAGAACTTGTCAATCCGAGCGGCTTCACAAGCGGGCTTTGATTGGGGCTGCGCTTGCCGCCCGCGTTGTAGTGCGCCACAACACTTTCCAACGTTGGGAACGCGCCGTTGTGAACATACGGTGCTGTGCGCTCCACGTTTCGGAGCGTCGGCACTTTGAATTTGCCTTTGTCGGTGTCGCGTGCGGTCATCATGTACCGCCCCAAATCCACGTATTGTGCTTGGTTGCCGTTGTCCTCGAACGCGCCGCTCGTGAAGTTGAACCCCGCGTGGCAGGAAGCGCACCGTGTTCGCTCACTGAAAAAGAGCGTCCGACCGCGCTGTTCGCTTGCGTTCAAAGCAGAACTGTCGCCGCGCTCAAAGCGGTCATACCGGGAATTGCCCGAAAGAAGCGTCCGCTCAAAAGCTGCTATCGCGTCTAATACGCCAAGAATATCCACGTCTTTGCCAAAAGCCCGCCGAAACAGGCGCGGATACTCGCTATGCGCCCGAAGCGTTTGCACGATGTTATCCGCATCGTTGCCCATTTCGTCCTCGTTTTCAAGGCTGGAGAGTGCTTGCGCTTGCAGATTCACCGCACCGCCGTGCCAGAAGAAGGAACGATTGTACGCTACGTTGGTCAGCGTGGGCGCGTTGCGCGCGCCACGCCGTCCGAACACGCCCGCTGGAACAGCGACGGGCGTAGAAAAGCCGTGTTCCGCTTCGTGGCACGTCGCACAAGCAACCGTGCCGTTTACCGACAAGAGTTTTTCGGAAAACAGCCGCCGCCCAAGCTCGACTTTTGCAAGCGTTGCGGGCTGCTCGTAGCCGGGTATCGGAAGCGCGGGAAAACCTTGCGGGACATTAACGACAAACGGCGTAGAATCAAGTGTTTCGGCAGGTTCATTTGGTGGTGAACACGCTGGAACAATAACTACAAGAACACACAGCAGTAGCGCGGCAGAAAACCGCGCTACTGCTTGATTCAAGGTGAAATGACGTAAAAACGGAAGTTGCTTCATTGCTCAATCGGGTGAAGGGAATGCTTATTGTGCAGAAACAGCCGTGCCGATGTTTGCGACGATGCGCTGCCCAAGCGGTCGATCGTTCGGAAACGAAGCCGCCGGGCGAATAACCATCGTTGAGCGTTCTTGCGGATTTTGCAAATTCAAGCCAGCCATAACCTTCGCGTAATCGAACATAAGTGAAAGTGTTGTCGTCTGATTGGCTTTCACCTCAAAACTACGGGTAATGGAAATCGGCGCAGTGAAGCCCGTTGCGCCGATGTGATAGAAAAAGCGCGTGTTTGGTGTTCCCGTGCCTGCGGCAGAGGTGTCGCACAAACCTTCGATACGAGCAAAAATATAGCCGCTATTCCACGCCCACCAATTTCGACCGGCACCGCTTGGAGCAGGCGACAGCAGTGCTAACGGATGCTGCGGGCGCAAGCGCAGAACTTCACCTGCATCAATTTGGTTGATAGGGTTTTCCACACCAACGGTAAAGCGAACTCCCGTGTATTGTCCAGCGGGAATGTTCGGCACTGAGCGAGACGCTTCGCCCCGTTGGTGAATGTAGTACAGCACGCGGTCGGTAATGGAAATCGGTGCGGCAGCCGAAGTATCACCCGTCGCAGTTGCACGAACGCTCAAAGCATCATCGGTCAGTTTGACCGTCGAGCCGTCGGATTTCAGCAGCGTAATGTTTGACAGATAAATTTGCCCCTGCAAAAAGCGCACATTGCGCCCGTTCACGGCAAACGTCGAAGTGGTATCAAACGCACGAGTGCCGACCATCGGCATAAAATTGAGTGCCAGCGTTCCGGGGGAATTGTCCACAGGAGTTACCGTTTGGCACGAAGAAGCGAACAGCACTATGCCGCAAATGGCACAGGTGACAGTAAGGCGAAGTAAGGATTTCATGATTGTGTGGTTGTAAGAAAGTTTGAAAAAATTTGAGAAAAGAAAAAGAACGGTGAACAACAGAGCATCTTGCTACTCCACTACCCCGGCGAAGCAGCACGGCAGCAGTCCGCGTAGCCCCCAGCTAAGCAGAGGTTGCAAAGTTCGTCCGTATGCAATACAGGTCAAGTTGTGCGCAAAGCGTTACGATGTAGCTACGATACACCGTCTGCCAATTCGGTAAGACAGATGGAAGTCGCGTCTGTTAGGCTTCAGACGCGCAGAGTCCACGCTTTTTGGGCTTTTTGGAAAAAAGCATCACCACAATTGGCAGAACAGTTTTAATTGAAGGCGTGGCGGCTGGAACGGCACAGTTCCTACGCCAAAAAGGAGTGAGGGGTCGGGAGAATGCCCAAATAAGAGTGTTTCTATCTGGGGCGCAGCAAGTTCAAGAAGGCCTACGGCTAGATGGAAAAGTTCGAGTGTTTCGGTACTTTGCGTGCGCTGAGAACTAGGTATAGTCTGGTTTCTCGTTATGTTATCGTCGTGCGCAGCTTCAGCCACTTCTTTTTTCACTTGGCAGCAGCCGTCACACTCTAGCTCAGGTTTTGCCTTGTTTTCGCAGCGTTCGAGATATGATTCATGATGCACCCAATAATTCACAAGCGGCACAGCCACGCGGCACGTTGTGGCGCAGTACGCAAGCAGAAGTGGTAGTATCGAGAACCTGAAGAGCATGAAGAGGTTTCGCAGTCAAAGGCTTAAATTTTAGAGTGCTGAACGCTAGCTACATGCTGAAAACAATTAAGTATTTTCAGTAGTTCCAGCCCTACAATATACGATAGTTAGCACAAAAAATCAAGTAAAATACAAGACAAACAGGTCTCTTCGATGATACATCAGGATTTTCTACAAATAGCCCGATGAGCATGATTGTAAGATAGCCTCAGGTGTCAAGTTCCGCGATACCACGGCTTCGCTGTGTTTACCACTACAAACGCCAACACAACACCAATACACGCACCACCAAGCACATCCGAAGGGTAATGCACACCGAGTGCCATCCGCGAATATCCCACAAGACACGCCCAGCAAACCATCACACGCAATACTGTGCGCTCAGGAAAAAGCAATAACACCGCACACACCATAGCAAACGACTCTAAGGTATGACCGGACGGAAACGATGCACTGCCCGCTTCGGAGAGTTTTTGGATGTCCGCATACACAGCAAACGGACGTTCGCGCTGCACAAGGTGCTTGAACACGAAACTTATCACACCTGACAGCATCAACACCATAAGCAACATCCAAGATTTTCGGCGCAACGCCATAGATTTGTCACGCACGGCTTGAACGACTACGCTCCCAATTATCGTCAAACTGATGTAGGTCGTGGCAAACGAAAACCAATACAATGCCGCGTCCAACGCCATCAAACGGTGATGATGTACAAGACGCAGCAACTCAATATCCGCAGCCATACAAGCCTTCAGGCATGGTTCAAGAACATATTCCACTGTTGTTCAGGCATTTGTTCAACAATTGCTCAAAAAAAAGCCTCTTCATGCTGTTTCATGCTGTTTTTTTATCGGGCGTTCGCGCTATCGCGTTCGTCGTGCGTCGTGCATCGTGCAAAAAAACGCCGCAGCAGAGCATACCTCCTGCTACGGCGTTCATAATATACCGAACAAATGTCAAGAATACAACGTGCTATCGCTGTCGATTGTCCATGTTCTCCATTATCGCTTGCGCTCAAGACCGTTTGTAGAACTGCGTTCCAGCCATTGCTGTATCCAAACAGCAAACGGCATAGACGACGCATACACTGCCAAACTGCTGGGCGGCAAAGGGTTGGTCAGCATCCGCGTACCTGTTCCCGCACCCGTTGCTTTGGTGGCTGATGGAGCAGTGGAAATAATCATCACAAAGCGCGTAATGTCATCGCTGCCCACGTACAAATTCCCTCTGCTGTCCGTTTCCAAGCCCACCGGACGCGCCCACCGTGTTCCCCGCAGCGAGTCGGTCAGAAAGCCCGTAACCACATCTGAAACTGTATTGGCTGTGGTATCTTGGTCGTTGTCAAAGTCTACATACACCACTTTATAGCCCGTCAGCGGCTGCCTATTCCACGAACCACGCAACGCCACAAACGCGCCACGGCGAAATTCCCGGGGAAATGAAGCATTGGAAAATTCTATTGCCATGGGTGCAGAATGGGCGGTAATGAGTGCCGCCGGCGGCACCATTTTCCGCACTTGTGCGCTATCTCGTGCCGTCAGCGGGAGCAATGCACGGTAGTCAGCCGACCCCGCTGTAAAATTGAAATACATTTGAAACGAATGGGCAAACGGGTAACCATAAAACCCTCCGTCCCGCACAATATCTATCCATTCGGGCGGAATGTCGTTGCCCTGCCAATCGCTGCCGTTGTTGGTTGCCCACAGCCGCCCTGTGCGTGGATGCAATGCCATGCCAACAGCGTTTCTCACGCCAGAAGCAAACGTTCGTCGCCCCGTGCCGTCGTCGTTCCACTCTTCAATGATAGCACGAAAATCTTCGCGGCAAACGTTGCACAACGAACCAATGGAAAGGTAGAGTTTACGGCGTGCAGGGTCGAAGACTATCGTTCTGGTTCGATGCCCGCCGCCCGGCTGCGTCGCGCCTTCGGCAATATTGTCAATAAACACCGAACGCCCCTCATACACACCATCACGGTCGCCGTCGGTGAGCCGCAGTACGCGCCGTTCTTCGGCTGCAAAGAGCGCACCGTTGTAAAATTTGATGTCGTGAGCAAACACCCCGCGTGCAACCACCCGTGCTGTGTCTGCCACGCCGTCGCGATTGCGGTCGGGCAACGCCAGAATCAAGCCCGCATCCACATCCGCCACGTGCAGCACGCTATCGGGACTCCACGCAAAAAATCGCGGTTTTTGCAGCAAACTGCCCGCGTAGAAAATCTTCGCCGAACTGCCTTGTGGAATGTTCACCGTGCGATTTGCACCCACAAAAGCACGAAACTGCGGGGGAACTTCTACCGGTTGCTGCTGCAATCCCACGTCGCGGCGTGGCGTAAGCCAGGTGGAACCGGGCAAAGGATGAGACAACGTACCGGTCGCGGGGTCGCCGCCCGAGGTCTGCTGCGCTTGCATTGAACAGGAAACGCAACCAACAGCCATCAGCCAAAAAGCCAAAACACACCATTGCATAGCACACCCATAGGGAAAGTATGAAGTATGAAGTATGAAGTATGAAGTATGAAACCCACTGTTGAAGAGCCTTTTGGAGGCTACGTTGTTCACGCATTCTTTTCACCATTCTTCAGCCAGTTTAAGCCAAATACGAAACGAGCAACAGAGATGCGTGATGTACACTCGTAGAAACGAATGGCAGCAAACCATAGTGCATCTTGGACAATCAAAGCATTCAAGCACGACAACAACAAAGCCGTTCTACGGTATTGGAAACCACAGAACGGCTATCTTCAGACAATCCACTCCCCCGTATTCATCATTGCTCACACTGCATCAAGCGCAAAGGGCAAGACCCGAATGCGCTTGCCTGTGGCATCGAACACAGCATTTGCGAGTGCTGGTGCAAGTGGTGGCAACCCCGGTTCGCCAACACCGCCGGGGTTTTCACGATTTTGGATGATATGCACTTCTATCGCCGGTGTGTCGCTTATTGTGAGCATTCGGTAAGTGTCAAAATTGCGCTGTTCGGCAACGCCCTTGTTAAACGTGATGGCATCGTTCAGCGCGGCTGTGAGCCCCATGACAACATTGCCTTCTGTTTGTGCTTTGACGGTATCGGGGTTCACGTACATCCCACAGTCCAGCACCACGACGACTTTTTGCACACGCAGTTTGCCGTCTGCGCCGCGCCCAACGGTTACGGCGTGGGCAGCAATGCTCTCGAACGACCGAGCCACAGCCATACCTCGCCCCTCGCCTTTGGGCAGTGCGTCGTACCAGCGAGATTTTTCCGCCAACGTGGTCAGCACATTGTGGAATCGTGCAGCTATCAGGCTTGCAGTGCGGGATTTATCTAACAATTCCAACCGAAACACCAGCGGGTCCTTCCCAGCCGCACGAGCAAGTTCGTCCATAAAACTCTCGTGACCAAACACGTTCGTCGAGGCATATACCGAACGCCACCACATCACTGGCATTGGTGCTTGAGCGTGAATGTACTGAATTTCCATGTTTGGAATGGTATATGGACTGCCTTCGGGATCTATCGCCTCAGTTGCCGATTCGTCCACCTTGTTTGGCGGCAGTGGGTCTGTTTGATGGCGAATCGAAGGGGCAACCACCGTATGATGAAACGCCACCAGATTACCCGCAGCGTCTAACACACCCTGCAAACCACTGACCATGCCCGGGCGGAACGGACCTTGGGTGATGTCGTCCTCGCGCGACCAAATGAGCTTCACAGGCGCACCAACAGCTTTCGACAGATGCACAGCTTCCAGCACAAAATCGTCCAAGCCGCCCTTACGACCAAAACTTCCGCCCAAAAACGTGGGATGCACCGTCACGTTTTCTGGCGCGAATTTGAATTCTGTTGCCACAGCGTTGATTGTCCAAACGGGACCTTGCGTTGGAGCCCAAATCTCGACCTTGTCGCCTTGCACGTGTGCTACCACATTTTCCGGCTCCATAGGCGCGTGAGCCAAAAACGGTGTTTCATACACGGCTTCCAGATGCTTGAACTGAGAAGGGGTAGCACGAGCCTGCTCAATGACGTGCTTGGCATTTCCGCGTTGCAGTCTTGGGCTGCTGGGGGCATTCATGGTAACGAAATTTGCCTTTGCCGCCGAACGCATGGCTTCGTAAAACGCCGCTGTGGTAAATGCTGCCTCGCTGCCAGCTTTCCACTGCACTTGCAACGCTTTGCGTCCTTGCACAGCAGCCCAATACGACGTAGCCAGCACTGCCACACCCTCCAACGGTTTGCCGAAGGTCGGGCGAAGAGATTTGACCACGTGCTGTACCCCCTTGACCGCACGAGCAGCTTTGTCGTCGAACGAAACTACCGTACCAAGAATCGTCGGAGCGCGCTCCACAGTAGCGTAGAGCATATTCGGCACTTTGACATCGATGCCAAACTGCGCCGAACCGTCCACTTTGAGCGGCACATCGGCGCGTGGGAGCGGTTTACCGATAATCGTAAACTCTTCGGGAGATTTTAGTCGCGGCTCTTTGGGAACTTCGAGTTTGCTTGCTGCTTCGACCAACGAACCATATACTACTGAAAGCCCTGATTCCTTACCAAATTGCGGACGATGCACCACCATGCCGTTTTCAGCCACGCACTCGCTTGCGGGAACACCCCATTGTGCAGCTGCGGCGGCAATAAGCATCTCGCGGGCGGCAGCAGCGGCGGTACGAATGGGTTTCCAAAGCCTGCGAATGCTGGAACTTCCGCCAGAGTTTTGATTGCCATGCTTTTTCGCGCCTTCGGTTTGGCGTATTGTTACGTTGTCAAGGCTGATGCAAAGTTCTTCGGCAAGCATGGCGGGAACAGACTGCCATGTTCCCTGTCCCATGTCGGGGCGCGGGTTGAAAAGCGTTACATGACCGTTTGGCGCAATGTGAATAAATGGAACAAGTTCTACGGGCTTATCTGAAAGCACTGTTGGAGCAAGGTTTGCGGCGGCGTGTGCTTCGGGCGCATTGGCGTTCCACGCCACGCCAAGCATCAGCCCAGCACCCGAAAGCGCAGACGTTTGTAAAAACGCCCTGCGCTCAGGCGAAGGAACAGGTAAAGGAGTTATCGCACTTGTTGAAGCGTTTGAAGTGTTCATGGCGTTTTTTGTGTTGGAGAGTATGAAGAAGTGTTCTGAAGAATACCGACGATACCGACGATACCAAATCGCTCGCTGTGCAGCAGGAATGCACTGCTAAGGATTATTTCTGGGCTTTTGTTTTAGCAGATTTTTGTGCTGCTGGTTTTGTATCAGGCTTCGGTTCTGTCTTGGGTTCTGTCTTGGGCGCAACGTTTGCATCGTGTTGGAGCATGGCAGCAGCTCGGTGAATTGCCTTGCGAATGCGCGGATACGTGCCACAACGACAGATATTTCCGCTCATTGCAGCATCAATATCGGCATCGGTTGGACGTGGATTGGAGGCAAGCAAAGCGGCGGCAGACATAATTTGCCCTGATTGACAATAGCCACACTGCGGCACTTGTTCTGCAATCCATGCTTGTTGTACAACATGGCTTCGGTTACTTGCCAACCCTTCTATCGTTGTGATAGCCTGTTTGCCTATCGCCGACACTGGCAGCGAACACGAACGTACAGGCGTACCGTTTAGATGTACCGTACAGGCACCGCACTGGGCAATGCCGCAACCATATTTTGTTCCTGTCAAGCCTACATCGTCCCGCAGAACCCACAGCAAGGGCGTTGTAGGGTCAACGTCCACGCTGACGGCTTTGGTGTTAATGGTAAGGGTGTATTGTGCCATGATGCTTTATTCAGGATTTTGAGGTGTGAAAAATGAGGATTGTTCTGTTAGACTTTGTTAGACCGAACCGCAACGCTGCAATGCCACGCTAACACCGTGTGTACACGTGTGTACGAATACTCAACAACAATGTGGTACGCAACAACAATAATACACAATTTGACCAACCTGACCGACACAATTTGCCATGGACACGAACTCTTGCTCGTCGTATTTGTGAACTTGCCGTGTTTTGTGAGGCTTTGTTAGCAGATTATTAAACTACACTTCGTTTTGCTTTTTTCAAACAACTTTTTGCCGTTGATGCACGCACATTGACGTTCGGAAACTCTCGCAAAAAATCAAAAAAGAAAAAATATTTTTTACGGTTTTGAGCAATCGAAAACATATAAATCCTTTTTTAACAGGCACAAAAAAGAAATTTTCTCATATAAATTGACAAAAAACTTAAAAATATTCATTATCAATGAAAAACCTCAGCGAAATTTCGCTTGCAAAACCTATTTCGCTTTTGTATTTTGGAATTGTGAGCGTTTGAATTAAATCAAACGTTCACAACATTCAACAACTGTCCGCCTTACAAGCCATTTTTTACATTTTTTTTATTGTATTTGGAGGAATTCAGTATGAGAACCGCTCAGGAACTTTCGCGCTCTTGGCAAACACAACCCCGTTGGAACGGCATCAAACGCCCGTACACCGCAGAAGACGTTGTACGCTTGCGTGGCACGGTTCGTGTGGCATATTCGCTTGCCGAGCAAGGTGCAGAACGCCTTTGGAACTTGCTGCACGAAGAGGAGTTTGTTGCTGCACTTGGCGCACTTACGGGCAATCAGGCGTTGCAACAAGTGAAGGCAGGATTAAAAGCTATTTATCTGAGCGGTTGGCAAGTGGCGGCAGATGCGAATTTGTCCGGGCATATGTACCCAGACCAGAGCCTGTACCCCGCAAACAGCGTTCCAGCAGTCGTCAAGCGCATCAACCAAACACTGCAACGCGCTGACCAGATTCATCATGCCGAAGGTCATGGTGAGCATATTCACTGGATGGCTCCTATCGTTGCTGACGCAGAAGCAGGCTTCGGGGGCGTGTTGAATGCTTTTGAACTCATGAAAGCCATGATTGAAGCGGGCGCGGCAGGCGTACATTTTGAAGACCAACTTGCCAGCGAAAAAAAATGTGGTCATCTGGGCGGCAAGGTGTTGATTCCCACCTCGCAGTTCATCCGTACACTGACTTCGGCACGCCTTGCAGCCGATGTGATGGACGTGGACACAGTCTTGGTGGCTCGCACCGACGCAAACGCCGCCGAACTTCTCACCAGCGACATTGACGAATACGACCGCCCCTTTATGACGGGCGAACGCACGGCAGAAGGCTTTTACCGTGTTCGTGCAGGGCTTGACCAAGCCATTGCTCGTGGACTTGCCTACGCACCCTACGCTGATGTTATCTGGTGCGAGACCTCTACGCCTGACATGAAAGAAGCAAAACGCTTTGCCGAGGCTATCCACAAACGCTATCCGGGCAAACTGCTGGCGTACAATTGTTCGCCGTCGTTTAATTGGAAAAAACATCTCACACCCGGCGAAATTGCCACGTTCCAACGGGAACTTGGCGCAATGGGGTATAAATTCCAATTCGTCACTCTGGCGGGCTTCCACGCGCTGAATTACAGCATGTTCAACCTTGCGCTTGGCTACCGCGAACACGGCATGTCGGCATATTCCGATTTGCAGCAAGCAGAATTCGCGCTCGAAGCCCAAGGCTACACCGCCACACGCCACCAGCGCGAAGTGGGTACGGGCTACTTTGACCTCGTGAGCGAAATCGTCAGTGGCGGCACCAGTTCCACAAAAGCTCTTGCTGGCTCGACAGAAATGGCGCAGTTCCACTAATTACCCCTCTGAAAACACGCGCCCGTTTAATGACCGCAGACCTTTTTAAGGCTCGTCGTTAGACGGGCTTTTTTTGTACGGCTACTTTTTGTAAGTTCACGTTCAGTAAAACAACGCATGTTTCACGTACTTCAACCAAACGCACTGTATGCTCTCAACACCTGATAATACCGTTGTTCGCGGCGATATTAAGCCAGAATATCTCACCATACTCACGCCTGAAGCCTTAGCATTTGTGGTGGAATTGCAACGCCGCTTCAATGCCCGCCGCAAAGAACTGTTACTGCTGCGCAAACACCGCCAAGAAGAGTTTTTACGCGGCGCAAAACCAGATTTTTTGCCCGAAACGGCACACATTCGTTCTGGTCAATGGCAAGTCTCCCCCATTCCTCAGGATTTACAACAACGCTGGACAGAAATTACAGGTCCTGTTGACCGCAAAATGATTGTCAATGCGCTGAATTCAGGCGCAGATATGTTCATGGCGGATTTTGAAGATGCCAATTCGCCCACGTGGGCAAATGCTCTTGCCGGGCAAATCAACTTGCGCGATGCCATCCGCAAACAGATTGATTTTACTTCGCCTGAAGGCAAGGAATACAATCTTGCCAGCAAAGTCGCCACACTGCTTGTACGCCCACGCGGTTGGCATTTGCCAGAAAAACACGTGCTGGTTGACGGCGAGGAGATGTCAGGCTCGTTGTTTGATTTCGGTTTGTACTTCTTTCACAATGCGAAAGAACTCCTTGCTCGCGGCTCAGGACCGTATTTTTATTTGCCGAAATTAGAAAATCACTTGGAAGCACGGCTTTGGAACGACGTGTTTACCTTTGCCCAAGCCACGCTCGGTGTCCCGCACGGCAGCATCAAAGCCACAATGCTTATTGAAACGATTACCGCAGCATTTGAGATGGATGAAATGCTCTACGAACTGCGCGACCACGCCGCAGGCTTGAACGCAGGGCGTTGGGATTATATGTTTTCGTGCATTAAAAAGTTTCGGACTCAAATGACCACGCCCTTCCCCGACCGCGCCCAAGTAACGATGACCGTGCCGTTTATGCGGGCATACACCGAACTCCTTGTTCACACCTGTCACAAACGCGGCGCACACGCTATCGGCGGCATGGCAGCGTTCATCCCAAACCGCCGTGACCCTCAAGTAACAGAAACTGCGCTGGCTCGTGTGCAGCAGGACAAAGAACGCGAGGCAAACGACGGCTTTGATGGCTCGTGGGTAGCGCACCCAGATTTGGTGAGCGTGGCACGGGCAGCGTTTGCAGCCAAAATGGAATCGGCAGGCAAACTTCACCAAAAAGACCGTCTGCGCGAGGATGTTCACGTTGAAGCCGCACAACTGCTCGATTTTACCGTTCCGGGCGGTACGATAACTGAATTTGGACTTCGCAACAACGTCAATGTTTGCTTGCAGTATGTGGAAGCATGGCTCAGGGGCAATGGTGCAGTGGCTATTCACAATCTGATGGAAGACGCAGCCACTGCCGAGATTTCGCGCACACAGGTTTGGCAGTGGATTCACAGCCCCAACGGCGTATTGCAAGATGGTCGCAAAGTTACGGTGGAACTTGTTCGCACTATGATTGAAGAGGAATTGCAGACTATTCGCACAACATTCGGCGAACAAGCCTTTAGCGCAGGACGGTTTGCAGAAGCACGGCAGATAGTCGATAGACTCATGACTTCTGAGGAGTATGAAGAGTTTTTAACGCTGCCAGCTTACAATGTGCTGGAAGCGTGATGTCTGACAACCGTGATGCTGGCAAACGGCGTTGTTTTCGAGTGCCTCAAGCAACATTCTTGCGGGCGGTGAGGCACTCGAACTTGCCAAGGCTTTCTACCCAATCATTCCACTCATCGGGCTACCAGTTGGGCTACCAGTTGGGCTACCAATCAATGAGCTTGCCCATACTGTTGCGCGGCAGCGCAGTGCCAAAGGTGAGCGATGTGGGTTGCTCGGCGGTGGAACATTCTTGGCGAATGAACTGTTGTATCTTCGAGATACATTCTTCTCGTTTTTCCGCTGCCCACGCTTCGTGCAGCACAATAAACGCCTTCAAGCGCGTGCCTTCGTCTGGTCGCATCAGCCGCACGGCACATTCTTTAACACACTCCAGCGTGCATATACGTTCGGCTACTGCTGAAGGGAACACATTCACGCCGCCCACCTGCACCGCACCGTCAAGCCTGCCAACGGGCTTGAACAATTGTCGTTTTCCCGCCGTGCGCGTGTCTTCCACCGTGCCTTCAAGTGCAAGCGCGTCGGCAAGCCGAATCTGCCGTACGTCATCCCGCACGGCGTAATGACGAGCGTCGTCAGAACGAGTGTCGTCAAAACGAGTATCATCACTGCTCCGCGCCTCTTCTAACGTCCAATACGGGAACAATTCGTACCACTCTGCCAGCACCTCCGAGGTGCTCGTGCGAAAGCCCACCCCGCCCGTTTCCGACGAACCGTACACCTCCACCAAACGCTCTAAGCCTTTGGATAGCAGTTCCCGTTTGAGGTCTTCACCGCACGGCGCAGTCGATGTAACGCCAAGGATACCGTTAGGAAAAACCGCAATGCTTGAAGCCACATATTGCCAATACGTGGGGAAGGACACAATGACATCTCCGCGCTGCAAGGTTTTCAGCAGTGTTGCAGGCGAGCCGTACAACCCTTCAAGCACCGTGCATTCTGTGAGCGAGGGAACAAGCGCGGTAAACAAGAATCCGTAGATGTGCTGCGGCTGTACGCACGCAAGTATTTGACCGGTAAAGCCTGTTGAAGCACTACGTGCAAGCAGCACTGACAGATACTCTGCCTCCCGCTGTAAGGTTTGCCAGGCATGAGTGCAACGTTTTGGCGTTCCCGTTGAGCCAGAAGTTTGGAACGTAATCCCCGAAGTGCCTATGCTAAGGGCTTGTTGTACCACGTCTGTCCAGTCGCCAAGTGTTCGGCGGCGCAGCAGGTACTCCTCAATGCCCGCTTCGTGCAGATGAAAGAACTGATTCAGCCGCCCTGCCAGCGACAGCAATTCCAGCGAATCCGCGCCGAAGCCGCCTCCGGTGATGGGAGTTTCATCGTTGAGTTCGTTCGCCCGAACAATCTCACCAAACGGGTCATCTGGCGCAAAGGTTTTGCGGTGGCGTTGGAGTTCATCTCGAATCAATCCGACGATAACACGAACAAGATGGCGGCGTTGGAGCATAACGACACTGGAGAATAACAAGGTTTGAGATGCTAAGGACGGCACATTTGTCGAACGGCACATTTGTCCTAAAGGTTCACCAAGAGCGTGTTCTCGTCTGCTTCATCGTTCTCTTCACTCTCTTCACTCTTGCTCAGCATCTACACGGTGTGGAACGTCTTTGGGGTCGGCGTGAGCTTTAGGGTCGTTAGGGTCAACGGGAACGCTGATGCGCCCATCAAACACGTAGCAGCGACCTTCAAAGCCTTTGCCCTGCACTGCGGGATGTTGTGCATAGTTGATGATACCACCGTGCAGTTGTGCAACGTCCTGAAAGCCTTCGCTGAGTAAAAAACCGGAAAGTTTTTCGCAGCGAATGCCGCCTGTGCAGTAGGTCAGCACTTTTTTGTGTTTGTACTGCGAAAAATGCTCTCGAATCCACGCTGGAAACTCTCGAAACGACTTCACATCAGGACGAATAGCACCGTGAAAATGCCCTGCGTCCCATTCATACCCCGAACGTCCGTCCAGAATCACCACGTCGTCGCGTTGCATGAGTTCGTGCCAGTGTTCGGGCGAAAGATACGTGCCTGTTATCACGTTCGGGTCGAGTTCTTTTTCCACCCGAAACGTCACCAGTTCTTTGCGTGGGCGCACGTGCATTGCAGGAAAAACGTGTTCGGCGGCGGCGTCAATTTTGAACCAAAGGTCTTCAAACCGAGAATCGGAGCGCAGTTCCGCCATATATGCCGCGCATTGTTCGGGTGAACCCGAAACCGTGCCGTTGATGCCCTCTTCGGCTACCAACACACGCCCCCGCACGCCCAAACGCTTGCAAAACGCAAGATGCTCGCGTGCCACGTCCTCGTAATCATGGACATACACGTATTTGTAGAACAGCAATACTTGATACGGCAGATGTTGCAAGCCTTGCATGGGTGGTTGTGCGATAGTGTTCAATCCAAAATGTTCAATGTTGATAATGGAGTTGGCGCAAGAAGTCGTCTTTTCATACTTCATACTTCTCTTCCGCCGCCAAACTACAAAAATCAGACGAAACGCGCAAACACTGGCTTCCAAGCGTCCGTCGTCTGTTGTGCCAGTCTATTGTAATAAACAAGCCCCAACAGTGCCGTAACTCGTTTCATCAATCAAAATAGCACTGCCTTGCGCTTTAACGTCTTTGAAAGCATCATATACCAATGGCGATGCAGTTTTGAGGCGTATTTTGGCAATATCGTTCAGCTTAAGTGCCTCAACGCCTTCGGTATGCTCTAAGGTGTGTACATCAAGCGTGTAGTCTATCGAGCGCACCACTGCGCGTACGGTACGGCTTTGTTGCTGAAGAATGTATGTGCTGCCCACCTGAAGCGGCTTAGTGTCCATCCAGCACACAACGGCTTCAAAGTGTTGCTCCACACGCGGCGTTTCACCGCTTGGAACAATAGTGTCGCCACGGCTCACATCCACATCATCTGCTACGCGGATAATGACATGTTCTCCTACGTGTGCTTCTTGCACGGCAAAAATGTCCGCATTGGCAGCAGCCCGTTCAAGAGCCTTAATGCTTGTTTGTACGCCCGAGGGCAACACAGTAACCCTATCCCCCACACGATACACACCACTGACAATCCTGCCTGCGTAGCCACGATAATCGTGCGTATCCTCCGTTTGCGGGCGAATCACGCACTGCACCTGAAATCGTGCTTTTGTACGTTCTACGTCATTGTGCAACTCAAGGGTTTCCAACATTTCCAGCAGTGGTGCGCCTGTGTACCACGGCATCTGTGCCGAAGGTTCAACGATATTATCGCCAGACAATGCGGCAATCGGCAAATACCGCACATCACACAATCCCAGTGTTGTAGCAATCTGGCGGTATTCCGCTACAATGTCTTCAAAGCGTTCTTGGGAAAAGCCCGCCATGTCCATCTTGTTCACTGCCACAAGAACATGACGGATGTCGAGCAATGACGCAATAATTGAATGACGGCGCGTTTGTTCGGTAATACCGTTGCGAGCATCAATAAGGATAATCACAAGGTCAGAATTCGATGCACCTGTAACCATGTTCCGCGTGTATTGAATGTGTCCAGGCGCATCGGCGATAATAAATTTGCGGCGTGGCGTGGAAAAATACTTGTACGCCACGTCAATAGTGATGCCTTGTTCGCGTTCAGCACGCAGCCCGTCGGTTAGCAGTGCAAGGTCAAGCTGACCGTCAGCTTTGGAGCGGCTTTGCGATGCAATTGCTGCTAATTGGTCTTGCAGAATAGATTTGCTATCGTAGAGCAGCCGCCCAATGAGCGTGCTTTTGCCGTCATCAACACTGCCGGCAGTGATAAAACGGAGAATATCCATAGCTTGTGGTTGTGTGATTGGTCGTTGTTAATCATTGATGATGTAGTTGAGGCTATTCACCGTTGAGTAACCGTTGAGCTATCAACTACCCGTTGTGTATTATCGGTTAAAAATACCCATTTTTCTTGCGGTCTTCCATCGCGGCTTCCGAAGCACGGTCATCCATGCGGGTTTCGCCGCGTTCGCTCGTGCGCGAGGCGGTGATTTCGCTGATGATGTCGTCCAGTGTCGTGGCGTTGGATTCCACCGCTGCAGTACAGGTCATATCGCCAACGGTGCGGTAACGAACACGCTTGCGGGAAATCACATCACTGGGTTCGCGGGTGATAAACTCCGACCACGCCACAAGCTGACCTTTGTACTCCAAGCATTCGCGGTCGTGGGCAAAGTAAATACTTGGTAGCGCGATGTTCTCACGCTTGACATAGTTCCACACGTCTAATTCCGTCCAGTTGCTTATCGGGAACACGCGCACGTTCTCGCCCGCGTGAATCTTGCCGTTGTAGATGTTCCAGAGTTCGGGGCGTTGCAGTTTGGGATTCCACTGCCCAAATTCATCCCGCACAGAAAACACCCGCTCTTTGGCACGGGCTTTTTCTTCGTCGCGCCGCGCGCCGCCAATGCAGGCATCGAAGCGGAATTCTTCAATGGTGTCCAAAAGCGTGTGGGATTGCAAGGCGTTACGACTGGCAAACTTTCCTTTCGGCTCGGCAAGCCGTTTTGCGCGAATCGTGTCCTCCACGTGGCGTACAATGAGCGTTTCGCCAATCCGTTCGGCAAGGCGGTCGCGAAAATCAAGAGTTTCGGGAAAATTATGCCCCGTGTCAATATGCACAAGCGGAAATGGAAATTTGCTCGGGCGAAACGCCTTCAATGCAAGATGCACAAGCGTTATCGAGTCTTTCCCGCCCGAAAAAAGCAGCGCGGGGCGTTCAAATTGCCCTGCTACTTCGCGGAGAATGTAGATGGCTTCGGCTTCTAAAGCGTCGAGATAGTCCAATGAGTGCATAATCAAGGTCTGTAGAGTGTAATGAAAAAACCAGCGAATTCAACGTTCAGCGACAAGGCTGTGCAAACCGCATTCCTTCTTGCTTGCGTCCTCCCACCACCAGCGTCCAGCGCGGAACGACTCACCTTGGCGCACCGCGCGGGTGCAGGGCGCACAACCAATGCTCACAAAACCCTTGTCATGAAGCGGGTTGTAGGGAATATTGTGCTTGCGAATAAAGGTTTGTACGTCGTCCAGTTTCCAATCGAATAGTGGGTGGACTTTCACCAGATTGCGTTTGCTGTCCCACTCCACAGCACGCATCATGGAGCGGTTCTCCGATTGTTCTGCGCGTATGCCCGTTACCCAGCACTGCGTTCCTGTCAAAGCGCGGTCAAGCGGTTCAATCTTGCGTACAGCGCAGCATTCTTGCCGATTTTCGACGGATTCGTAGAAACTGAACGCACCTTTGCTGGTCATAAGTTCTTCGACCTTTGCCGTGCTGGGAAACAACGTTTCAATGGGCTGTTTGTATCTATCCAGTGTTTGTTGCCACGTAGTATAGGTCTCACTGAACATTCGCCCTGTGTCAAGCGTAAATACTCGTATGGGCAGATTGTTTGTCCAAATCAGATGCGTGAGAATTTGGTCTTCCCAACCAAAACTTGTCGAAAAAGCGATTGCGCCCGCATAGCGTTCGGCAACGATGGCAAGCACCGTTGCTGCGCTTTTGCCCTGAAGTTTTTCTGCTAAAGCGTGAACTGCATCAGAAGTGAGTATTGCAGTCATAGTTGATTGTTGTGATTGTTGCAAAAAAGTGTACAAGATGATGTTTCCGATAGTCTTTCAAAAGTACCCTCACCCCATCCCTCTCCCATTGCTATCCATTACCCATAAGTCCAAAAGCTAGTAATGGTGGTCTTTACGAGGGAGAAAAGTGG